>Ga0179593_1441979_pt1 | contig 14765 bp, 17 predicted proteins | sample CZODoug2_1_08_16_FD_185931 | JGI IMG/M metagenome (GOLD analysis project Ga0179593, IMG submission 185931) | Vadose zone soil fungal communities from Angelo Coast Range Reserve, California, USA - CZODoug2_1_08_16fungal (PacBio error correction) | ecosystem: Environmental > Terrestrial > Soil >...
AAGTGAAAAAGAGCCACAAACTAAATCTAAAAAGGGGAGCGAATACCCAGGGTCAAGAGGCGAGTACGCTAGGGGTCCCTATCACGAGGAAGAGCAGGGGAAAGGTGGGCACAAAATGCCGAATCATTTTTATAAGGAAACAGCTCAGGAACCGAGAAAGATGCCGAGCGATGGGGAGGTAAAACGAATTGTTGGAGGGGAAGAAGTGTGGAACTCCATGTCGGAATCCGACGGGGGGCATGAGGTCAGAAGTGAAAAAGTCACTCCTATTAAGAAGGAGACTTAACGGAGCGTCAAAGAACGGTCAGAGGGGAGACATCAGACTTATGGAAGAATGATGAGAGGGGCATCACGGTGGGTAGAAATGGGGGAAAAACAGGTGGAAGAGAAGCGCGTAACAAGATAAGACCCCCCTCTACGACCACAAAAAACCACAAAAAAAAAAAAAAAAAACCAAAAGCGAGGCTTATCATCTCGTGTTATCTACAATGTGGGAAATTGGGGAAAAAAGACCTGGGAAGGGGGGAGAAGAGCCCGAGGAAGCGTGTGGACGAAGAACCTTCTAGTTAGAATCCCAAAAGGAAGGACGTGGATAAAAAGAGTTGTATCAAGGGGGTGAGGGTTTGCCGATCAGAAGGCATGTCGGAAAAAAAATGCGGGCCAAGAAAGGCACAAAATTCAATCGACGCAATCCAGAAGACGGGACCGCCGTGCGGTGGCCTCTCAGAATGCATAGCAGAAAAAGCGATAAGGAAAGAGAATCTCCAAAGTGCGAGGAAAAGGAGGAGGGGAACAAAACGCAATGACGAATCGAGAGGGAGGCGGGGTCATCAGAAACTGGGCTTCTCAAAAAAACCTAGTAGGAGAAGGAGCCGGACCAGGGAGATTAAGACCCATCAAGCTAATCCAGAACTCAAAGGGAAAAAAGCCCATTTCGAAAACACTCGCTCAGGGGTTTGTTCCATGCCGTCTCGAGAAGTCTGGGGGTGAGGGAGAAGACTAACGACTCGACAAGAAAGCCATTTCAAGACCCTTTCTTATAACCGATAGATGTGGAGGGGAAAAGACGTAGCGGAGAAGAAACTGGCGAAAAAAAAAAAAGGTGGGGCAGGTCTCTATCGGGGATCGTCGAAAAAAAAGCCAGCGACAAAGGGGGAGTGGACTCTTCTCCGGAGAGGCAAGTCGAAAAGATTCCGACCAGGTATCTTCCTCTTCAAAACGTAAACGAAAGGGGAAAGAGGTAGGAAACCGAGGGGGGATAGGAAAGAGGGCCGAAAGATGGGGGGACTCTAACTCTTCGACCAAAAGGCAGAGAGTTATATACCGACATCAAAAAAAAGAGGGGATATAAAACCATCTCGTCTGTGTTGAGGAGCTGAAGATGAGAGGAGTACAGAGGATTATAGAGGGGAAAGAGGCCGAAGGTTCTGTTCGTAGGTGGACAACCTTCCCAAAAAAGGACGCTGAAAGTAAAAAACCGGTACACGTAAAGAAGTAAGTGGAATTACAATCTTTTTACAGATGAAAGCAAAACAGGATCAGGCTGGGGATGGGAAGGATGGAAGGGGGGGGGGGGAAGAGCATGCCTGGTGTGAGAAAATAAATAAGGGACTAATTCGTCCTTCAGTCCATCGCCAATTGGAAGAGTACTCCACGCAAGGCGAAGGGGTTTGGCGCCAATTATTCAATTAAAACGGGGGAAAGGTAAAAGGGTCTCTCGAGATTAAAAAAAAACACCTCATTAGGGAAAATACGAATAGAAAAGAAACAAGCTCGGCGAAGGGCGGCAGGAGCGTGCGAAGAAAGGTGAAGGTTCTCAGCTAAGCCATAAACTGGAAAGCAGGAGAGAGGGTGAAAAGGGCCTGAGAGAGGGGCTAAAAGTCTCATGGGCGTAATCTCAGCCGGGAAGAAAAGCAGAGAGAAAAAAAAATACGAAGCCAACCACCAGGCATTGATCTCCCCCCTAATTGCCGTAGCCCGCCCGGCAGGAGGAAGGAGGAGGTGGAAGAAATGAGAGGGGAGGTACCATGGCTAGAAGCGTCAGGAAAAAACGCCACTGGGAGCCAGGGACCGAGGCGCAATAGAAACATCGCAGCCAAGATATCTCGAGAAAAAAAACAAAAAAGTCTTAGTCATAGAGAGATACTAGAGACCTAAGACGCGACTAGGTGACGCAAAAAAAGGACGAAGCGTTAAGGACTTTTCTATTTCATTATGGGGCCTGACACAAAGACCCTTGCGAATATAGCCGGACTCACTGATCGAGTCCTAACAACTTCAAGTCAGAGGGGTGAGGCCAATGAGGGGGTTGAGGGAAGGGCTAATTAAGAGAAAAAGAAGTTTTCCAGAAAAAGAGAGGAACCGAGCAAGAAAAAAAAGGTACTGGGACCCCGAAAAAAGCAGTGTTGGGGGGAAAAGTCAATCGGAAATTTATGGAACAACGGAGATTCAAATCCCCCATGACGAAAGCGTGCGTAATCCCTTTGTACAAAAGACGGCAGTTAAAAAAAAAGGACGAGCAGGTGAACAAAAGAGGGCCACGAGAAAAGCCGCCGGCTAACCTCAAGACCAAACAGAGAAGAAGGGGAGGAACAAAAGATGGAAGGGGGAAGTGGGAAACTGAAGTAATCATCACATACCGGAAGGGAACATCAACAGAGGAAAAAAAAAACAGAAGAAAAAAGCCCCGAAGGGGGACAAAAGAAGTAGAGATTTGAAAAACTTATTACCCAAATGTGTCCATGCCAATGGAACGGGAAGACGTAAAAGACGGAAAGGGCCAAATCAGGAGGAACCGGACTATTTAAAAACATAATACTACTCGCTGGAGACTACAAAAAAAAGTCGGACTTAAACACCAACACAGATGGACTCAAATCGGTAAGGAAGAGGGGAGGGTCAGTCAGCAGAGGTCTGTGGTCTGGTCGAGAAAGAAAAGGATCGGGAGGGGGGGAACTGAAAGAAGGGAGGATGGTCAACACTAACCAGCGGGGGGGTGAGAGTTATCATCGAACAAAAAAAAAAATCAGGGGCCAGGGGATACACAAGAAGCGCAAATGGACTTTAAGGGACAATCTAAGATACCATGAACTTCAAGGGGCGAGGAAGACCTATCAGGAGAAGACGAACAAAGAAAGGGACTCTGCTCTTTCTTTACAACATACGCTCCCTCGAGCAGACAAATTGAAGTCAAAAGGGGAGCTCGAATACTGAGTAAAACCGAAAAAGCAAGCAAAGCCCTACTAAGTGTATCCCGAAAAAAGGGCGAAAAGGGGTGACTGGAAAGTAAGTCAAGGGACTGAGGAAGAAATCACCCATAAATGGTCTCTACATAGCGCATGGAAAAGAAGCGAGAGGCGGTAAAGAAGAGCTGATGGTTAATTTTTTCGTGGGGCAAGCGACTGCGGAGGGGCGGCGAGGAACAATAAAAATGTCCGGGCACTCTCTTTCCTGACCACTGACGCCGTGGGGGAGGAGGTTACCAGGGAAGATAAACGGACACATCCTATATTCAGCGAGTGCTCCAAAGAAGGAGAAGACGGCAAGGGATAGAAAAGAGAAAAAGTTTACAAGAGAGCAGCAGAATTATAGAGGGCCAAAAAACGGATAAGCGACTGGAAGGGTCAGGTCCGGGCATTTCTAATTTTGAGAGGGAGCATGGTTTCAAAAGAGACGGAACCGGGGAAGGGGCTACTTGCAGAAAGAAACGCAACATACAGACCTGTACAACGATGCATCTATTTCGTTCAATCCGATTCGACACGGGGAGCGCAACACGCTACATAGAAAGTAGGACGGAATCGGCATCCATAATACAACGAAACCAAAGTCACCAGAGGGGAAAAAGGCGAGAAAACGTCGACGCGGAGGGGGTGTGAGAAAAGCAAGTGATCGCCCAAAGGGCTTGACCGACATCTTAAAGCGAACAAGGACAATGCCGAGACTTCCTCAAGGGACATCCCCGCGTAGGGAGCAGACCACCGGGGGAATTTCGGGGGCGAAAAAATTCGGCAAGGGGAGGTTTGGAAAAAGCAGGGGGAAGCGGATTGTTGCAGCAGAACGCAAGGATCAGAGAAATCAAGGGAAGTACCAGGCAGAGGGGAAAAAGGAAATTCCACATCCCCCACAGGAGAAAGAAAAAACGAGAAGCAGAGAAAAAAAAGCTCGGGACGGGAGAAAAGAAAAGGAGAGGAATTGGGAGGGGGATATAGGCACAAGAATCTTCACTAAAAGTCGACCGAGGGGGAGACAGAAAGCAGGACGGGGTCAAGAAAATACATCCACCTATCAGAGGGGGGGGGGGGGGGATGGGAAAGATCTCCAAAAAGAGGAGGAGGAAAAAGGGGAGGGAAAGCGCACAAACCCGCAGGAGATCGGGGAGGGGTCAAATTTCCTCGGTGGATCGGAGAGGAACGAAGTAAGAGCCCGGGGAAGATGGACCGACAATTCAGAAGGGGGAAAGCGGAACGCTATCTAAGGAAGGTCTCAAAAGAGGAAGAGAAAATTTAGTATCGATTTTCCTGGAATAACTGGAAATATGGAGGTATAATCGTAATCTTAGAATTTCAAAAGGAGGGCCCATTCCAAAACGGGAAGACCAATTAGACGACTTAAAGGAGAGAAACGAAAGGTACGGGGGGGGGGGGAAACCAGAGAAGAGGATTTAAAAAAGTCCTTTCGAAAGAGAGGGAAGTTGGAAGAGTCGCTTTTTGAACCGTCAGAGAAGGGGAAAGAGGCGACCCTACTTACAATCAACAACGCGTACATAGAGGAGAGGGAAATACGTTTACCTGTGAAGGGGGCAAAAAAAAGGATATGAGAAGAACAGATCAGCGGGGGGGCGCTCACAGGTCGTCTTCCTGAAAAAAGAAAGTAGATGACCGAGGGGTAAAATTGGTAGGGAGGGGGTGCACGTAAGGTCGAGGAAGCGGCTGCAGAATGCGGGTACATACCAGGAACACCAAGAAAACGGTAGACAAAAGAAAATGAAGGGCACAAAACAGCCGTGATGGGGCAGAGATAAGAGAGGTCAACAGAGGAGGATCACTTCGATCTAAAAGGGGAATTAGTTGACTCAAAAGCTGGAGGAAAAAAACGGAAATATATCGCGGCGTCGGGGGCGCCTTGTCCTTTAACAGGCGTGTAGATCATCTTAAGTCAAGAATCGGGGCAGGGTCAGAAACACATCAGAAGAGGAACAAAACAATCACAAAAAGAGAAAGAGTCTTCACCAGACGCGCGCGCATGTGCAAAATACATATTATAAAACTGGTCTGGTGAGGATCTGCAGCCGAAAGAAGAGGAAGGAAAAAAGGGGGACTTTCCTTCTCCCTTTCTTCAAACAAACCAGGAGGAAAAAAAGTCTTTAGTTGTAAAAGAAGAGGGAAATCAAATGGCGAAAAAAAGAGACAGATAGGTAGTCGGACTTCCAGGAATCTCAGAAAGACCCGCAGGTGCTCGAAGGGAGAGAAGATAACGAAGGTAAAACTGGTGAAGGAGGGGCGGCCGGTAAACGGAAAAGGGAAAATCGATGGGTTATAAACCCAAAAAAAAAAAGGAAGAGTGGATGCACCATCTGCACCACCGCTGGCTTCACCGGAAAACCGAAGGAGCAAAAATCCGAGAGCAAGGGACCAAAGGACATCGCGAATACCCAGAGGCACGATAGAATAAGAGGGTGGGGTGGTTGGATGACAAAGGAAACAGCGGGAGCCATCTAGTATTCAACTGGCAAGAAACACCGCTGCGTTAGGATGGGAAAGTCCCCGGCCGGGACGACAGCAAGGAAAACGGCCTCGTTCAGTCTTCTTCATTGACCAAGATTCCAAAAAAAGAAAGCCGAGAGGAGGGGGGAAGGGGTCGGGGAGGGGAAGCGAGAAAGGGGGAGAAAATTCTTATGGGGAAAACTACGGGCAAAGCGGGGGAATGGAAGGAAAAGGGAAGGGCCAGGAGCGGGAAGAAAGCGCGGGCGGGGGAGTTTGGTCACCAATTAGAAGGAACGAAGACCCAGGGAAAGAAGGGAAAGCCTGACAGCAAAACTGGTCTTCTGGCTACAAAATGCGACGGCGCAAGAGGAGGATGAAGGAACGTAGAGAAAAGGGATGACACGAAAGTCCACCTCTACGGCTGGAAACAGGTCAAAGACACGTCCGTGAGAGAGGGGGAGCGTGATAAGGGCGCTCGGCCAGGGAAACCGCTATCTTAATAACAAAAAGCGACAACCAACCACCTCAGGGAAGCTAAAACGGAAGGGAAGCGGGAAAGGAACAGAGAAATCTTGGAAAAATGACTGAGAAGAAAGCGGAGGTGGCAGAAAAATCGAGCAACGGGGGAAAAAGGAAAGGGAGTCCGGGGAAAAAAAGTCGAGACATACGAAAAGATGATCTCCAAAAACAGAGTATCTAGAGCTAGGGAGGAAAATTTCGAGAAAGAGGGCCGCAAAAACATTCCGAAAAAGTAATCGGGGACGCGAAAGAGAAGGACCTCACGCCCGGGGAAATTGGTGCAAATCTCTCCTGACACCCTAGCTCTGACGTGTAAGACGGAACGTAAGTGGGACTTCAAGGAGGTGGGCACGGGAATTCTTCTCGGTAGAGAGCGAAAAAGTACGGTGATAAACCGCCGCGAGAAAAAAAAAAAGCGCGCAATGAAAAAACCACAAACGCTACGACGCTACCTAAAATAGGGGTTTTACAAGACTGATCCAGGGGAAAAAGGCGCGAGAGATCATCACACGAAATGCGCGAAGCGGTTCTGTCTCTCGTAGCAAACCGAGGAACGGGTGCGCGTCGAGAAAGTGAATATTCAGAGAATCTACCGGAACTAAAAACAGGCTACTCAACCAACCATCAGGAAGAAGACCTGCCGGGGGGAGGAAAGGCGATGGCAAGTGGAAATCGGGAACAAGAAAAGCATTCTTCACCAAAATTTCGGCGCCACCGAAGAGGAGTCGAAAAACAACGAGAGCGCACCAAACTTCCAGAGACACCTCAAATGGCTTTCAGGAGGAAAAAAAGAGTGGAGAAGAAGAAAACGGGAACGATCCCTTTTCTTGCTCCCCGGCGGTGGACACAACCAACGGCCAGCGGTGGAAGGGACAAGCGAAGAATACATAAAAGCCCTCTAATCGGCAGCGAGGTAAAAAAACCAACCAGAGGGGAAGAAGAAGTGGCCGGCCTCGCGGGGCTCAGTCTGAGGTCTTGTCAGAGAACCTGCTCAGATGAAGGGGGGCTTACGCAGAGGGAGCCGGTTAAAGTGGGGATAACTACCAATCATGGTTAAGAGCCACCGAATCCCCTTGACTTGGAAAAAGGTCTGTACGCGAACCTCACCCAGGAGGACGTCGCATAATTTCAGACTCTGCGAAGGCAATCGCCCTTCGCCCGCTGGGCCGGAAAGAAAGAGAGATCGCGAAAACAATTCATCAGAAATCCTCGAAGAAAGTGTAAAAAGAAGACATAGGGGGCAACCGGAGAAGAAGGCCCAGAAATGCTCTCCCTGGGAGCTGGGGAAATTCGTTGCGGGGAGTGCACTACCAAAGAACCAGGAGAGGTGCTCAAAGCGTAAATGCACAAACCAGGACTCTCGGAGTCTTTTGGACACTAAAAGTCGGGCAGGGGGAGGGGGCCGGGCAACGCTCCGGTAGAATGCTTTCGGCGGAAAAAAGAAGGATGGAAGGACAGCTCGACATTCTACTCTCAAGGGTGAAGACGTCAAGTGAGAGAAAGGCAAAAACCTGGATCGGACGAGAGAAAAATCAGCATAGTGAGGGTGCAGACACCTCAACTTACCTAATACGTTAAGGATATCGAGGAAGTCTCGCCGGCTGGACGAAAAGGAGATCTCAGACGCACAAAAACTTCTGAGAGAATTCTGCGAAAAATGTAAGGCAATTCCTTGGTGGCATTTCGGAAACAGATTTTTGGGACCGACGCCCAATTGACGCAACGGCACCCCCAGAAGACCACCCGGGCCCCTCTTTTCTCGATCAGAGGGCATGAAACCTGCGAGAGACTGGAGAGAAACAAAGCGCTCGGACAAAAAGAAGTTACTACAATCCAGGAGCTAACCAGGAAAGGGGTCGCTAAAGCGGCGATATAAAGCTCCGCCGAGGTACTGACGCCCGGCCGGTTTCGCAAGCCGGAGTCAGATCTTCAGGACTTCAAAATCGCCAGAAAACGGGAAACTAAGAGCCGCAACATTCTTCAGTCCTCATGGCGTAAAACAACGGGGAGGACTAGGAATTCGGAAAAAAAGTCGAACGCAATAACTGTGGGCAGAAGGCGCAATGGTCAGATAGAAGAAGAGTATTACCGCAGCCCGCTGGGGATGAAAAGACACAAAAACCGGAGAAAGAGAAAGACAGGAGACGAGTCAGCCTTAAAACAAAAGCGATCTTCAGCTCACCATTATGCGAATGGGCGGAAGGAACGGGGGGAGAGGAAGAGGGTAGCACCAAAAAAAATCACCAAAAAGACAAGCAAAGAGAGAGGAGGAAAAGCGCGGCCCTGCAGGGGGGGGGGGGGAGATGTAAGAGCGATCAATCAAAACACAACTTGGGAAAAGGGGGAATAAAACTCCACAAAAACGAGGAAGGAGAGAAGGAATGACCAAGGCAAGGGGGAAGTAGAGATCCTATTCAGGAATTGCAACGATGTCAAGGACCTAGAAATGGTGAAGGAAAGCGGCTCAAGGACTCCGCGAAGCTTGCCTCACCGACGTGATTGGGAGATGGTTGGGCTGGGGCCTAACTGGAGCATACGGAGGGGGGAGAAGATGGCGAGAAAGAAAAAGAACGAGGAAGAACAAAGTCTCCGAATTACTCACCTAAGTCAATGGAGCGATAGGGGACCAGAAGGCAGGAATCCGAGGGTGCAGTTGAGGCTTCTCTTTTGCCTTAAAATGAGATGGAAGAGGCGGGCGAAAAAGGGAGTGACTAACAACTGTACCCGCGGACTAGGAGAAGTGTTCCGAGGAACTGGGCAGGTGAGAAACTATAAATTTCTTCGCCAGGGCATTGGGAAATGAACCAGTAGATAGGAAAAGTCCCAGGCAAGAAAGAGATGACCACGGTGGAAGGTTTATTTTCACGGCCGGCCCGGGAAAAGCCGAAAATGAACTTGAACGAAAAAGAAAACCACCTTCAGGAGGCAGGACATCAAAATAAAGTCAGAGGACAAGAAGGTTCGTGGGAAAGAGCCAGGAGAAGGAGAAACCTTCTATGATCCACTGGTGCGCGTAGTCGCACAGGAGGCGGGAGCAACCCACTAAAGAAAAAACTGGAACGAGACTCGGCTGATTCAGGGTTTATTATAAGAACATGTATCAAAACTGCGGACTGAGAAGGAAACGCGCAGCCCGAGGAAGGTGAAGCGCCTAAGCAGCAGCACGAAAACTCAACCTAAAAAAGATACGGAGTAGAACCCTCCGCAACTTGTTTGGGAAAAGGAGCGATGGAGGAGCACGGGTAGGGGGAGGGGGAACCCACCCTTCATCCGGACTCGGTCGTGGCAGGAGGGAACTGGCCGGAGAAAGGTCTGGAGAACCGGGGGCGCTATGACTGAGTTTTTCCGACGGAGAATATCTAAAAAAGCTCACCAAAGGGGGGATGAGGAGGGGTCGTATAACTCCCTCCTCTAACCTTGCGGTGACCTGAATAACGGGCAGAGAGAGAAGAAGAAGGTGTGAAGCAGTAGAGAAAAAAATGGTCACTACATTGCTATCAGTGGGAAAAAGTGTGGGAGCTGACTCAAATAGGAAACCACACCAGATGGGATGTTGGCAAAGAACCTGCGGGTGAAACTCGAAAAAGTTCGCGAACGACAGAGGGGAGAAGCACCCAAAAACACTATGACGGAAAAGAGAGAATCACTCTGTTGTTTGAAGAAAGAGACGGGAAAGAGAGAGGGGGTACAGAGAGGATAGAGGGGGGGAACGCAATTCCTTTCTTGTGCACGTCCCCGGCGGGGTAAAGAACTGCCCGTACACCGGGCTCGAAATCGGACGTACGTGAATTCACCCATCTTTTCAGAAGGAAGACGAAGGCATTGATCCGACTTAAGGATTTTGCGGAGATGAAAAAGGGGGGGGGAGATCATGCGAAGGGAAGAAACGGAATGAAAAAATCTCTTTCCTGATTCAACCACTTCTATCAGCAAAAAAAGGGCAAGGATGGTGGTGGGGAAAAAGGATGGAAGAAAGGAGGGAGAGAACCCTTGGGGGATAGAACGTCACCTCACAAAAAAAAAAAGCATTCGGGGGTGAGAAAAAAGGAGGAGGACTCGGAACGATGAGAAGAGGCAGCGTCTTCTCTAGTTCCGGCGCAGCGACAGGAACGGGCTGGAACAGGGAGACGTGCCGTCCTTAAAGGTTGCCGAAAAAAAGAGAGGCGAGAGGGAATGAAACACTCCTATGGATCCCTCGAACTAAAGACTGGAAACACTCATGGCGCCAAAAAGTACAAAGGGAGTCAAAACGGAAAAGGAAGTCAGGGTCAGGACTATATGATCCAAGGGGGGATTCTTGAAGGCCAGTACACCTCGCACACTAAAACGGAAAGGGGCACGGATGGGGAGGGGAAAAAGAAAGAGGCAACGAAGTACTCAAAACACACAACTGATTGAAGATAGGATACTCTTGGGGGAGGACGACGTCGCGCACTCGTGAAAACAGAGGACAAAGGACTCCAAAATCGTGACCTTTGGCGAGTTCGTACTGGGGAAAATGAAAGCCTGGGCAAGTACTCTCCACTACCCCGCGCGGTGCGGTTCCAGAACGGCCACTCCGGTGGGGGAAGCGGAAAGGAGGGGTCGGTCAAAATTCTTCAGGGGGTCTCGCGGATCACTAAGTAAGGAAGGATCGCCGCCGCGAGAAAAGAGAAAAGAAGAGTTAAGAACCCTCTAGGGTCCCAATAGCCCTTACTGAGACCGGGGCACGTTCGCGAAGTCGCTCAGAAGGAAATTAAAGGGGGGAAAAAGATGGTGAAACACCTACTTGGGCTGCGCGAGTGACACTTATAGCCAGGGGGAGAAGCAGAAGGAAGCTACAGACCGGGGCAAAAAACCGAATCCTGCAGGGAAAGAGGATAGATGGAAGGGGAAAGGGAAAGAATTAGGAAAAGGAAGGAGGAGGACACGGGTCGAATCATTAAGACACTACACCCAGCAAGCGAAAGAGAAGTCGGATCAACCGCAAGGAGGGGGAGGGAGGAAGAAGATGGGAAGTCACGGAACAAAGAATACCTGGGCAAATCCAGACGGACAAAGGGGGAAAACATCGAACGAAATAGGGTTAGAGGAACCTACGACGAGGTCTCACCTTATAAGACGAGGGGGAATCACACCAAAAACAACCAAGAGGAGTATAGGGTCCTAGTTTCAGAGGATAGGTAGGGGTCGCTTAACTCTCAAAACGGGGTCCAGGGGTCGAGGTGAAACAAGAAGGCGGGGGGTGCATGAATAAACAACAAGAAAGCGTCCGAACCGAAAAATGTCGGGGAACCGGGGTTTAGGGCCAGCTACCCAGGCGCGTTCGCTAAATGGGGGGAGTAGCATTCTAATGACTACAAAGAGTCAAGTCTCAAAATACTATAAAGAGAGAGAACCACTGTTGTGGAAGAGGTGTGAATCTCGTCTCAACGTCGTGTACAAAAAAGGAATCCAGGGGCCCTTGTCAGAACAAATAAAGAGAAAGGAGGCTCAGGGGCACAGTTAAAGGAAATATCAGTTATTGCTGCAGCCCGAACCCGAAAAGGTGAAACGCCCTCAATAAAGTTCACCACCAAAACTCTATTCGTTTGAAGATCTAGGGAGGGGGGGAACGGGGATAGGGAAAAGAATGATTTGCTGGAAACTTCAAAACTAGGGCCTATCGGGATATAACATCTGCTACTTTGGAATTACCAGAAAAAAAAAAGGATAAGCACAAGACGAAAGGAATCGGATAATGCTCAATCCTGACCGGAACGAAAAGGAAAGTGGAGAATCGAAGGAAGGGGAAGGAAAACTCGGGCACTCATACGGCCAACTGAGGGAAAAGAGAAAAATTAGGGGGGGTATCAGTTGAAAAAGTCAACTTGGTTTGTTCGTCAAACATGTTTTCTTCTACGCCCGGCAGGCGAGCGTAAAACCCGTACAGAAAACCTACAAGAGTCATAGAAAGGGGGCGGGAAGGGCGTGTGATGCGGATCGAACGGTGTTCGACGCTATTAAGGAAGAGGGTCGAAACTTGAAATCAGACCAGAAGCACAATGAAAAAAAGTCGATAACACCTTCATATCCTAGGTCGAGGTGGTAGGGGCCGGGCCTTAAGTTTATCCAAGCCTAAAAAGGGAAAAGGGAACTGGAAAAGAAAGAATCCCAACGTGAACCACGTTCCTCAAGGTGCGGCTCGTGCTAGGGCGGAAAAACGGAAAGGTGCGGGGCGAGGAAAAGGTCACTAAGGAGGAAAAAGCCCGCGCTGGGGGAATCATGCATTTATCACTCAATAACCAGCCGGAGGTTGGTACAGCAAGGTTTCAAAAAGACCCGCGAGAAAGACCATAAAAGCAGGAGAACTTGCAAGCAGGCGGAAGAGTCGCAGAGTAGCGAGACCTTATAGGAATGGCTTTTCCGGCTCAAGCGGACCACGAGAGTCAGGCAAACCGGCCATGGGAAGCCTCGGGAAAAAGAGCGGATTGGGGGGCGAGGGTCAGATAGCAGAAAAAACCAACTTATTATTAGGGAAAAGTAGAGAGGTAAAAAAAAACCCGCGCGATGTAGCGAGGGAAACCCTGAAGGAGGGGCGACTCTGAGGGGTAGAGAAGGAATGAGAAAAAAGAAGGTGCCGAGGCACAAGCAAAAAGGAAGGAAAAAGAGACAAATTAAGGTCTATCTCATTCCAAGAGCAAGCAGCTCATGGGTTTCTGGAGTACTTTTGGGAGGGGGGAAATAAAAGTTGTAAGAATACTAAGGCTCTGGAGTTATCTTATAAGCTAAAGTGAGGGGAAACAGCCAGGCCCGCATGAAAAGGGATACAAATTCACTCCCAACGTCCGTGAGACCCAAGACGAGGGGCCGCACCTTTCGGTATGTTCCGTATAGGGAGATGCCTGAAGAGAGAAGGGAAATTAGGGTGGACCCTCTGTTAACGGCACCTGCTACCGTGGATAGTCGCCGGTGGTTCTCAGAAATGTTGCAGGTTCGCGGGGATATGATTCCCCAAGGGTAAATGTCTCTCAAAGTCGAAAAAAAAGGGGTGAAGAGGAACCCTCACTTCACTACATAGAGGGGTGGGAAAGGTGGGAATGGCTGGGTGACGCAAGTCTCCGGAATGGGGGTAAATTAAAAATAGTGCCGAAAGGAAAAAAAACAAGGAACTGGTCATCTCAATGGAAAGATATAAGGGCACGCCGGGTGGCGGACGATATCCAGGGACACGGCCACGAAGAACAAGAAAATCTAGAAAATTCAGTAGTAGAAGGGCGAGGGGGATGGCAAACATCTTATGAATCTTCGGGGCAGTTGTAGAGAAAGAACTGGTAAGTTCTAAACAAGGCTAGAAGGAATCCAACCTTCAGGCACGAGATGGGGGAAAAAAAAAAAACCGCACAGAAGAGGGAGACCGATCCCCCTGGAGAGAACAGAGCTCAAATAGAAAAAACTGCGACGGCGGTGGGGGTGCCATCAGCGATGGAGAGCAAGTGATGGGTGTTGAAGTGCGACAACTACAGAGGTAAAAGAGAAGCCCTGTGGGTAACGGCTCAGGAGAATGGCAGTTGCTTGTACGTCAAATGTACACGACTTAGCGATCCTCACCTGTTCAAAAAAAAATTGAGGAGCGACGTGATCGTGACCCGCCAAAAGAGGAAACCAGCAGTTGCTTCGCCTGATCGGAAAGGATAAGAGATAGACGGGGAAGAGGAGCGCCTGGAACCTTCCCTCAAACTCGATCCGAACAGAGAGGCGGCTCCATTGGAAAACCGCCTTGATTCCCAGAGACGCTTCACCCCCTCAAGTTAGAGAACGAAGTAGGGGCGGCAACCTAGGAGTCTTCCAATAGTAGAACTCTCGGGTTTTTGGATCACGCGCGTCGAGGAGGAGGGAGTAAGGCGATGAGTGGGAGATGGATCACAAAAGGTGATGCCACACAGGAAAGCCTGAAAAGGGCAAAGAAAAAGAAAACCGTCTGGTCCTTGACGGAAAACATCGTACTCTGAAGAGGAACGCGACTGGCGGGGGAAAGACGAAAGGAAGGGATTGCCGCGATGAGAGGGTGTCTCTGAAGTGAGGTGCGACCGGCAAAATCATTCCTTTGGGACGCAGGAAAAAAAAAAAGGGGGCCGAGCAGCGAAAGCGCAGGAGGCGGGCAATTGTTTGTTCCAGCAGAAGGAAGAAGCCCAGGGGGGAGCTGCGACAGTAAAAAAAGAGAGAACCGGACAACGAAAGAGGTGAGAAACAATGCCGCACTTTCTACAGGGGAGACTGATCGAAGAGAAAAAGTGAAATCATCGAATTCAACCGCCTTTGAGCGGGGAGATGCGGGGGAAGGCCTGGAGAGCTTTGATCCGGAGCAAGGAGTCGGTCATCATGAAGGAAACTCCTAGAAGGCTCGAAAGAAGAAATCCCAAACCAGATTGACGGCAGGCACGCAGGAAGGGAAGGGACAGAACAGATTCCGTTTGACATGAGAGCAATGTAAAAACCAGTAGGACTCCCGCCCCGAAGAACCGCTGGCGGGCCGGTGGCAAACGGAGGCAACTAGGCTCGAAACAGTCACATCAACTTAGA
>Ga0179593_1284366_pt1 | contig 14764 bp, 21 predicted proteins | sample CZODoug2_1_08_16_FD_185931 | JGI IMG/M metagenome (GOLD analysis project Ga0179593, IMG submission 185931) | Vadose zone soil fungal communities from Angelo Coast Range Reserve, California, USA - CZODoug2_1_08_16fungal (PacBio error correction) | ecosystem: Environmental > Terrestrial > Soil >...
GTGGGTTTGAGATTTAATGAGCAAAATGCAATTAACAATAGTCCATGCCGAACAGGGGAAGGGGGGGAAGGGGGGTCAAACAGGAACAACCGTTCCTCTTAGTTCGCTAGAGATCGACTACAACAACGGGGCGGTTGCTGGGTTGACGGAGCGAGCAGGGGACTTGTAATACAGGCGACGGCGCGGAACGAAACAAAGGGGGGTGGAGGGATGCGAAAAAGGGGGGGGGCACAGAAAAAGTTTAGCCATACAGTAGTGAAAACCTTTTAAACGACGTCCCGCAGGGACAAAGATGGACGTAGGAAATTTGGATATGGCTTCTGGAGGGCTGACGAACAAACAGATCGTTTCTGGGGGAGGTTGTATAAAAGAAAATGTGGTAGACCGGTTTTACGAGAAGCAAGATACCAAAGACAGGCGCCCGAATTTAAGAGAAGGGGTGCGACACTTTATACCAGAAAAGCCCAAGGAACTTCGTGAAGACGAAACGCGGGGGGGACACCTGAACTTTGCCAACCACGACGGTGTAAAGAAACGGTTTTACCAACGAGAAATGGAGCGGAAGTAACATTGAATCCATAAATACCAAGGCTAACTGTCCAACCAATAGAGGAGGGACAGGACCTCGCGTTGAAAGAAAGGGAATGAATAACACGAATAGTAATTCGAGAGGTCTCAGGGAGAGGATAAGATCTGACTGAACAACTAGAAAAGCTATTTACCATAGAGAGATAATAAAAAAACGGCAGGAAGAAAGACTTTGGAAGGAACTAGGGGGCTTAATGAAAAAAAGGGGAAAGGGTCTGGAAAGCTGAACAGGGGCTTTAAGATTAAAACAAGCGGGCGGTGGAATGGCGGAAGGGCAGGAGTTCGTTGACTCAGTTCAGAAGAAGAGCAAAGATTGGGACAGGTGTGTGCGAGAAAAAGGAAGATACTGCTGGCCTGATAAGTTGAAGACGATGCGTGCGTGGTTCTATGTGAAAAACTGTCTGGCGGAACGTACCTGTTTGCATGATTCGACGCCGTTGGTCAGGAACATCCGCTGTGAAAAGCCAGATCAAAAGAGCCACAAGTTAGCAATGCTGGTCAGCAAGGCCATTTGGGTGACTTTCTGATTGAAAGTCGGATAATAGTCGGACCATTGGAAAACACTGGCACGAAACTCCGAAAGGGAACGAACAAATCTGAAGGCATTATTCATCGGAGGGGGGGGAGGTGGCCAAAAGGCAGTGTCAAAATCATGGGGGGCTGGGTCAGGGCGGACCTTTGCGCCGATGAAGGGTAGAGGGAAAAAAAAACAAAACTATGAAGGGAAAAGATTCAACTAATAAAACCACAGCTTAACAGGAAGAGAAGGATTGGAAAATCTTCGCGGAAAACAAAAGGATTTACGAGGTGGGTGGAAGGTTCCAGTCACCAACGCAGGGGGAAAGAAAAAAATGGACCCAAGGTCGAAAAAGGGGGTTAATGGGGTACTAGTACTCGAATTTCAGAAACGCACGACTCGCGAGGCCTAAGAGAAAAACTCGACAAGAAATATAAAGGTCGCGAAACTGACAGCAAAGGGGCGGGGGTACGGAATCAGAACTCCGAAGGGAAATAAGGGTTGTTTCCTAAAATTCGCGTTATTACTAGTGGGGGACGTCAAAAACAACAATCAAGGACAAGATCGATTGGAAGTAACGAGGGGGCTTCTCTTCAAGACATTTATCAATCTTGAGAAAACAGGTTTTGGACAGGCAGATGGTTGGAACCGGCACAGAGGGTCTTCGAAACATCGGCGGAAAGGAGGGGTCGATAAAGAAAGCAGAATCAGAGTGGTTTAGTTCCTACGGTTGGTTAAACAACCGAAACAGCTGTTGAAAATTGGGAGGGGAAGGTTGAGGGGGCCTCCCGGAAAAAGTTGGCGAAAACCCGAAAGAGAAGATATAGGGGTTTATTCGAACTAGACATTTCTCATTTACAAGCAGATTGAGGAAAAGCTAGGTCAAAAAAAGTCTCGCATTGGTGAACGCGAAAATTACTCGGCGAGGGAATGGGCAACACGTTGGAGAGGTCCTTAATGTTTCTCGCGTAAAAAAAAAGGTGCGGCCGGGTCATCTATCTTACTACAGGGCAGATTCCCGTACGTGCAATTGCTGCGGGGGGTGTCCTATAATGTTTCTTATGTCAAGGATCGTTCGGAAGGGCGGACTTTCTTCAGGTCCGGGACCTTTAACCGTCGATCAAAAAAATACGTAAACAAGAACAATGAGAGGATATACGGCGATTAAGGTGATCCTGGTTGTCCTGACCGGCTGGGGGGGAAAAAATGAAAACTCGTTGTGAATGGTAGAAAGGATCGGAAACATTGTTAAACCTTATTGTGAAGGGGGGGAAAAACATCTAAGAGGGTAGGGAATTGATATTTTGCGGGCGAAGGGGGGGGGGGCGAGTGAAACCTGGGCGCTTTGCCAGGTGGCGGGGCCTCTGCCCCTTAGTTCGATGAACGATCATTCTAACAGTCTGTGGTATATGAGAAGAGAGAAAAAAAAAACGGGGGGAGGTGATTAAAGATATGAGATCGGAGTCATAGACAACAGTACTTGGGAGAAATACATCGAGACCCTTTAGGAGGGGGAAAAAATTCAAAGGACTCCTATACATGGACCCGGTCGGCAGAACGCAAAATCGTCACCTAAACGACTCCTGGGACTTGGTTCAGGGGAACAACTACCGTGAAGTTAAACACTGTATGGGTGCGGCTCACAAAAAAAAAACAGGGGGCACACTTACCAAAAAGCCGGGGACAAGATGAAAGAAAGAGATCTATTCGACTGGCAGGGGTGTACGCAGTGTTGGGGGAGAGAGGGGGGGGGGGGAAATCCGTACGAAAGCGCCGAAAGGGTCCGAACGAAATGCGGGTGAGATCATAACAGGATTAATAACGAAAAATGTATAGCCATGATCGTACTCTGGAATAGGAAAGTTGCTGTTGCACTTAATCATACTGCCGCAAGCGAAGAAAGAAAAGGTACTAGAAAAGTCGACTTGGATGCCTCGTCCGCAAAAAACAGGGGAGCTTAATTTTCTGTATTGTAACACATTAATGGATTGACGCAAGCTAGAGATCAGTCGTCGAAGACAGATTACGCGGGGTCAAAGTGGAGCTACTGGAGCGGGCGCGAAGAAACTGAAAAACGACCGAAACGAAAAAAAAGGGTTAAAAAAAGTCGTGAGGGAAGAAAGTCAAACACCAATCGAAGCTTCTGTCGGCTGATGCGACACTGATGGGGGGGCGCCAGCATAGTGTAACAGCCTTAACAGCGGGAGGGTTCCACCTCGCACTGGCACAGGGGGAACTGGGACAGAACAGGAAAGAAGGACTTCAAGCCCTCTCTAAGGCAACGGTAGGGCCTTTGGGAGATTGGTTTTTTAAGCGCAATGGACAGGAAATAACGCGTAATGAGAAAAATTTAACTTCCAGGAGTTTACGCAAGCTTCCCGTTGGTGCCGGGAAAGGGGGGAGATTTGGTCTACGGGAAATTTCTCTTTCAAAGTCTTGCGCTACTGAAATTAGGTACGCGCTCGCTAGAAGGAAAATGGGGGTGGTGCTTTTGTTAGCCAAGTGCGGTGGGGGCCTAAGACACTCAAGGTCAGGTGTTTTCGAAACCGGGGGCGAAGACTTTGGGCGAAAAAGTACAAAAATAAAAAATCCACACCAAAAAAAAAAAAACCAAAAACAAAAGACGGGTAGATGGGACGTTGGGGGCTTCGGGAAGAGAAATTCAATATGGTGCTTTAAAGCGGCAGCAGTGTCCTTGCACTCGAGGCAAAAAGGGGCCGTCAAAAAGTCAAGGGGGGCAGCAACGAGGGACACTGCATGGCCAAAGGAAAATCCAAAGAGATGCTTCATATCATGAATCCAGGGACGGCGGGGATAGGTGCCCTGCAGACTGCAGGGAGCAGAATGAAAAGGGACTTTAAGCGGGACCAGACAAGAAACAAAAAAGCCTTGCGGTTAAACCAAAGGTCCATATTGGGGTGAGAGGGGGTGGAACACATCGTCTTGATGCCTGAAAAAAAAGGCGTCGACAAGAAGGAAACAAAAGGGGAGTGCAGGGAACGCCCACACACAATAGAAACAACTTCGGAAAGCAAAAGACGGCGGGGGGGAAATGCGATCAATCGGGATCTCAGAGGAAGTTCTGCCCGCCAAATGATCAAACAAAAGAGGGAGACTGAGCAAAGTGACTTTCAAAAATAAGTAGTCGTTCCGGGCCAAAAGAAGCCAGAATGAATTTGGACAAGACCCAGAAGCACGTTGACTCGGGACCAGACTCAAGAGAAGAAAAGTAGGAGGACAGCACGAAGGCGAAAATCGGGCGTACGGACGGCAGAGACTGGAACTTTTCCTCTATTAAGAGAAAGAGTAGGGTGGGGGAGAGACAGGAGGGGGAGATCAAGAATTAGATATCGTCGGTTGAAAGGAAGGGGGGGATTTAACGATTATATTTGGCCTCCTGCATGGGAAGAGGTTCGACAATGATGAGCGGATGTCATGGATGCCAAATGGTTAAGATACAGGTCTCGTGGTAGAGTGGCAGGCAGGAACCCGATGGGTGTGGGACAGGGGGGGAAAGGAAGGATTGGCGTAAAGGGAAACAACAGGGAAAATGGAGACGGCGGGTGAAAAAAAGAAGGTAAAGGGGTAATTCTTCCGGACGGTCGAATCACTTCGGCGCGGATTAGTCTGAAGAATGCTAAATAAAAGGAGACAAACCCTTTAGAACATGCACTGCATACATCTGAGAACGACACGAGAAATGAGGTAAACGAACTCCCGACAGCGTACTTCAAACTGAAAGGTGGCCTGGGAAGTGAAAGTCCGTAAAGGTTTTCAAGGCCGGTCCTAGAATTGACCGAAAAAGCCCGGGGGAATCAAAAAAAACGCGAAAAAAAGGAAGGGGAAAAAACCTGCGGCGGTCAACAAAAAAAAAGGTGTTTTGTCTGAGAGAGAAAGGGTGACCGGGCCGCAGAAAAGGGTGTTGCAGTCGATGAAAACCGGAAAACCCTGCCGTCACGAATTGCCAGGAAATATGGGGGAGTCGAAGAGGGCAAAGGGGATAAGGGAGGGCATGAAAGAAAACAAGGAAAAACTGAACCGGAGGAGAAAAAGGGGGGGACTGGGGGGATATTAAGAAAATACTGGGGAGGACACTGTTAAAATGCAATTCGAGAAGAACTAAAGGCAATTCTGACAGTGGCGGGGTTTCACGTTAAGGGGAACAAAGAGAAACTGTCAAAAAAAGAGAAAACACGCGGGGCAAAGGAGGAATAATGGGATATCTACTAAAAAAAAAGGGAGGCCTTTGGAGGGGTGACAGGAAGAGGGAACTCAAGGCATTCTTTTAATACAGGAAAACTCGGGGGCGCGGAAACAGGGGCTTTTTGTGATGTAAAGAGCAAGGAAATTTGGGGGTTAAAAAGTTATTAAGCCATTTCCAAAAAGGTAACGACTGACAGAAAAATCTGGACGTCGAAATGTGGCAGTGGATAATTCTGAATTGGGGTCGCTTAGACCAAGGATCGGGGGGGGGGGAGGGGGTTGGTGGATTCCGATGAAGGAGGAGAGGGTTCGGCTTCTGGAAAGGAAAAGCCTAAAGGATCCAATACGAGAAGATGAGGAAAGACCGTTTGCGCGCTCATAAATTTACCAAGCCATAACTTGTACGCAATGAATAATGAGAATGCAAGGCGACTAGCTAACAACGGCGGGAACAACACCCAAGACGTGGGGTCTTCGGTCAACGGGGAACCGAAAAAGGGACGAAGTAGGAAGACCAGACAGACCCATAAATTTGAGAGAAGACTACCCTAAAGGCAAAACGGGAACAATATGGAATCAAGGGGAAATGAGAGGAGGAGAAAGAAAAAAAGGGGCTCAAGAGATAAAGAGAAACAGACTAGCAGGGAGAGGGATGAAAGCTAATCAGCTTTCAGAACGAGGGAACCTTTGGGTGCGCCTAATCGAGGACAATGGCAGGGAATTCAGAGGAGGAAACGAAACGACTTGCGGGGGAAGGAGGGGGGGAAGAGTTGTACTGGTGGGTGGAAAATGGGGGGGGGGATCCAAGAGGAGTTCGTTTAGACGGCAAGGGGGCAAAGAAAGGGGGGGGAGAAGGGGGGAAAAGAGAGCAAGGAACTAAGAAACGGTCCGGAGAGGGTTAAATGCTTGAAAAGGTTCGGGGGGTCTAGGTGCTGATGGGCGGAGAATTTCGGGGAAGTACTGGTGGAATATGAAAACCGGGGGTTGGTTTCCGAAGACCCGCTGTGAGTCCCAAGCATATCAAATAATGTCGCAGGAGCAATGGGTACCCCAGGTTGGGTTTGTTTTATCTTTCTGGACCGAGGGGGGAAGGAGGAAAGAATGTAAGAGAAGAGCCATACCTGGCCCTGGCACGGCACAAAAAAAAGGACGAAATACACCTCTAAGCCGTATCTTGGAGGGGGGGTCTTGGAAGGAGGTGCAAATAAAGCTGGTGCGGAGGTGGGACGGGGATAACTGTGGAAGGCAAGGGACAAGCGTGGGTGAAACGAAAAAAACGGAAGTAGAGAAAAAGAAATAAAAAACTCAACTACCACTCTGAATCCGAGCGGATGGGGGGGAGCTCAGAGGATTCTGAATAACAAAGGTATGGATTGATTGGTTCAACAAAAAACACCTCAAACGGTCAATAAAAATCAAGCCAAAGGAGAAAGGGAATGGACGAATCGTCCGACGATGAAGGGCAAGACTCGAAGAGACTAAGTCGGACGAAAATTAAGTTAAACGAAAAGAAAAAAGGACCCAGACTCGGGGACAACTGTCGTATCTCGAGAAAGCTTAAGGGGGATTTACTGAAAAGCTTTATTAAGGGTATGGAAGGAGATTAAGAAACAAACAGGGGAAACCAATGCGATCTATTTGGGAAAGTCGAGCGCCGAAAATAAGGAAGCGTTTATGAGAGAATTTTGAAAGGTGGTAACGCCCAAAGAAGCGGAGAAAACTGAGGGCGGAAAAAAGGGAAGGGGAAAAACAAAAGGAAAGCTCTTCGATTTGTTGGTTTCCCAAAGACGTTTTAACAACCGGAGGTTGGAGGTGCAGTAGGGATTGGTCCCGGACGAAACCGGTGGGACCCGAACAAGGTAAGGGTGCATGGGGACAAATCATTTCTAGGAGGAAGGGGGGAAAAAAGCTATTCCCCCAAGCATTGGGAAACACTAGAAATTACGCGGCCGCTTGGGGGGGGGGAGGGGAACGAATTGCATCCATTGAGATATCCTATAGTAAAGGGGGGGGGGGGGGGTCTCGGAAAGTGGGCGGCCGTTAGCGAAGAGAGCAACGGGGCGAGCCGAGTAACCCGATTTCATGGGCTGAAGATTTTAGGGTAGGATAAGGTTTGGCTGGGGGAGAAACAAGGCAATCGTTCAAAAGGACGGGGCGAACGTGATGGCCTCCTGGAGACGTCAAATTCAAAAAAAACTGAAGTCCCACCAATCCCCCATAAGATATGCAGACGATGAGGAAAGTTATGTAAGATTGGTTAGGAAGGGGCTGTTTGTAAGTTCAAAGTGGAGGGTGAGCGGCGGCACGAGGAACGAAATGGTTTCCCTCACTTTATTTGTGACAGTCGCGGCCAGATCGTGGGAAAAGGGGGGGGGGGGGGGAAGTTTAATTGGTGCGTGCGCCGACCTTGGCGGGAATCGAGCTGGGTGGTTGGTCTTGGGGGGGGGGAAAAAATTCAAAGTAACGGGAAATATAGGAAAAACTAAGCGGCTCCATTCTTGTAGGAGAGCATCTCTCTAAAAAAAAAAAAGGGACTTCTTACAAGAGATTGGCTTAATCCTACCACAGGGTAAGGAGTCTTCATACTCAGAATGGAATTGTGTGAATGGTCAGGGGTAGCCCAAAACTCCTATTCAAGGTTGGAAGTCGGGGAAGCCCGAAAAGCTTCAAAGTCGAAGACGCCTGGCAGCTAATTGTCCTAAACCGGGCGTGAAAAAAGTGAAGAAAAGGAGAAAAACAGGAAAGACAGGGAAGAAAAACGGTCACAGGCACCAGAGAAAGAGGAGCCTATCAGAATGTGGGAGTTGGTTGACGCCAGTGGTGGGGGAAATCACGACAGGGTCGCAACAGGTAAAAGTGAAGGAATGTAAGAGACAGTCCTAACTGGCAAGGGGAACATAAGGGGGTAACATCGCACAGTTTGAGCCGAATACGGCAACAGGGGGCTGGGCTTAAATGCTCGGCAAAAAATTGCGGACGCGAGAAAAGGGCTATCAGGATAAGGGAAAAAAACCAGAGAAGTAAAAACGAGCTTAATTTGGGGGGTTAATGCGGCGAACTGGTGGGAAGTTTCAGACATCTCTAGATAATTCTGGACTACACCCTAAAAAACGAATTTACGCGGTTCGGGGTGGTCACGCGAAGTCTTCCTTCGGCACGAGAAAACGACCGACGAACCAGTAAGTTGAAACCGTTAGAAAAGACACAACCAAACTAATAGCAGGGCTGAGAGGGGAAGAGGCGGACGCCTCAGACTTGTTTAATCGCAGAACCTCGTGAAATGTACCAAAAAATGGGACGGGGGTCAAGGGAAATTGGAAGTGCTAGCAAAGGAGCAGCGACTGACGAGCCGGGTTGAACTGGGGGGGGGACGAGCTTGAAAAAGGGGAGAACGGTCGGTCCGTCACAAAGACTTCCGGAGGGTCCGAAGGGAACAATCAAATTTGCTGTCCAGGGTTTAAGGGGCACGGAAAGTCGTTTGGAACTTTTGTCAGGGGAAATCGCGAGTCGGGGAACAGAAAACTTCTCTTGAGATAGCTTAATTCCTGCAGCCAGGGGACTGTTGCCTTGTTGAAGGGCCCTTGCGTTTTGGTTTTGCCTGGTCAATGGAGAAAGAAGGGGGGGGACTGACCGCGAAGGGTTCCAGTCAAAGAGTTAAGCTCTTAATCTGTGAAGAATGTTCTAGGGGAAGAGAATTCCATAGGTGGGGGGAAATTTCGTTTACTCAGGGCCCGTAACACTCGGCGGCAAAGGAATTACGCAAAGAACAGCAAAAAGGGAGGGACAAAAGGAGGGGAAAAAAACTCCTATTTCACTACTTCTTCAAAGTCTCGAGAAAAAGGAGGGGGGCGTGCTCGTGCCCGGGGGCCACCTGAGTCGACGAATTAAGACTTATTTAATCATCAGAACAAAAGACGTGCGGGAACAAGAAAATAGCAACGCAAATTATTGGGAAAGAGGAGTGGGGAAAAAGTAACCTCGTCTGTAAACTGCAAACCCGGCGTCGATACAAAAAAAGGAAATCTGGAAAGTTCTCGCAATTGCCAAAAAAAGAAAGAACCACTCGCAAAACGAAGAGTCTAAATCGAAGGAAAGCGCGCATAGGAACTTGGGGGAGAAACTCAAAAAGGATCAAGACAAAAGGAAGTTAAAGGAAGAGCACAATCAGCGTGCTTCCGAACATTCACCGGGGGGAATTTGTCAAAGGAAAGAAAACCCGGGTGAGAGTTACCAGCCGCAGAGCAAGAAATTAAAGGAAAAAGGAAAACGAAGCGCAAAGGAAAACGGAGAGACGCTGAGGAACCTCTAGGAAATAGAGGGGAAGGAGGAGGGTTTGGGTCAGATCTTATCTAAATCATTTTAGGGAGGAAAAAACGGGAAGTATAAGTCTGTCGCGAGGAGAGGGGGGGGCCGCAAAGTCATCGTTAGAGAGAAACCAATGATGTCAGAATCTGTGCTGGGATTCAAATACTTAAAGGACGACAGGTCTCAAAGTGGGAAAGGGGGTAGGCAAACCCGTATGGGTGTGTTTTTTGGACGCGTGACAGTTTCAGAGGGAGGCGCAAAAGCCATGGAAGAAAAAAGTATCCTTGCTACCCGTAGGCTATTTCGCCTAGGTCAAAAATGGGACGTCAACGTCGACAACTTAAAGGGGGGGGAGAACCTTCTACGAAAACGACACAAAAAAACAATGGCATTAAAGAAAAAAAAGAAGATCACCCTACAGAGGGAACTGATGGTGAGCGACCTATCAAGCGACAAGAAGAAATTGCAATTGGACTAAGCCAGTGTAAGGGAATAGAGAAAAGGGGTTGTCAAGTCGTTCTAAAGAAAAAAACAAAGGGAAAACCAAAGAAATTTGGAGGTCAAGAGCCCTGCTTCGAAGGAAGGGAAAAGGAAATGGGGGCCTTAGGCAGCGCCGCAAACACAACAGGACTCAGCAGGGTTGTTGGGGGGAGAAAAGGTTGGACTGCCGTCTCTGAAGGGGGGCCGTCGCAAAACCGAAAAAACGGAAAAGGGGGGTCCGAGGTCGAAAAGGGGAAAAGGGGGAAGGTAAAGGTGCTCGGGAAAAGTAGGTCGTCAACAAGTCAAAAATTTTTTTTTAAAAAACCCCAGGAAAGAAAAAAAGGGGAAAAACAAAAAGAGAGGAGGGAAAAGAAGCTGGGGGGGATTGGGGGGTGAACAAACTTTGGAGAGGAGACGACAAAGGGAAAAAGGAAATCACAAGGGGGGCGGGGGGGGGGATAAGGCAACAACTCTTTCACGAAAGGCCCAAGCATAACTGGATACGACACAAACGTCTGAGAGGCCTGTTGATGGGTTGAAGACTATTGGGGTTGTTATACAGCTTGAGACGAGAGAGAAAAGAAACAGTGAGTGGGGGTGCGGCCGTAATGGGGGTCAGAGTTATGCAAATTTTAAAAGGTGAAAGAACCAATACGCAGGCCAAGGGAGTCGAAAAATTTCATTGGGGGGAGGTCTAAAGGGGCGGGTCGAGGAAGAAAGCAGAGGCAGAGTTAGGGTGGGAAGATTTGGGGGGGAGGGGGTAAAGTAAAAGGTGAAAGTGGAATGAGAGTAGCAGACTTCAAGAAGACATAAAGGGGCAGGGATAAAAGTTTATCTTCAGTTCCGAATAAAGGAAGGGAAAAAAAAGGGATCCAGAGAAGAAAGGTTGTACGAAAGATAGGAAAAGGACATGGAGGCGCTAACTCGAAGTCAGGACACCCACCTCCGTTTGGGTAGGCTGAAACGGTTACCAAAGGAGACCCGATAACATTTGACTCATAAAAAGGCATCATTGTCGACCTAAAAAAGGCGGGAAGAGGGCACCGGAAACATATGACGAGACAAGTGAAACTAACCGACAGATAGGTCAGATTAAATGCCGATCTGAAAATGATCTGACGAAAAAAGACAAGAGAAACGAGATGTACCATAGAGGAAATCATCATACCGGGGTGAAGGAAGCCCGATTTGGTGAAATCAAGTGCGATAATTTCTGCAAAGAAGAGGGGGAAGCGAAAACGGGATTCTTCGGAGAAGGCGGCGGGTGTAATGGGAAAGAACGAGGGATAGATGGAGGAAGCAAAGGCCGCGAAGTCACAGCAAAGGGGAAATAAGGGGGGGGGGGGGGGGAGGACATTACAAAGGGGTAGACAAACGAACGAAAGGTGCGAGTCGGCAACAAGAAGAAGAAATGTTAGGGAGGGACAGAAGAGGGAATGGATAAGATAGGAAGGTAGAAGGGGAAGGGGGATGGGGGGTTAATGTGTCTGAGAGAGGGGAGATAGGAGAGGAGCGGAGAGGATGGGTAGTTCTGAAGGTGCGTGCCGGGAGGGGGGCAGGATGGTGTGAGGAGGACTGGTTCACGGACGATGGGGGATTGGAGGGATGGTGGATAGATAGGAGGGGGGGTTGAGAGGGCCGCACGGGAATGAAAGGGGAAGACGAGAGAAAGGGCGGGGAAGAGGGATGGTTAGAGGAGTGAAGGAATGAGGAGAATCGTAGAGTTGGGGTGGAGGGAGGTGGGGGGGTGAGAAAAGGCGTGGCGAGAGAAGGAGGAAGGGGTAGAGAACAGAAGGTTTAGAGCCAAAAATGTCCGATGGCGGTGGCAATTCGGCCGTATCTCTTGAGCATGGAAATGATATAGGGGACTAGAACTTTTGACTAGGGTTGTTCAATATTTGTGGGGACTGAGTTGGTCTATAAAAATGGGAAGGGATGTCAGACGCCGGGGAAGGACCTCTGTGATGACACAGCAAGAAAAGAAGAAGAGAAAAAACGGAAAACCAAAGCCTTTGGGGGGGGTTTTACGTCTGATTGAGCTGGAAGGAAGTCTAGATTAGAGAGCTCAGCATCTTTAAAGGGCAAAGACGAGGGCAAAAGTTATCAGGGAAGAAAAAAAACTGAGGGGCTATTCACGAGGGAAAGGGAAACTGTTGGAGGGATTTTAAAACAGCTGGAAAGACTTGGGGACGGGGGGAAGACGGAAGGACAAGGTAAACAAGAGGGAAACTTTAAATCAAGGAAGTCTCTAACAAAAGAAAGAAAACAGGGGACTGGAAGGCCGAGAAAAGTTAAGGGGGAATCGGGGCAAAAAAAGGATCACAAATATAGGAAGGGAGGGAGGTAAAAACAGCACCAACGCACGCACGAAAAAAAAGCCACAGTGGCGACAGAATTAGAGCTAGAATTTCAGTAGAAGGGCCGAATAGAATCAGAAGAGGACGAAAAAGGGAAGAGGAGGGAAGGAACTAAAAACAACTAGGGGTGGAAAAGAAAGACTCCGAATTAAAATCTGTTAAGGGGGAAGAGCTGATTTTTACAATGGAGAATCGAGGAAAAAAAAAGCAAGGTAACAAGAGATCGCTGGGAAGGAGAGGGCTGGGGCGCGGCATCAGTGCAAAAACGGAGGTGATCAACCTGTTTCCCGTCTGGGGGGCAAACTGCACTAGAGAGGCTGCGCTGGAAACAAGTCTGCTTGCAGGATGGAGCGATCATTCAACAAGAAGCGGGGGGGTCAAAGACTACAGGGTGGGAACAGTGGTTGAGGGGGGGGGATGCGTTGGGGGACTGGGTATCCTCCTACGGAAGACCGTAGCGAAAAACCAAAAAAAAACGCGTAAGTTATAAGGGGAAGTAAAAGGAAGGAGAGTAAAAAATTATTAAAGAGGTAAAAACGCATACGGACATGGTGAACCAAGAGGAAAGGCGCTCAGCGGGTTTGCGGCACGATGGCACAAGAAGAATACTGATATTAATGTGGAGCGCATGGGGGGCCCTTGGAATTTATCGAGCTTAAAAAGAAATCCGCAAGGAAGACCAGGTACCGAAAAGGGAAGGGTAATTTCGCGGTTGATAATAGGGGGTCTTGTCCCGTCATCTTTCGTGTAGCGGGACTTTCGGACCGGGTTTCTCGTGCTAAAAGAAGGCAAAACTTTTAAGGAAAAAAAAAAAAGAAAATAGGACTGGAGGGGAGGGAGGGAAGGTTTCAAGGACCGTATTTAGTGCAAAAAGGCGTTTTGCAGTGATGGAGAAACTCCTTTTCACAAAATGGGAAAAAAAGGTATTGAGAGGGAAGGAGGCGTTCGAATGGGTAAAAGGTTGCGGGAAAGAACCGGGGGGGGGAATCCTTTAAAAAGGCGCATTTGTTTGGGGGGGGGGGGTGCGGTGACCAGGAAGGAAAAGGGGTGATGTCCAGTCTGGTGGTAGAGAAAAGTAAAGAAAAGAGAAAAAAACCAACACAGTATTAAGAAGAGTCAGCTAAAACAGACTGGAATGCTGGCGGAGCTGAAGGACCGGTGACTGTAATTTTACAAAGGGAAAAAGCGCCGATTCCAGAGGGGAACCGGTTCGGCGCAAAAAGCGTCAACTGAGGGAAAGACGACTGTATTGTTCCTTCACACCTAACGGGCGAGGGGAGGGAAAAAAGTGCGCCACGCACCAGAAAGAAACAGAAGGGGGCTTAAAAAAAAGCCGTCAGACAACCAGAGTGAAAAGAGAGACTGGGAACTATCTACTGGGCATTTGAGGGTGTACGCCAGTGGGGTGGAATACGGGTCCGCAACAGGAAAAAGCGTCAACAAGTCGAAGCCGGGAAAAGGATTGAACGAAAAAAAAGACGAACAATGGGGAACTGGGGGTATAAGAGAAAAAAAAAAGACTGGTAGCGACTATAACAGTTCCTCAAGGGCTAGAAACTTAACTATCAGGAGGAGATTGCCATCGTCCGCCAACAAGACGCGGAATTTTTCGGTTCAGCAAACAAAACGGGGTATAGAGGGACTAAAACTGGGGAGAGGGGAAAATGAAGCAACTAAACCTGACCAAAGGGGGACGCTATCAGGGGAGGACGCCGGAGGGGGTGCGCTAAAAGACGACCTCACCTCAAAGCCGTGTACCGTAGGCGGGACTAAAAACTAGAAAGAGTCTTCTGTCTAAAAGTACCCGCTGGTCCGCCAGCACGGTGGGAAAAAGAGAGAAAGACAGAGGTTTACAAATGGGACAATGTGGGGAAACAGTGGGGTTTCCTCTCATAAACTCTGGCCAAGGAGGGAAGGGAAAAGGCGACTTAAACAGAAAGGTTGGTCGTTGGTGGTTTGGGGGAGCAGGGAAGAAAAAAATACGGACATAGCGGGAATTCCAAAAACGATTTACTTCCGGAGATTCCAAATGTAACAACGCCAAGTTGAAGGGTTAGTGGGAACGTTAACTTGTTCGGGTTGTCGACGCTGGATGTCTATAACGAAAGGATCAGTTAGCAAAAGGTGAAGAGGACGACGAGCTGAATTCCTTTCTGCCACTGCTGGTCTTTTTCTTACGTGCGTTGGTGAAGGGGAACTCAAACAAGGTAACATTCTGGGGTGTTCGAAGAGGAAAAGGGGGCGATGGCACTAATAGAAAAGCTTAGAGGTGTCTTGTTCTACTAACTGGGGGGACTGGGGAAGGGGGTTTGTA
>Ga0179593_1390397_pt1 | contig 14764 bp, 14 predicted proteins | sample CZODoug2_1_08_16_FD_185931 | JGI IMG/M metagenome (GOLD analysis project Ga0179593, IMG submission 185931) | Vadose zone soil fungal communities from Angelo Coast Range Reserve, California, USA - CZODoug2_1_08_16fungal (PacBio error correction) | ecosystem: Environmental > Terrestrial > Soil >...
CGGAACAGCAGGTCCGTGACCCATCACAGGCCCCAGGGCGGAGCAAAAAGTCTTCAAAATCTACAAGATCGGAAAGGAAGGTGGGGGAAGAAAGGACACTTCAGGAAAACAGGAGGGGTACATAAAAAAAGGGCGGGAAAGGGGACACGATCCCCAACACCGCATTCGTCACGGCCCTGCCGGCACAACAAGAAAAAAGTCAGAAACAGACAAAAGCCTTTAAAAACACGAGTGTCAGTGATTGCCGAAGGGGAGAATCAAAGAAAAAAAGCCCGCTGAGGTATGTTGATGGGGGGCACAGAAAAAGGGACCCGATGGGAAAAGAGCCCTCTCGACCATAAGCATAAAAAAAAGGTACTATGAGGGGGGCGTGAACTTCTTACTGGAACGAAGGAGAGGGGGGGGGGACATCAAAAACCCCGAACGACTTCTACTAAGAGAACACCCCCCTTTATCAGGGAGTCACCGAGGAAGTAGACAAAACTCAGGCGAAAGGGATTGAAAAAATCGAGACGTTCCGACAACCCACTCCGAAGCTTGAACACTAGGCTCTTGGGGGCTACGGGCCCAGGGTCCTTAAAAAAAAAAACATCCGGAGTGAGGAGGGAAGGCCAAACAGTCCCGGGCCTCTTCAAAAACACAAAGCCCGCCAGTCAGAGGACACTACAAGAGTGGACCAAAGAAAAAACAAGCCTGTGGTGCCTGGAGGAACTGGGCCCTGGGAAGGGACTCAACGAAAAAAAGAAAAGGTGAAAAGTGTCACCAGGTGGGGCGGGAGGAGAAAAAGACGGGTTCACACAGGGGGGGGGGGGGCGCACTGTGACAAATAGGGAGGGAACGCCGCCGACTGAAGAAACAAAACGAGTGGTACAAGAAGTTCTCCTGGCCCCACAACTATACCACCACAATGATGCACTCGACGCACAAGAAAAAAACAACCGCGCACCGAAAAAAAAACCACCACCGCCAAAAGAAACAACGGCGGGATCGAAAAAATGTCTCTGCCCAACGAAAAAACCACGCACGGGAAAGGAACTCTCAAGGGCTGGTAGGTGTTCCTGCATCATTTTACTCATTCTCAAAAAGTGGGGGGCCAGAAAATCGGGGTGAGAGATTTGTGAAAAAAAGAGATTAGGGCTGAGTGTGGTGTGGCGGTGGGGGTGTGCTGCGGAGGAGGTGTTGTGTAAAAGGTGGGAGGAAAGCAACGTTTTTCAAATAGTAAAAACTCTTACGCCAAAATTTATCTTAAAATAGAAACCCAGCCTACCATTAGGGGGGTTCAGCGGGACCTACCCAAAAGGGCTACCTGGCAGAGCTCAAAGAACTGTCGGTGGGGGGGAGGGGGGGAGGGGACCGCCGGGAACGTGGACGTATGCTGCTGGTTTTCTTGTATGGTTTTTCGGATTAAAAAAAACCCCTCGCAAAGACCAACTGCAAAAATGTTTCAAACTTGACATGCGTAAAGCCAAGGAGAAAACCGAAAGGCAGTTCAAAGGGGGATTAAGGAAACTGAAAACAAACCACCTGGAGGGAGGGAGGGGGGGGCTTGGGAAAAATCTCGCAAAAACCGTCTAAGGGTACTGCGGATAAAGGTCAAGAACCCGGGGTGAACACAAGTTACAGGGGGAAAAGGGGGTTTTCGACAAAACTCGGACTCACTGCAAATTCAAATGGCTGTCAGCTGGGGGGGGGGAAGAGGGACAAGAGCTACCGGTAACGTAAGCAGGACCGAGGAAAGGATGGAACCACCGGTAGCGGTGGCGGGGCGAGAGAAAAAGGGAGGTCTTTCCGAAAAAAACCAACGAGGACTCATCCATCAACAAAATGGTGCAAGAAAAATTTTACAGACTACGAGGAAAGAGGGCGTAATTCGCACTACTACCGGGCCAAAGGGGGAACTACACGAAAGAATACACGGACCCAACGGAAGCCTCCATGGCCTTGGTCCGCTGGGAAAAAAAGGAAACTCACACAAGTTAAACCTTCCCCGGAAACTACAAAATCCTTCCCACTTAAAGTCGCAACAAAAGGCAATTGACCCAGAACCCCTGGTACGCTGGAACCACGGGCCAAGAGAGCAAGACCGAACACTGAACAAACCTGGGAAAAAGCAAACCTAAACACGGACACGAAAAAAAAAGACGCACACGAAGACAAAGGGTGCTGAAACACGGAAAAAACAAAAGGCCGCACTAGTAACGGGGAGTGGCCCTGGTAAACAGGACTACGGCTTAAAGGTAAATTGTGTGGAAAAAAAAGGCCAAAGCGCGCAGTCAGTTTTAAATCCAAACGGAAAAAAGTGAGTCCAAGGGGGGGGTAGTAAGACCAAACTCAAGAAAAATCGGTCGAAGTCCACGAGGGAATACTACGGCACGCTGCTTCTACGTGCGGAAAAATCCATAAATAACGCTTGGAACAAGGAGAAATAGCCACGAAGAGTTAGAAAAGTAAAAACCAACGACCTACCGGGGTTAAGGATTCAAAAAAACTGGGTCCACGGCACCTAACGTGGACGACTGTGCTGCAAAAACCGGAAAGGGGGGACTGCCAGGAACAAAAGGGAACCAACTGAAAGGGCCAGGGCCCAGGCCGGACCAACGGCCAAAAAAAAATGGCCTTAACCAAGTGGGGGGGTACCAAGTCCCGAAAATTACCCTTGTCAAAAAAGTGCAGTAATCGAAAACGTAAAAGAAAAAAGAAGGGAGGGTGAGCGAGGGGGGAAGTTCGGGAATGGAGGGGGGAGCGATGAATAGGGGGGAAGGCTGGGTGGGGAGGTGGGGGGGTTCAGGAAGGTAGATGGGAGTATAGTAACGAAAAGTAGGGGAGGGGGGTTTGGAAAGACGACGGTCGAAATGGGGAGGGAAAAGAAAGGGAGGAGAAAGAGGGGTATGAGTCGAGACGGGACAGAAATCCAGGAACGAAAGAAAGATAGAGGAGAAAGGGAGGGGGGAGAGGGACGGGAGTGTGACAAGCAGAGGAGGAGGGGGGTGGCGGGAGTGGTTGGGGGAGGGGGGGATATGGGACAGAGAGGACAGGAGGAAAAGGGGTGTAAGGATGCGGTAGTATAAGCAAGATGTGGGGGAGGATAGGTCGGCAAGGGTAAAGTTCTCGGGAAGTCGGGGAGTAATAGTGGGAGGGTACGAATAAAGAGAGGGTAGGGGGAGAAGGTAAGGGGGAGAGGGAGAAAGAGGAAGAATGGGGGGGGGGGTTGGTGGGGTGGGGGGTGAGCGGCACAGGAGGAACAAGGGAGGTCAAAGGCGAGAAGTAGATTGGAGATAGAGCAGAAACAAAGGAAGGAAGGGGTGATGGCAAAGGTCTGCGGAGGAGGGGGGTGGGCTAACGGTAGTGAAGTTACGACGAGGAACAGGAGACCGAGGCAAGTAGGTGGACGGGACTGAGGTAAGCGGAACGGAATGAGAGGTAGGTGGGGGCGGGGGGGGTGGTGAGTTGCGAAGAGAGGTGGCGTGAAAGGGGGGAAAAAAGAAGGGGAGCCCTTTTTCTTGAACCTCCCTGTTTCGCCACAACGTAGGTTTCACCAGACGGACAGATGAGGCGTTTCCTTGACAAATGATAAAGGTGAAAATGGCCTGGAAGGGGAACTCGGCTAAACCTAACTACTGAATCCGACACGCGGGAAGAAAAATGACAATCATGTACTCACCTCCCCTTTCTTAAACCTCCTGGGTCATAAGTTCAACTTCGTCAAAAAGTCAAACATCGGAGTCAGAAAAGGGTCCAAACACTTTTTACAATTTTGGTGTTTTTACGGCAAAACCCAGCTTGGAAGGAAAAAAAAAGTAAAAAAGAAAAAACTGGACTTGGGCCTAACTAAAGAAGTTTGTCACGCGGGCAAAGAGCAGACGGGGACTCAGTAAAACAAGGGGGATTTGGGAACAGAGTAATGTCGGTTGGGGCAAAGTGTGTCCGGAAAGGGGGTCACAGTGGGGAAGCACATCGACCCATTGGCCACCTTCACGAAAACCACCTCTGGCTAGGGGACGGTGCAACTTAAAAAAAAAAAAATTTTCAAAAAAACAGAAATTGTGGGAAAAAAAGGTTTTCTACAAAACCAAAAAAAGGGTGACCCAAGGTGAGGGGGGCACTAATAAAAAAAAACGAAATGTAATAAAACACCCGAGATCCACCTAATACTACGGACCGGTAACCGTGGGAAAGGGGTGAGTGGGCTTAGCGACTACAATGGGGCGAGGCCAAGATAAAAAGTGAAAGCAAGAGTGTGGATAGGGCCCAAACTGGAAAGTTGGTTGAGAGAGCTTATAAAAAGGACGTCCCGGGGGAAGAAAAGAAGCACAGGAAAAACCGGGTCAGGGAAAAATCCAGTCTAGTCGGGAAGCCCAGAGAGAGGAGTTAAGAAGGTTACTTTTACAGTCCAACAGAAATGAACCCAAGGCAGAAAATTCAACAAAAGGGCATCTCACACTATATGCAGTTAGGTGGAAAAGAGTGAACACACCGTGGGGAAAAATGAATGGACGGGTCCCTGTCCCAGGCTAAAACCCATATAAACACCACAGATCAAAAGAAAGAAACCTGCACCTTACGTACGCACAACGACGGGGGAACCTTGGGCCAACTGGGTCAGCGGAAATTCCAAAGGCTCGTCGAAAAAAAAAAAAATTAAGAGGAAAAAAAAGGAAAAAAAAAGGAGAAAGATGCCAAATGTCATGGGACAACCCAGTCCCAAAGAACGGGGACTCGGCAGATCAAGGAGACGATTTTGGTGCTTCCTGGTGGCAGAAGAAGGGAAACTGAAGGTGCCGGAGTGGCCCACAAAACGGTCAACCTTGAATTCCAAACAAAAAAACAGAATGGGACACGTAAGATCGACGGTCACAATGTGGAGAAAAAGGAATGGGCGGAAGGGTGCGTACTTGAACAGGAACGGCTCGGAAAAAGAGACAGGGGCCAAGGGGGAGAAAGAAGAAAAGGGGGGCCCAGAAAACAAAAAGGGGCTAAAATGGATGGGAGGGCAATTGCGACTTGAATCCTCTCAAAATAGAGGTTTTTACAGGAAACAACATCCCTAGTAATAAAAACTTGGAGGAATAAATGATCTCGCAATCACTCAAATCAATTTTAGCAAGGCCGGGCTTCGTACTGGCGTAGGGGTAGTAAATGAGAAAAAAATGGGCCTGGAGGGAAAAACTGAGAAAAGACCAAAGGGCCCGGGTAAATGGGGTTAATAACCGGTGGAACTGACGGGAGGCTGACAACCACAGGCGCCCAACAGATAGGTGGAGTTCCTTCTGACAAGGGGTCTCTGGGGGGGGGTAGGAAAACAAGTGAACACCTTTACCTTATCAAAACGGAAAAAAAGGACGATGTACCCCCTAAACCTCTGGGGGAAAGAGACCGGAACGTGGGGATTAACCGACAAGTAAAAAGAGGAGGGAGCAATTCAAAAAAAGGGGGAGGACCGGTCCAAGGGTAAGATGAACCAAGAGAATGGTCTGGGAAACTGGAAAAAAGGGACGGTTGCCGACCCTATTAAGGGGGGGTTGCGCCTTTGAAAGGATAAAGAGACCAGGTCAAGAAACAAGACCTTTCGGATAGTGAAAGAGCGAAAAACAGAAGGGGCCGATCTATAGTTATAATATGCAAATTGTGCACCCATGGGGGCATCAAGTGGGGAATTGTACAAACGAAGGGTGACGAACAGATGGCAACCAGGGGGGGGGTGTGGGGGTTACAGGACCATGGGTGAAAAAAGGTTGGGAACAAAAAACAGTGCAACGCAATAAAAAGGGGCCCTTGCAGCAGGGGGCCAGAGTCAGGCAGAATGTTGAGGGCCAGGGAATAGACGGCAGCAAATTCTCAATTTCGCTTTGCGAAGTGATTGCCTCAGGGTCATCGGGCAAACCTGAAAGGTATTGAATAACCAGGGAAAAGAGGGATGTGAGAAGAGAAGAAGGCAGATACTCATAAAATCTGTTGCAGGCGCTAGATTCGTGGCTAGTTGTGGGGGATTATACCGGGGAAACATGCAAAGGGGGGTACCGTTAACTAGGAGAGAGAAAAAAACCGGGGAAAGTCGCGTAGGTCCTTCTTAAACGGAATTTCGGAACCCCTAAATAGGGACGCCCGTTGTGAAAGAAAAGGCAACAGTTAAAACTGGTGAGAAGGGGAAAAAGGGGAAAGGGGGAGAAACCGTCAGGTTGTGGGGCAGGGTTGTAAAAAAAAAAGGGGGGGGGGGGCAAGCCCGTCCAAGGGGTGGAACGGGGGGACCAACTGGCCAAAGGGGGGGGAAAGAATAAGGAGTGTAAATCCCCGATGTTCCGGTTGCGTGGAGCGGGGTACAAACCGTCAAGATTCATGGAAAACGGAGGAGGGTGTCAAACGGTAAAAACCCTACTATGTTGGGGTAGGCACAGCGGAGAGAAAAAGTGCTATGGGTCCCGTGGAATGAGGAGGAGTGGCCGTCATTCGGAAAGCCATAATACTCCAGACCGCCGGGAGTGGAAGAAGATGTCAAAAAGAGGAGAGGCCAAAAGACACGGGCCTGGTTACCCGGCTCCCAGGGGAAAAACGAGCAGTTGGGAGACATTGGAGAAAGAAAAAGAGAAAACTTGGAAACACTTTCTGGGTATTAGCTCCTGCCTGTAAGGCCAGGTCTCCACAAAACAAATCGAAGGAAGTCAGGGGGGGGGGTGTCCCCAGGTCATAAGAAGGTCGCGGGAAGGTCAGCAGGGTACGGAAGCCGCGCACATTGGGGCCATGGGGGAGGGACTAGGTTTCCAACCATGAGAAAACAAAAGGTGTCCATCCCACCAGGCCCGGCATTCAATGGGGACGCCGTACACTCCACGCACAGCAACATTCAAATTGTTTGTCGATGCCTGAAAAAAAGGAGCGGTGGGACCAAGGTGAAAAACGAACGCTCCTAACGAGATGGCAGAAATCCAGCAAGACTTGGGCTTTCGGTCCCATCAGAAACCTGGGGACGCGACTGTGGAAAAAAGACAGTGGATCCCCTCTAAACAAGGGTGAATAAACAAAGTTCACCAGTGGGTCGGGGACAACAATCCCTGTTTCCGTGCACCTGTGGGAGGGTTGGTGAAATGGGCCGCCTGAGTAAACTCTTAAGCAGGTCGAAAGAAGGTGTGGGTGAACGGGGGGTGTTGGGTTTTAGTAATTTCTCAGGGGAGGGAGGGGCCAGCATGACCAAGAGTGAACAAAAGGGAAAGAGTTTTCCCCTTCTGTTGATTATTGCGGGGTTTGAAAAAGGACCCCTAGGGCGCGGCCCAATTTCGCACAACAAGGTCAACTCATGAAGAGGGGGAGGGTTGAATAAGAGGTGGTTCAGGTTCCACTTCACACCCAAAAAAGCGGCCGGGCCAGATCCGAGACCGGGTTTTGCAAGGGGGGGAAAAAGACTAAACGGATGACTTACGAAAAAGGAGGCCCAAGAAAAAAAAAAATTACAACCTAGCCTACCTGTATATTGCCCAATGTCCGGGAAGCACCGGAAGTTTCAGAGCAAAAGGCCGAAATGACGGGTCCTAGTAAAAAAAGCGGTGGGGGGGAGTAATTAGACGGGGGGGGATTGGGAATAGCAGGTCCAACGTGTGGAAAAAGAAGACAGAGTAAAGTAAACCCTGGCTAAAACTCTCTCAAAAAAGAGGTGACCCTCGGAGTTGAAGGGGGGGGCCATGACACTATCCTCGCCCAACGGGGTCGGAAATTGCTTCATCATGACTAGGACAAAGGACAACGTGATGTTCTGGGATCTGAGACGGGGGCACCCGCGGGTGTGAGAGAGAAGGGGCGGCCAGCCCCCAAGTAGTGAACCGAAGGGGACAACTTTTGGAAGGGGAGGTACAAAAAACGGAGGGCAAAGAGCTGTGGGACTCTGAAAAAGCGACCGTGGCCGTCTCAATGTCTCGGGAAAGAAGGGGGTCAAGAAAAGCTCTATCAAACAAACGGAAGATAGAAAGAGGACCAGAAAAGGAAAGGGAGAGAAATAAGAGAAAGGCCCGGCGCTGGGCAAATCAGAACTACACGTTGCCGGGACAGAGGGGGGGGGGGGGAAACCGCAAAACGGCCCAAGTCGGGCAAAAAAAACTACAAACTAAAATTATTTCCTACTGAAAAGAAAGGCCGGGACGGAAAAAACATCAAGGGGGCCTTTTCACCAGAATTCCAAACAGAACGAGACGTGGGGGGGGGAAAAAATTAATCGATGAAATCAGACCGACAAACGGCACTAAGAAAAGGGTACTTGTCAATGACCCATTGAAGTGATACAAAGGAAAACGACTACGAGCCCCGGGAAAAAAAAAGATATTGTCGGGGGGGACAAAAATGACTGGCAGCAGCCTCTCGAACACAACCTCCTACGGAAAACACCCAGTTTACCACAGGGCCACTGAGATGGGGATCGGAAAATAGGTGATAAAAAGAGCAACTCATCGACAACCCGGCGGATCTTAAAAAAACAGGCAAAAATGTCGGTCCCCCCTAGGAGAGGGGGGAGAGGAAAAGGGCCATGATTCCCCCCGGGAGGAAAGGCCGAGCTGTGGGGACAACCTCACAGGGGTAAAAAGAGGAGGAACTGAAAGCACAGCGGGGGCCCCTGCCGAAGCAAACCTTGAAAAAAAGAACAGAGTTTTCATGGAGAACGGGGAAAAGGTAAAGGAAAAAAAACGGATGGGGGAGGGAAATGACAGAATACAACTCTCAACCTTTGTTCACCGGCCGAACAAAGGGGAGGAAACAATCAGAGTGGTTAGAACAATCACCCTCCGTGGGGGGGAGACTTCACCGGACGAAAGGCGTTGGATCTAAACAAGCCGCGGGGGGTGGACGGGGGGGTTTTTTTTGGGTGGCTTTTGCCCAGCACCACCAAGAAGAAAGCGGTCCCGTGGGAAACAGCTTGTGACACGAAAAAAAACGAGGGGGGGTACCGCATGGGTGGAAAGGGGAAGGGGATGTTTATAGTATGAAGGGAAATAAAGGGCCAGGGTTAGACCGGAAAAGTGGTTTGGAATTCATGGCTTTCACCCCCCGTCCAGTTCAGTCAAAACACCTGTTGATGACCTGGATCCGCTCAGTCACGCTGCCGGGAGTTCAGGGCGTGCCGGGAGAAAAAACGAGCAGCTCCCTGAAAAAAAAGGGGGGGGAGTGCTGGAGGCCGCGATCGCCCTGCAAAAAAAAGGCGGTGACGGGGAACGGTTGGTAGTTGGGCGACACCCGACCGAAGGAAAACCGGCATGTGAAACATTGAGACTTAACCCCGCGGAACGGAGAGAAAAGCGGCCAAAGGCCGCAATAAGGAACGCTGTTAAAAACACCAGGCGCGCTGCTGCCTGCGCGTCCCCGGGAAAAAAGGGAAAAAGGCTGGGAAGATAACTCACGTGTCGGTTCAAAAAATACTGGTTCAGACAAAACGAGACTCACAACTTCCAATTAGTATGGGGACATGGCTATTGAGAGAATCACTTCGTAAAAAAAACGCAACCGATGCCATATCCGCAGTGCGGCTTATAAGGTAATGGAGCGGGTCCGCAGGGACACCATCCTCAAACGGGGGGTACAGAATAGACCCGTCCCCTCAACATATAGACTTGGACAGTAAGGGCGGGAAAAGGTCCACAGAAAAAGGAAGGGCCATTCAATTCCACCGACCAAGGGCCAAAACTCAAACAAGTCAAGGGAAAAATATTGAACCCTGGGATCAATGCCTTGGAACTTTCCCTGTAGGGTCAAGGGGGAACCTCGGGAAACATGGTGGGGATTGTCCACACGTTTAAACAGAATTAAAGAAAAAAACAAGTCTTCAGTCAACCCCAGGACCAGGGATAAAAAGAGAGAAACATGATGGGAAAAAAAGGGGGTTGCAAAGAAAATTTGATAAAAAAAGGGGGATTATCCAAATGCAGGTGAGGCAAGTAAAACGGCGAGTTGCAAGGGGGGTGGGGTTTTAAAGAGCGCATAACCAGGGACAAAAAAAGTTTGAAAAACGAGGAGGACACGGGGTAGAGCCAAAAAGTAATCACAAAACTGACCACCGAATTCCGCCAAAACCAGGAAAAAGGACAATCAATGCAGAACATCAAAACTTCTTCGCTAGAGAAAACCGCGCCCATGAAGAAAGCACAGATGTACAGGCTTGAGACTAAACACCTAGAGGAAGAAATGACGCAAGAGACCGCGGAATGCCAGGGGGGGGGACATCAACTTGGAAAGGAGAACGGGCACTAAAACAGCGACTGCCCAGTGCCCATCCCCTGGCAACTTCAACTGACGGAAAAAAAAGGCTTCAAAAAGTCACTACAAGTTATCCCGACCTTAAAAATTCCAAAAAGGTGTAGGTACTCATCAAAAGCAAAACCAAAGTTTCCAGAACGGGAACAGGGGTGGAAGAAAAGAAAGGAGAACTGCTACCCAAGGTTGAAGGGCGCAATAAGCTCCAAAAGGACAAAATTCCAAAAAACGTGACAGGTCGAGCTCATCACTCCCCACCAGGGGGAGAACATTACGGGGTTCTTGAAAAATTCGCGGGGACCAAAAAAAATTGAACCCAAAAGGAAATACTGGAGGCACCCTGGGGGGCAAAGCCTGTTCCGAAACCAGGAAGGAGTGGAAGCAACGTTGACCCAAAAACTTACAACTTAGAATGGGGGCGAAAAAAGTCAAAAGGGCTGTTTGAACGGACAAGGGGGAACGAGAGCGCTTCGTCAGTTAGGGGGGGACAAAAGAGAAGGAGGGACCGGGTGAGCTGGATCTCTGAAAAAGTGCAAGGGGGGGTTCCCCGCGACCCGTAGGCAGGCAACGAACCCCGAGCAAGGTTCGGGGGGCTGGGCGTGGGGGGATCCAGAATACGACTGGGAAAAAAAAACAACGGGGTAACCAATCAAACTGGACACGGCCCCATTGTGAGTTGCGCAAGACAACCGGCATCACCCGCCACAGCCAAAAGTAAAAAAAGAATAAACAAAAAAATACCCCACAAGACGGGACCAGTCGGCCACGGGTGTGGAGGAATAACGGCACTTTCCCTTTCGCCCCTGTCAGATTGGCTGCACAGGAAAAAAAACTACTCAGGAAACAAGAACGGAGATAAGTGGGAAAATCAAGGAGGGAGCGGCCTGAACGGTTGGGTACTCGGGTCCCCCTACCGAGAAGCCACTGGCCACTTTGTTCGGCCGCCACTCGAGGTGCCAAACCCAAAAACAAATGACAGCAAAAGGGCCGTTGGCAGGGCATAATGACGCAAGGAAAGTGGCGTGAAAACCAAGGTCCAAAAGAAACCACAATTTCTACTCATTGCCAGGAGAATTGTTAAGGCACCGTGACCGGGGAAAGGCCAGCAAGGGCCCTCCCTAGGCTCACAGCAGCAGCCCGACTATCCGAAAAGACAGAACGCTGCCAATTGTAAAAGATACGAAGGGGGACCGAGGCATGTTGTCCCTCAATCTAAAAATCACCGCACAACCAAAAAAAAGGAGGATGGGGGGAGAGATGCAGACAACTGGGACCCAGGAAAAACTAGGGGGGAACTGGGCAGAATCAAGACAGGGCAGCGGTTTAGTGTTGAGGTGCAAAAGGACCGAGGACAGGGAAAACGCAAAATTGGAAAATAAAAGAAAACCTGGACCCCACAGTCACGGGGCTGAACAAAAAAACAACTCTCAGGAAATCAGAAAGTTGTGTTGCGCAAACTGGGGGGCCCAAAAAAACATTTGACGGAAGTGCAAGGACCTGGCCACAGGCAAAGTCGGTTTCTCTGGCCTAAAGGGAAAAAAAAAAATTTTCCTACATTGCAAAGTGCCTGACGGGGCAGGACGACGGGGTATCACGGAGATACATCAAAAAGACAAAGCTGCGTCCGATAAAGTTTGGAAGAGGAATGAACTCAAGGAGGAAAGCCAACCCAACCAGTCAGAAACTTGAGGAGGCAAGCGGCCGGTGTGTAAAATGAGGACTCTGGTACTGGCAAGTCACCGAGGCAACGCAAAAAAATGGGGGACGTGGGTAAAGGGGGGTAGAACCTTGGGTGCCCACCATTAAAAGGGGATTCTGAACCACCTAAAAGAACCGAAAACAGAAGGAGCGTATTGGCCTTTGTGGGAACGGACGTAGAAAATGGTCCCATGGGGGGGACCGGAACAATGGCCAGGGAATAACCTTCAACGAATGAACGATGGTCCAAGAAACAAAGAAAAATCGAGGTTGGAAACAAAAAGGCTAGTGCACAACAGAGTGGGAAAAACCTCGGCGGGGATGGAATGGGTGAGTTTGGAAGTCCGAGAAAAGGAGGCCTTGGGTGGCGAAAAGTTGACAACAGTTAAAGCAAGATGACGGTGGGTGCCTTTTGCAAGCGGAAAAAGAAACAGGTCACCTGGTGCAGAGTTCCTGAGATGGAAGTCGAGAAACGGTGGCCAGAAAGCACTATCTTTAGGTAATCGGAAAGCATCAGTTTGGAACAAAGGAAGAAGCAAGGTCCAGCGGGGCCAGAACGAAGTTCACGACGGGGGGGGCCGGCCAGGGGGGGAGGGAAGGGGGCAACACGGTGGTAAAGGCAGAAAAAATCAGAAAAAAAGAAAAAAATAGACCCGGGGCCGCCAGTCAATCAGGTGGGAAAGGGGGGGAGGACGACAGAGAAAAGTGAGAAAAAAGCGGCGTGGGAAGTGTGGGAGGGGAGACTGAAAAAGAAGCGGGAGAGACTCGTCGGGAGGATGGTATAAGCAGGTCAAGAGGGGGCTGACAGCAGATTGCGAATGAGGCGGAAGGCGCGAAAAGTAAGTGGAAAGGGTTTTTGGAAGGGAAAGAAGAATTGCGTGTTGCTGAACAGAGCTCGAGGGAAAAAAAACACCCCCTGGAAATCGCGCTGGGGGGTTCGACCAACGAAATAGGGCCCCGGAAACAAATTTGTTTTACCTTGTTCACAGGAAAAGGAAAGTAGTGGGGAAGGGGGAGAAAGCAAGCAAAAGGGTGGCCAGCGGGGTTCGGGGGGAACCGCAAGGCCAGGGGTAAAAGGGGGAAAACTTCCTGTGGTCTAAAAAAAATAAGGGAAAAGCTTGGGACAGTTGTAAGAGGGGAGCAAAGGGGAAACCTGAATTTCAAACCGGAACCTTTCTTCGGGGGTAAAGGGGGGGGGGTGGACACTGTACGCCTGAACAAACAAAGCAAAGCTGCGCGGGAAGAAAAAAGTCCGAGTACGAAAAGTAACGAGTGGAAAACAGCTTGAAGCGGCCCAAGAAGAAGCCCACCACATATCCGAGCCTCAAGAAAACTTGACTTTGGTCATGTTTGGGGGGTGAGGGCCGTAGTGAGAGGGAGGCAACTCCCAGGTGTCCCGATTTAAAACTCCCTCCGTTCCAGAAAGGAGATTTGTTAAAAAAAAGAAAATCGGTGGGTCTAACGGGTCTGAAAATGTGCAAAACCGGGCGGGGTAGATGCCGGAACTTCTCAAAAGGCGAGGACAGTGCCCGAAGAGCAATCAAGGTGTCAAGGGTTCATGTATAGAAAATGCAGAGTAGAAATTCCAGAATATCCGATCCAAACCATTGTAAACTTGAGTCAATGAATGTTAAAAACAAAGGGAGAAAAACCCAGGTTGGAAAACATGACCCACGGCATAAACAGACTCGAGTCCGCGCAACTCCAGCATCCACAGTGTCAGGGTTGATCTTGAAGACAGTGGAACGTTGGGGGGGGGAAGGACTGACTGAACCTCAAGAAAAAAGCGAATAGGGGAGCCAGCTCACAAGAAAAAAAAACGGCGGAATGTAGGCCCCAAAAAAAATCCAAACTGGGATGCGTAAGGGAAAAGTCTTGCACCGAACCTGAAAACAGACACAGGCGGGAAAAAAACCCTACAAAAAAAGGGCTGAACAACCCGTGTCGGTTGGAAACCTAGTTGGGGTGGTTTGACGGGGTGGCACCGATCGTCCCAGGGGTTGTTCTGGAAAACGGCAGGTCGATCACAGTGAGGGGGTTCACGTCCGAGGGAAAAATCGGGAAAAAGGGGGGGTGGGACAAAGAGAAGGTACAGAGAGGAACGAATGGCCAACGGGGAACAAGGTTTCCCCATTAAAAGGCCGTGGACAGTGCACCACTCCCAAAGACGAGGAGGGAATCCAGGGAAAAAGTTAAAATCAAAAATGGAAAAAAAGGAGGGGCGGTGTGAAAAACCTGTGGGGGCAAACGAAGTGGACCCCGGCGGAGAAAAGGGCCAGAGTGAACGGGAATTTCAAGGCAGCAACGCAAAGGGAGGAAGGGGGGAGGACCGGTCGTTCTAAAGAAGAGAAAGAACAGACGGGTACAAAAGAGTAGTGGCCGTTCTAGATCATCCCGTAAAAGGAAAAACTCCAAAGCCGATGGGGGAGCAGAAAAGGACCCTTGTATAGTCTTCTTGGGGTAATGTTTCAACAGGGAGCGAAAAGGAACCCAGGGGAACGCCCCAAAGTCACGTATAAGAATGGTCGATCTGGACAGCCAAGGACAACTCCGGCTTGTCACTGGGGGAAAGAAAAAAGAAAATTATCCCGCCTCAGTGGAGATAAAGTAACCAAGGAACGAGGGGGAACATCGGGGGGAAAAGGGGGATGGGGAAAGCACTGTAGAAAAATCCCAGGAGGGGAAAAAGGCGAAAGAGGGGGTAGCCAGCCAAGGGGGTTAAAAACTCAGGTTGCCTTTGGGGCAGGGCGTTACAAAAAAAAAGGTCGGCACCGAACTGGAAAAGAAAGAGGAGCCGAACCGCAGGGCGTCTACTATTGTTCTCTACCGACCTGGGGGAACG
>Ga0179593_1417020_pt1 | contig 14764 bp, 23 predicted proteins | sample CZODoug2_1_08_16_FD_185931 | JGI IMG/M metagenome (GOLD analysis project Ga0179593, IMG submission 185931) | Vadose zone soil fungal communities from Angelo Coast Range Reserve, California, USA - CZODoug2_1_08_16fungal (PacBio error correction) | ecosystem: Environmental > Terrestrial > Soil >...
GCCGTAGTTGTCTGCATTCCACGACAAGGGATGTTTGGCTGAGGTGTGGGAGGAAAGTCTGTGGACAGGAAAAAGCCACCTGCCGACCCGCTCCCCTCTGGAAAAAAAAAAGCCCGTCAGAAAAAACACCAGATGGTCAAGAGAAAGCCCACATTTCGCAGGTCGGGGAACGGTACCTCACAGAAAGTCGATTTTGGAAAATGGTCAGAACGAACGAAGGCAGGCCACTGGGGCGTTAAAAAACACTGCAAGACAAATGAAAGAGGGGGTAGGAAAGTGCCCACGGAAAGCCGTAAAAAGCCGGATGGAAACCGACGCAAATGGCACCTGCAACGGTAAGGGAAAAAAAAGGGGTGGACGTCCACCTATGGAAATTTAACTAAAGAGCCAATTAAAACGTCTCTCGGGCCAGTCGCCATAAACCCGGGCAAGGGATGGTGGGACTGGAGGGACGCCGCGAAATTCGCGGAAAAAAGAGAACCCAGGGTTACAGCAATGTCAAGGAGTCCAGAACACCGTCAACGGTCGAGGACAACTGGCGCGGGCGGCTGCCAACGTGAAGGGTGGCGGCTGTCCCCAAAAAAGAAGGCCTACACGAATGGGCACCAAGGAGGAAGAGGTCCTGTCCCAAAGGGGGACCGACCAATCGGTTCTCGCTGTTCCAGGTGAAATTTATTTGATATAAGAAAAGTGAAAGACGCGGGCTATTGGATCAAAACAAGGGAGGGTCCGAAGGGGGGGGGACTGGTGCCTTAGACTTCAATGACTAGGAACTAGAATTGGAAAAGGAAAAGGGGGAGCTGCCCCGACCCCCAGGTCAATGCACAGCCTGTAACTAATGGCGCCTGCCGGCGCAAAAATCGACGGGGGATGCCCGATGGAGGTCAGGAGAGTTCCAGGAGGACAAGGCCTGAAGGGGCACACAAACGTGAAGATCGTCGGCATCGTCGGGGAAATAAGACCAACGTCCCATAAGCACGGACCGGGCCAATGGTTCACAAGGACTATAGTGGAGCCAAGGGCCCCGCAAGGTTGACGAACAGCGAATTTGGGGCATGGCACTTCGAAGAGATCTACCGGGGGATTGACTTTCGGAACCGGCGGGACCTCTTGAGGAACATGAAAATTGCCAAAACGACGGCGGAACCCCCCAGGAGCGGGGAACAATGGTCAGTGCGATACAACGATTTGGGAAAGCGGGGTCAAATCGAAAGCCAGCGTTGTTGAGGCATTCGGAAAAACGAAAATCCAGGACGCGGCCCTGATGAACGGGCACAAACCCTACAGGGAAAAAAAATGGCCTCTCACCACTGCGCCCAAAAGGAACCTCCTGAAAGAGCAGTAAAAGGGGGGAGCTACTTCGTGCTATGTGGCCAGGAAAAAGGGGGACGGGCCCTGGCACAGGGGCGCGGAATCAATGGATAACCCGGGCCGGGCCGAGAGGGGGGAAAAGACCACAGGGGAAAAGGGGAACAGGGGTTTCCGCTTGAGAAGGGAACCTATTGGATTGCCACCGAATGGAAAGGGTCGTCGTAGCATCCACGCAGAAACTGCACCACCAGGAGAGGAACGATAACGGACTAACTAAAAAATCCGGCCCCAACAGGGAAAAACTGTGGACTTGGCGCCTAAGCTTCCAGTGGACCCGCGGATTCACAGAGCTGCTCCCAGGGGGGAAAAAAGGTCCAATCAGGGAGTTCTTCGAGGGGGAACGGGTTTTTCGGGGGTCAAAAGGCGGCACCACGAAAGGGGGGAGTGGCAGGTGGGAGACTTCAAGCCATAGATCAGAAAGGCCGTTCTCTCGAAGAAGGGTTGGGCAGGTCATGACGACCGGGGTGGGACTTGCAGATCAACGGCGAACCGCCTCAATGCGGAAACCCCTCCCAAAGGGTCGTGTATAGGGACACGTGGAACCGGGGGGGGAAATCCCCCCAACCCAAACTTCTACCTCAACAACCAAAACTTATTATGTAGGTCTAGAGGAAAAGGAAGCCCCAAGTTCGGGAGACCACTGGCCTTCTGTGACAATGGAGTTTTGTACACATCGGCTTGTCAAAGCCCGTACTGCAGAGGCCCGAAAAATAAATCGGTCGTAACTCAAAAAAAAAAACGACTCAGCCATATGAAAAAACGGAGAACTGAGATCGGGGCTTCCCTGGGGGGGGGAAGGATCTGAAAAGGATTCGGCCCTCCAGGGATGGCTACAACCGACAAAACCCGGGCCGGGGGGGGGGAAACGGACGAACAGCCCCATGGACACTTCATAGGTAAATTGCGGCAATCTTATCAATCACCCCACAGGTGGGTACGCTTAGAGGCGCAAAAGAAAAAGTCACGCCTGCCTCGTGGGTCAACACAGGTTGAAAAAAACAAAGGCCTCAGGGATCTGGGAAAGGCAGGCTCTATAAACAGGTCCCTTCGCCAGGGGGGGAAAGAAAGGCGCGTACAAACCTTTCTAGCGGCGTACGCATTCGCCGACTGTACGGAGCAAAACTCGTAAAAAAAAGGGAGAAGAGAGCCGATCATGAACCCGGACAAGGGGCGTCACACCCGACACCAAAAACAGGGAGGTCCCACTCCCCCGGAAGGGCTAACAGCCGACCCCATCCTTGCCAAAGGGCCGAAAGAAGGCAAAATAGTCAGCAGTCCAGTGTCTGCCATCCAGGAATAGGGTACGCGGAGGTTGGAAAATCGGAAAGGGGGGGTTTACCATGGGGAGGGGGCCCTTTCGACAAAGGGGGCCTATCCGTCGAACAAACATAAAGCCCCGCGAAAAATTTTCACCCACATTTTCTTTGGGGGGAAGGGAAGAAACAGCTCAAGGGTCCCACCTCGGTGTGAGCGAACCTTGCAAAGTAATATTGAAAAGGGGGGGGGGGCAACAAAAAGACCCACCCCGACGCCCAATGGCAGTCGAGAGTGAAAAGCAAGGACACCACCCTAATAAATACGTGCAAGTCTATCAACTCACGTGCAGGAAAACAGCCATTCGGTGGTCGCCAGAAATAACATCACGTGCGTAAAGTTACATATCCCACTGGAATCTCGCTGCGACGGGGATGACAGGGGGGGAGGTCCCAGGTGTTTGCCTTGGTTGTTTAAAAATAAAAAGGAAAAAAGCGGCCGGAAGAAACCAAACCGACTCACATACCCGCGTGCCCAGAAAAAAAAAGGCTCGGTCGGCTCCAAGGTCAGCTCAACGAACCGAGGAAAGTGGGAAAAGAAAAAATCCTACCACTTGCGGAGGACATCGGGAAAGAGTTCGACACGTGAATTACCGCCGAAAAAAAAAGGAGGCGACGAAGCTGCGCAACAAGGGCTCCGGTGGGGAACTGGGGGCAAGAGGTGATCCAAGGGAGTGGGACAAAAAAGGAAAAGGCCAGAAAATTCAAAACGAAGAATCGAACACAAAGCCACTTTCGCGAAGAAGAGAAAGGTAAAGCAGGCAGCAGGCCCACCCCGAGATCCGGGAAAAAGGGAGGTATTAAAAATAACGGGTGGGCCAGGCCCGCACCGAACAGAAGTAGGTCTCAACACCACAGGGAAAATAAAGTCGTTCGAAGGGGGGGTACGATTTGAAGCAAGTGTTTCCAAAAGGTGGGAGGACATCACCCCACCTTTCTAAAAACCAAAAAAAAAAAAAGCAACGATGGGCCTCATCCATCCAAAACAAAACGCCAGCATGGGTGTCTTCAAGAAAAAAAGGAAGGATCAGCAGGGGAGAGTGGGGCCCTTCATTTTCAATATTTGGATGGCGCCACAAAACAGGGGGTGGGGAAATAACCTTCTCATAAAAAAGCCGATAGGAGTCATCGTAATGTCTTACCCGGGGCTTAGTCCGGGGAAAAAGCATGCAGGGTTTCGAACAAGGGAACAACCATAATTGAGAAGGAAAATTTAACGAAAGGCCTTAAACAAAAGCGGCAAAAAAGGCGACGATCCGGGGGGTATGAACCTGATCGAAGCTTGGATGGGGTTGCCGCCGAACATCATCATGGGAACTGCTGCTTGAACCCAGTGGGTGCGCGGCTGACGCTGTCAGGAAACACAGAAAAACTCCAAACGGAAAGAAAAAACATCCCCCGTTGAAGGCCAGCCAGACATCAAGAACAACCTCGCTAAAAAAACAAACCAACACTATTAAAGGAAAGATAGAAGATGCGGCTCCATCCTTGTTCGGGGTTGTGGGGCTAGTTTGAGGGTAGTCGTGGGTCATTAATAAGACGAATAACAGACCTCTTTGCCCAAAAAGGGGAAGGCGAGCCTAATGGTAGGAAGCCACAGGGCAGGCGACAGCTGAAAGGCCAAAAAACAACAGATCGCGATTTTTGGACGTAAGGAGGGGGAATTCCGTCTTGAAAGGGGAAACTCAATTCACCAGTTGCGGTCCGAAAGGAAATGCAAAAAAGCCCTAAACAGGAAGGAAGTTAACGAGGCCAAAAACGACAGGGATGAAGGACTTTTACGACCCAGGGGGGGGGGGGCACGACCCCAGGGGGAAACCCGCGGCCTGAAACGCCAAGCACTCCGGTCGTCACCCTCCAACCAGGCTCGGGAGGGTGATGGGAAGTACTTCCCGAAAGATGTTGTCGATAATCGCCAAACGGGGGGGGGGCGCTGGGGGTCAACTTCTTCACACCCGCCAATAAAAGAGGGGAAGGGCTTCAGAAGCTAGTCGCGCAAAAACGGGGAGGGACCTCCAAAAAAAGGAAAGACGGCCCGAAACCGGGACAACGCGTGCTCGCCGGCCTGGTCTCAAAAAAGACCGGGAGTACGTCCAGGTTGAAAAAAAAGGGGGGAAAATATTCACGGGTCTGGGTTTCTTTGGGAGAAGACAGGGGGAAAAAAGTTCTTTCATTTGTTGGGAGAAAAGAGGAGTGAATGGACGACAAAGCCCTTCGTAAAGCAAACCTTCCCTGACTGGAAAGGAAGATCCCACGGCAACCACCACGCAGGCCAAAAAGGCATCTGAAGACCTTAGTGGAATTGCAATGCACAGCCTGGTGCGGACGAAAAACACCCTGCAAGCACATCGCATCTTCCGAAAAGGGGACAGGGGGGTCTTAAGGGGAAGACGCTTGGAAACTTCTTGCTTGGGGGAGGGGGGGAAAACGGTCAACAAAAATCTGAAAAATTCATCTTCGCTATACCGCAGATTCAATAAAAAAACAAAGTGCAGCAAGGAGGGGTCCCTGAGTACTATTTGAGGGGTAAGGGGTCTTCCTAAGGATGGCCTACCTTAAAAAAGAAGGGTTGAAACCATAAAAATCTCGAAATCTCGGGGGGGGCTGAGTGGATGGGCTTACCCTCTGAGGGAAGGACAGGCGACGTGGATTAAGGACAGACCTGACCTGTTCCAAGGCACGAACAATGCGGACGTTGGTCGTCTGAAAATATCAACTCCCTCGCAGAGGAATTAGGGTCAACGAGTAAGGGAGCGGGGCCAAAACCAACATTATACTGAACCCGAAAAAGGGAAAAAACCACGACTACAAAAGAAAAAAAAGTCCTCGCTGGAAACCATCTGGATCCAGAAAACTGGGGGACATTGCTGCCGAGGGAAGGAAAAAGAGGAAAGGCACAAGGAGGCAGGGGGGGAAGGGGGAGAAAGGAAAAGGGGGGGCAAGCCCGGGTGCGTGGCTGTCCTGTGCGAAAAAAAACAATCATTCAGGGGGTCGAGGAGAGAGGAATCCTAAAGGCTTCTAACTGGTGGGGGTCAGGGGAAATGCCGAACGTCTGCACTGACCAAGGCAGAATGGGCAGTTCGCCCTATTCGTCACAAGTCCCGGAATAAAGGGAAGGGAAACTTGGGGAAAAAATGAGGGGGGGCGAGTGCCTGCGTACGTGGTGGCGCCCTTAAGACGTCCAACGGTGGAACGCCTTGCGGAAAAAACGCCCAAAACCCCCCCGCCAGTTTTAAGGGGGGGACAGACAGGGTGGGGCCCGTCTTCGGAGGGCGAGCAAAGGGGTGGTCGGGGGGGGGGGAAGATCGCGAACGCCCACTAATTATGGTGGCGCAAAGCAGCCTGATTTCGGCGCTCAGGATCTAGTAAAGAGGCAGGAGAAACCTAAAGGTCGTTCAGATCATAGTGGAGAAAACACGAGGAATAAGTCGTTAAAAAAAAGACAAAAGAAAAGGGAAGGGAACCGGCGGGATCCCCAATTTTCGTGGGGGGAAGGAGCAGACTCAACACAAAAACAACGTAAAAAAGGTCGTAGCTAGACACAAGGTAGTCCCGAGACAAAGAAGGTCGGGGAATCGGGAGGGGGGGGGTTCCAAATTAAACCTTCAAGCAAAGTATCTCCCCGAATAATGGCGGTCTGGGTCAAACGCCCTAAGAAAGGGGCGCGGAAATCATATTATCTCCGAGATGAGGGACAGAAAGAGGGCCTTCCGGCGGGAGAAAAAAAGTCAGGTGGTCCCGTGGGGTCGCGGAAAAGAAAAAAAGGAAAACCAACGGAAATTGAACAGGCTAAAACTACAGAACGAAGGAAAAGGACCTGGAACCCTAGGAAATAAAAAGGAGGCTATGCCAGAGGGGGAAAACAAAATTGGAAATCTTAGGCAACACGCACCTGGACAGCGCAGGGGGTTCGTCCAGGGAAACCGGGGGACCACAAGGGAAGATCGGGAAGGGGCCGAAACAGGGGTCCATCTTCAGAAAAAGGAGACTTCTTCGGGGAGGAAAAGAGGACGAAATACCAAGTGGGGAAAAAAACGACCGGACGGGGAACTTTTCTCGCTCAACCCACATGTCTGGGGGGGAGAAAAGGAACTCGGAAGTTAAAAGAACTCCATCAGGCGGAACCCGAGGAAGAAAGGGGCCCAGCAACCTCCCAATGGGCCAAGGAAAACTCCCAGTCAAAAAGAAATGGGGTTCCTTCCTACGAAAAAGGGAAACCCGAGCGTTTCCCAGGCGCAAAAAAAGGGGGGTTGGATAGTGGGGTCCCGTTTACAAATCGGGGGGGGGACCCCTCCGGAGCTTAAGGACGAGGGGGAAAGAACGACAATAATCTGACTGGGGGAGAAAGGGGGACGACGAAAGAGGGGAAAAAGAAAAAAAGACTGGTACTACCCTTGGGTGCAAGTGGGGTAAAAGCAGGAAAATTCACAGAAATCGAAAGGTGCACGAAGATTTCTGCCAGGGACGGGAAACCACGAAAGATATATCAGCAAAGAAAGCACACAATCCGGGTGGAAAGTTCGTCACAGAAGGCAAGGGGGAAGTGCAGCAAGCGGAAAAAATGAGGGAAAATTCAAAACATGGAAAACGACTCCCGGCCCCGCCCTTAAAAGACTCTGTAGACAGTAAAAAAAGGGAAAGGGGCCCGAAGAATTTGTACCTTGGCGCCCAGATCCTGGAAAAGGATGGCCAAGAGACAAGAACAGCCCTGGGGGAGGGAGGCCAGTATTGGGTTAACTAGAAGGAAGTGGAAGAACGACCAGGTAACAGGTCAGTGTCCAAGAAGGGGGGTGAAGGAAAGGGATGCCATAGGGTGCCGGGAGGGGGTTGCATGAAGATAGCCCAGAAAAAGGAGCAGCTTGTACCTCCCCCCAGCAGATGGGTTTATCAAAGATTGGGGAAAATCGCCATAGTTAATGGGAGGGGAAACCACGCCAAACCGACCCTTACTTCGGATTAATTATTAAGGGACCATCCTGGTCAGAAAGACAAGGAGGGGACACTGGTTGGGCAGCCCGGTAGGTCAGGGAAAATCGTGAAAAAAAAAGGCGACAGGGAACATCCTTTGAACCAGACGGAGGAACAAAAAACAAGCTGTACAGTCTGCACTCGTGGGACTGAGAGGTGGGCGGGGTTTTTCGGGGGAAAAAGGAGGGGGAAAAAAAAAGGAGGGTCAACCCACCAGTCTAATCCCGGGGAGGGGAATAAAAGAACGGTCCCTCCAAGAAAAGAAAAAAAAAAAAAAAAAAAGAGGAATGGGGAGGTACTGAGAAAGCAAGGGAATCACGCGTTCCACTTTGTGGAGTCAATTGGGCAGCCAACTTGGGGGGAAAAAAAATGGAATTCACACAAGAAGGAGGGGAAAGTCGACGGTCGCGAAGGTCTGTTACGAGGAAAGAGTTGGGACACAGTTGGACGGACCGCACAGCTGGTGCATGGGACAGGGGAACAGTGGAAACGACAACCAAAACCGCCCTGCTCCAGCCAAATCGAGACGGTGAGGCAACACTCATAAAGAAGCAGTTTGCAAACTTGCACGAACCCAAGTCACGAGAAGGAGGGGTGGCACCTCTTGGGCCGTCCGGAGGGGTGCAATCCTGGGTTTCTTTTCACTTCAAAAAAGACACCATCAAAAAGAAAAGAAACAGAAAGAAGGGGAAAATGGGCTCCGTCCACCACAGACTCAACAAACCAACAGAAAGGATTAAAGAAAGTATAGAGGGATTTACGTCCTGGAAGGGGTGTCTGTGTGAAAAGGGAAAAAGGAGGTGGGCAGGAAAAGATTCCCGCACGGGGGGAAAAGAATCTGGGAACCATACAGTGGGAAGGGGAGCAAATAAAAAAAGCCGCAGGCACTCTTCCTCCCAAGGAGCAAAGAGTGGTGGAGGTGTCGAAAGAAGGGGTGGCTTGGTAGTGTGCCGTGATATCAAATGGGCAGCGTTGGTGGTAAAAGTGTAACCGAAAGGACTGCGAAAAAGGAAGCCGGGAAGTAAATAAGGAAGGCAGAAGAAGAAAGCCAAGGAAACCGAAAGCTCCGGACTACAGGGGGGGGGGGGAGCAACCCTATTGCCATAAATGGAAGAACTGCCTGGGCACCCAGCAGAAGGGGAAGAACAAAAACACCCCCTTTCGGGACCGGGACTGGGAGGGGGTGGGGGTTGAGGGGAAAAAGGAAGGCCCGGGGGAGGCGTTTAGACTGAGAAGGACAATTTGTACGGGCGAAAGTTGAAACAAAAAACTAAAAAGAAGGACTGGGACCGGTGAACACCAAAAAGGGGGGAGAGAAATCGGAAGAAAAAGATGTTGAGTTCCTTTGACACGATAAAAGGGGCAACCTAACGCCCTGCGGCCTCGTGGAAACAGTCACTAAGGAGACCTGTATCACAGGCGTGTCTAGTCGGGGGAGGTTTCAGGTGGAGATACAAAGAAAAAAAAAAAAAAAAATCTACCATGAATTTTCTAGGGGGACAAGGTGTGGCCTCCGCGGGAAACCAGTTGGAACTGCACCTCTTCGAGGAATTCAATGAACGGGGAGGGGGACACTCTGTGTCAAAAGAGGGGGAAATAGGGGAAAAATACCAACGAAAGGAGGGGTCAGAAGGCCACATCCGCTTAGGAACTGCGTCTGGAAACATCTAACGTCAAGAAGGTGGGGACTCTTGTTACAGGCCACGCGAAACAGGGGGAAAGTCTGGAGGGGGAGAAAAAAGGGCCACGAGTCTCATCATCGTGAGGGGGGGGGACACCCGACCCCAGGAAAAACGCCGGCTAGAAACTTGTCAACTGAACGACAGAGTGGGGGAATTCATAAGAAGGGAAGGACAAAGGGGCAAGAAAAGGTAAACCCAAAAACTGGCAGATCTTACGGGGACAGGGGATAGAAACCGTTCGGCGGAAAAAAAGAACCAGGAGGGAGCATGCCCAAAAATTTCCTCTTTGGGAAAAAGGAAAAGATTGGGGGAAAAAAGGGAAAAAATCTCACCTGTCGGGAAACCTTGGGACAGCTTTTGTGGTCTACCATCTGGGCAAAAAAAAAGCCCCCACCATAAAAAAGGAAGAAGTAAAATAAGGGACGAGTGAAACTGGATTGGAAAAGGGGAAAACAGAACATGGAACCACGTCACGTCGCGAAGGCCCACTTTGAAAATTCTTTTTCTATTCCCTTGGGAAATGAGGGAAATAAGGTTTCTGTAATCTAAAAGGGGAAAAGGGGGGATCGGGGCAGGGGAGAAAGGAAGGGGGGGAGCTGGCCGGGACTTTGGACAGCTCTGGACCTGGGACAGAACAAAGTACTTGTGGGTCGTAAACTCGGAAAAGCGTCCGGTTCCCACCGGCGAGAAGGGGTGGACAAGCCAAGAGCCCCGAATCCTCCTGGGGGAATCCGGAAGGAAAAGGGGGACAGTGACGGGGAAGAAGAGAAGCACCAGGGGCACTTCAGCGAAGAGACCAAGGGGGGAAAGAATGGGGACCGGGAAACGGGTTAAAAAAAGAAGAATCAAAAAGGGGGGGGGGAACAAGAGGTCCTCATCGGAAGGGAATTTGGTGAAGGGACTCCACCAGAAAAAGGGGGGGGGGGAGGCGCGGTAATCTCACTTTATTTCATAGGGCAAAGCCAAACTAAGATTGAAGGGGGGTGGCGCCGTCCCGAATAAAACTCAGGGAGCTAAATATGCCTCAAGGGAAGCGGGAAAAATTTGGGGGCAGAGAAAAGGAAAAAAAGGAGAAAAAAGCGGGCATTAAAAACTACAAAACTCACATCAGGTCCCATTCCGTTATCCAAAACCATTCTCGAAAGGGCAACACAACAAAAAAGGGGGGGGGTAAAAATAATATGATCAAAGAAAACTGGGGGGAGGAAATAACTCCAGGGAGAAGGGAAGTGGAAAGGGTTGGTCCGCAATATCTCTTTTTACACAGGAAACTTCTAACCACGTAGAGGTGGTTCAGTTGAAGAGACAAGTTCCGACAGGGGGATCCCGAGGTTAAGGAGGAAGAAAGAGGAAGCTCTAGGCGTCCTGTCCGGGGAAATTCCAAGAAATCATATAACTGGAAATCGGGGCCAATGGGGAAACAAGGTGGGGAAAGAGAACGGAAGGGAAAGACGCCCGGCCTAAATTAAATTCTCAAGAGGACACCACCAAAAGGGGGACGCCAGTTAAAGGAAAAGTAAAACCAAACGAAAATTCCTCCCTGGTGAGGGGTACAGAACAAAAAAACATTGCCCTCCAGGGGCATATGCAATGGATAGCGGAAACGAGAAGGGGGGGTCAGGGAAGAAGGGATTCTTCGTCCTAATGAAACAAAGCGGCCCGGAACCTTTACTCGAAAAGACGATCTCGACAACAACGACATGGGAACATCCAGAAATAGGAAAAGTTCCACCTCCCCAATCCCATACAAAATCAAGTTGGCTTCGAAAGCCGAATAAAGGGGACTTGCCTGGGGATAACTCCCGAAGTTAAATGTCCCAATTGGTTGGAACATCTATGGTTATGGAGGGTGGAAAGTCGGAGGAAAAGGGCATGGGGGGGGTTTCCATTGTTTTCCCAGGGTCAACTGGGCCTGCGAAAAAACCTGGCAATGCACGAAACCGTGAAACCGTAAAAAACTGAAGGGGGTGGGGGAGGGGGCGATGTCTCAGGGACGTACAAACTTGTAAAATCCCTCCGGTGAACTCCGGGGAAGACAAGGGGACACTAATCAAGGGGGGGGTAAAAGAAAACTCAGGGAAAGGGACTAAGAAAATTTCTGACTACACTCAAAGAAAAAAAAGCAACCAAAGAATCTCGAAAGAAAAACGAAAAAAAGAGTTGACAAAAAAAGACAAAGGGGAGGGAAGTCCGAAGGAAAGGAAATTCCCTTCGTCAATAAGACATCCAAGAAGGAAAAAACTGGAAACAGATGGGAGGGGGAGCGTAACTGAGAAGGGGGTCCCTCCCCCTTTGGGGCTCCAAGAAAGCGAATTGCAAAAGACTCTTCCGACTGGTCCCGCAAGGCGCCTATTTGTCTTAAAACCTTACACTGACCGGGACATGACATTTAAATGAACAGCCAGACTTCAAAAAACAGATTTTGGGGCCCAGCGTTTGGTTGTTCTCCGGAATTAGACAAGGAGAAAAAAAGTTATAGAGTAGACAACGAGCTAAAAAAAGCAGGGTTTTTTAGCAAAAAAAGGGGGGGGACCCTCCAAGAGGACAATGGAGGGAAAAAAGACCCACTGCCAAAAGGAACCAAAAAACCGAAAAAAAAAAAAGGTACTACTACCTTAAATAAAAGTTAGTGATCCAGTTCCTACAGGGGGGGGTACCAAACTATCCACTTTTCAAAGGGGGGGAATAAGAAACGTGGGGGAAGGCCGCGGGAAATCATTGGATGAGGAAAAACGGGGCAAAGGCCTTTGGTCAAAAAGCGAAAGGAATTGGTTCAGGGGGGGGGTTTGTTGAAGAAGGGGGAAAAAAGGGGGGTTGGTGACCCAAAAGTGTCGATCAACAGTCGAAAGATCACGCCGGTATCAGATCAACCAAAAAAAAGAGGATAACATGGGGGTTCTAATTGACGGAAAAAGGACGCAGGAGGAGGGGAATCAATGTTCAGATTTGGGGGGAGAAAAAAATGGGTGGTACATCTCCAAAAAAAAATTGGCTAGCCGGGAACAAATAATGGGGGTGGGGCTCAGCTTTCCCAGGCAAAAAGGAAAAAAGGAGTTTGACACGGCATGGGAAAAGGGGGGTTTCAACGTTACCTAAAAAAAAACCAGCGGGTGGACATTGAAAAGATGAAAAGTAAAAAACAGGCAAAGTGAACGTCCGGAAGAGGGAGCCATTTTGGGTCCAAGGAAGGGACCATCGGGGCTGGGCCCAAAAAACCAAGAACCTCTAAAAGGGGAATTTCCCAACAAGGGGGGGGCGGGGGTGCCTGCTGCTATCAAGGGGGGTCCGGAAAAAAACAAAAAACCCTGACAGAAAAACAGCACAAAGAAAAAACCTGAAGGCCTCCTGCAAAAAGAAGAAATTAACACGGGATGGGATTGATTAAAAATATAATAGGGAGGGAGGAGTCCTGGAACATCTTGGGGGGCTGAAGGGGGTGGGGTTGGGGGGGGAAAAAGTGGTTTGAGTTCAATTAAATGAAGAGCATCCATCCAGAAATCAACCGCTTGAACTGCAAAAGTCCTCCCAGACAAGGGGGGCTGCAAACCATAACAAAGGGACTGGAGGGGGTCAATAAAAAGGAGATTGGCTATTTTGTCTTGAGCAGGGAAGGGCGGGGTCCGACGGGGAAAAGTTCACAGAAAAAACAGCTCGGCAGAAAAGGCCTTGTTGGAGGGAAAAAAGTGCTCTCAAAGGGAAAAAAAAGTAATGGGATGCCAAAACGGGCCGCAGGCAGTGGAGCAAAAAAAAAAAAAACAGGACCAAGGGGTGTCCTTGGGAAAAAGATGGAGAAAAAAGGCACGAAGGAACGAGCCGCCCTTATGAACAGACGTCGAGCAACGAGGGGGTAAAAAAGGTGGAGTGACGAGAACTGGGGCCAGAGGGAGAACAAGTTGGGAAAAAGAGGGGGGACGGGACACAACAACACAGAAAAAATCCCGGCCAGCGAGGACAAGGCAGGGCGCTACCTGCATCCAATAAAGGAAATGTGTTCTCTCGGGGACAAGGACTCAAGAAAAAGAGGAACTCTGGAACTCTTTCAAATGACCAGGAGAACAATGTTCGGTGGAAGTCTCTATTTTGTAAAGGGGGAGGGGGTAAGAAGAAGTCTCAAAAAAAGGGGAAGATGGAGAGGCAATAGGGATCAACCGCTTTCGGTAGCACGGAGAAGTGCGTTAACCTGGTCAAAAAGTAATCACTTCCCGACAACCAACTTTTCCAAGGGTCATCGGGGGCGACAAAAAAGACAAACCTGGGAGAGGGTCCAAAAATGAAGGGGGAAGAAATAAAGCATTGAGAGGTTCACGGAGGTACAGGGGAAACAGATTGACCACAAGGGTCACAGAGACTGGAAGAGTGAGGTCAAAAAAAACCTCTCTTTGCACGAGGAGGGGGGGAGTCAGGGGGGACCCAGGGAAAAAAAGGAAAAGAAAAAAAAAAAAGGGGGGGAGAAGCCTCCGAATCTTTCCTGACATCATTCGGTAGAAAAAATTCGACTAGAAGCTTCGTGGGGAAAGAAGTGCGACCAAAAACCTCCAGACGGGGAGTCCCGGGGAGAGGGGGAGGGAAAAAAGGACATAGTAAACTTAACCAAAGAAGGGGAGGATGAACACAAAAAAAAAAAATTGGCCCTCTGGAAAAAGCCATCAAAAGGAAAACACAGGGGACAGAGGGGGGGAGATGGCCTTAGCTGGAAAGAGACATGAGCTTCCAACGGATGAAGGGGCCCCCACCACACCAAAACTGGTCCCTTTCTCAGGGGACGGCCCCACGGAAGTATGACAGAGTGCGGGAGAAAATGAAAGAAAGGGGGAATCCATAACTTCCTAAGGTAGCTCCCAAGAAAATGGCGGACAAAAAAAAAACCCCCCTTTCGCCAACTGGGAAAACGTGTGGAAAATCCATGGTCAAAACAGGGGAAGGAAGTTGAGGGGGAGGGACAACGCGTTTCGATGAGAAAGACGGGTAAGGTCGTTCGGGAATTCAGCCGACGCAGTCAAAAGGGGGGGAAAAACGGAACGAAGGGGAAGTGTGTGAAGGCTCAAACACTTCTACCAGAAGAAAGGAGCGTAAAAGGGAAAAAAAATGCTTGACCTGCCGTGAGGGACGGGGGGGAGTAGGGCGCCGGCGGCAACGGGGGGGGAAAAAACCCGCTTGCTCATCGGCCGCCAAGGGGGTTCAGGGGGCAAAACAGACCGGCGGAGCGGGGGGGGGGACCGGGTGGGTCGGTGGCAAAAAAGAAAAGAGAGCCCGGAAGAGGGAAATTTCCTGATCCCCGGAAAGAAAAGAGAAAGAAGGCAGCAGTTCAAGAAGGGCTCCCGAGGGGAAAAGGGACGGCAAGGGGGTGGGATCAGAAAAGGGAGAACCGCGATCACGAAAAAAAGCAAAAAAGAAAAAAAGCTGAAAAAAAGGGGGAGGGGTAACGGAAGG
>Ga0179593_1580988_pt1 | contig 14764 bp, 16 predicted proteins | sample CZODoug2_1_08_16_FD_185931 | JGI IMG/M metagenome (GOLD analysis project Ga0179593, IMG submission 185931) | Vadose zone soil fungal communities from Angelo Coast Range Reserve, California, USA - CZODoug2_1_08_16fungal (PacBio error correction) | ecosystem: Environmental > Terrestrial > Soil >...
GGGAAGACGGGGGCCCCAGAGAATGTGCTAAGAAAGAACGGCGATCTGGAGAGTCTACTTCTGGGGGACAATAGCCACCAGAAAACTGGTAAGAGCTGGAAGGGGACAGTGGTGAGAATAAATCTGATCCCGAGGCCGGTCTCAGTGGTATGCAAACCGGTATAAAGCCCTCAGGAAAAAAAACGGCCCACAAGGACCCTGGGAAAAAAAAAGGGCGCGGCGTATATGAAGAAAGAGTACTTAGGGGGGAGGGCCTACTCCCCGGGTGAAGAAAGGGGCGAAAAATAGGAGCCTGTATCGGATGCCAGAAAACTCGGTTGAACCTCGATTATTGGAAAAACTCACCAGAAGCGAGGATTGCACGGGGCCAGGAAAAGCGAGATAGTCAAGGGCAGAAACAAATGCGAATCGGGTGGATCGCGAGAGAAAATCTCCCCGAAAAAGTCTCGGGCGCGACAGGGCGTATGGTCATCGGGAAGAAATTCGCAGCGCTGTCGGGGATGGGGGAGGGAGGGCTCAAAATATCACGCTCCATCATAAAAGTTCTTGAAAGGAAGCAAAAAGAAGAAAAGAAAAAAGTTCCCGAAGAAAATTCAGTCCAACCTGGCCTCGCCCTATTGGAATTCGCAGGGGAACGTTGAGAGACCGAGATCAGAACTGGCAGAAAGAAAAAAAAAGAAGTTCGCGCGACAAAAGGTATCGTCGGACTAAAAAGGGGCGCCTAAGCTAGGGAAGGCGCTTAGTCGCAGGCTCGATTAGACGCGGGAAGGCCAAAAAATCCGTATGTGCCCAAGCACGTAAGGCAAGAAACCGTAAGGGTTTGTCGACATAATGACCAAGATACCGTGGATAGACCGCATCGAACGCTAAAGATGATTTCGCTTCAGGGATTGGGGGAAACTCCAAAGAGAAAAGTCCGAGGATCCAGGAGGGGCGACGAACTGAGAAAAAAGTACATGCGGAGATAGAGAGGGGGAAACCTCCGATCAAAAAAATTCCAGAAAAGGACCCTTGCGAAATTCGTAAAATCGGCAATTGCGTGCGGAAGGGAAAAGGAGCTCGGGAGGAAAAACTCCAGGAATCATATAGGAAAAAGCATGCTGATGTACTGGCTTGGTTGTGCTGGGGGATCGCCGCGAGAGGAGGGGAGGCGACCCTTGACGAGCCGGAGAGGTATATCAGAAGGAATCCTTCCCGTATGGGACTATGACGAGAAGGGGAAGCATTGCGTCTAGCACCATTACGCCACCGTTTTTTCTCTGGAGGGGAAGGGGGAGAGGAACGCCTTGAAAGAAGCCTGCGCCTGGGTCTCTTCAGAAGGAGAGGAAAATCCTTCTCAGGGGGAGGTTACATAGAAAAAGAAGAAAGGGTCGTTACGATCAAAGTCATCGAATCAGGGTTGAGAGAACCCCTATTACTACGAAGGATGAGGAGAAAAGAGCTGGTGCATCTCGTCCAAGAAAAGGAGGAAGAGGGACCACGGTAAATCACCCTCTGGGGTCAAGGAAAATGTCGGCGCTCGAAAATAAAGGGGAAGAACAAATAACCGACTCAGGCTCCTAAGAAAGAGAAACCCTCGAAACCCCGGCCTGCAGAGAACACGGGCAATGACTTCTGGAAAGCGCCGTCAGACTAACCTAAAAGACTGATTTGAAAGAGAAGGGAATATCCACGCAGAACGGGCTCGGGGAAAAGGAGAGAAGAAAATGTCGCCAAAATCGCGGGCGAAAAGAAGGCCAAAAGTACCTTGGACGAGTCCTGCAGAGAGGGGGAGAAAGAAGGCTATCAGGTGGATAAGAGGTTAGAAAAAAAAGGGAATCGCCCGTGGCGAATCTTGACCGAGGGGGATGTGGGAAGAGTCCTCGGAGGGACTCTTAAGAGAAGCAACAAGAAGGGGCGCGACGTCTGGACAAACCGCGACGGTCGTTTTACTGCCAAAATTGAGGTTCGTGGGCTCAGAGAAAAAAAAAAGACTGGTCGAAAGGGGGGAAAAATCTGAGACTGTCCTGCGACCACTCCTCGGGAGTCCGGTGGTCAACTGAAGAGGAACACGTGCTAGCGGGAGAAAAACGTTTTGCAAGAAGGAAGGTTTCGGGAGAGGAAGGAAGGGGAAGTCGAGCCTGATGGCCGAAAGGAACTCAGTCTGAGGGCAGGGAGGGGTCCAAAGATACCAGGGAGAAAACCGTCTGAGAAAAGAGACAGGCGGAGAACTTGACGAAAAAGAACCTATCTTCAAAAACTTCGGACGATTACGCAGATCCAGAGGGATGACAGGACCTCCGGGGGGAGCTGGGGGAAAAGAAAAAAAAGTTAATGACGCACAGCAGTTTCAATCGGGGGAAGGGTCATTTTTAACTCAACGCGCCACCATGCCGGGGAGAGAAAAACATCCGGGCCTGAGAAAAGGATTAAGAGTGCATACCTCTGAGATTCTAATACACAGGTCTCACCACAGAGTCTATTGGGGACTACTAAAATGCGGGGGGGTCGGTGGAAAAAGGGATTACCATAAGCGCGGAGGGGAACGTATTGTTGCTTACGCTCCAAAATCGATTTGAAAGATAGATGAAGAATAAAAGGCTCGACAGCCTATAAAGGGAAAAAATCTAGAGGGACCCCAGTCCTGTGACACTGATTCCAGAGAATCCTAACTACACTAGAGCGTCTTGTTCTTGTTGTTGCCGTGGAGATGATTTAACGGAAGAGGCAACCAGCAAGGGGGGGAGATACCAAAAATAAAAAAAGAAACCAAGCCTCCCTAAGAAAAAAAAAAAAAAAAAAAAAAAAAAACAAGAAAAAAAAAAATAAAAAAAAAATCCAGCGAAGAGGATCTCTGTGTGTCGAAAAAATCTTAAGTCTCATCCAAACCCCCATGGAACTCCGGGGAGGGGGAGCACCTAAAGGACTCTAACATAGTGTGCCAACAGTAAGAAAAAAAAGGCAAACACAACAAAGAGGAACTCTTGTATAACGTGAATGACCAGGCAGGGGGACAGATGGGGGGGGGAAACTGGGTGGAGTGGGGAGGGGGGGGGAAGGACTTTGGCCGGTCCCTCCTCCAGAAAAGAGAGCTCGTCGGGAATCAAATGGAACTGTTGGGAAAAAAGGAAAGAGTTTCAAAGGAAAAAAGCCAAACCGGAAAAAAGACGGGGTTGGACGGATAAATCGGAGAAGGCCGGTCAGACGTGGGTCCCAAATCGAATCACATTGTCGCCAAAAAGTGCGACGGCACTGAAAAAAGATCGGCGTATTGACTGAAAAGGAATTCGGGGCTGGCAGAAAGTCCCTTGGAGCTATGGAAGCGGTTAAAAGCGCTGACGCGGGTAACTGAAAAAGGAGAAAGGTCGGGCAGCCGTAAATAATCTACGAACTAGCGCTTGCCGAAAAGCCCGAGAGAAGAAGATCCAAAATAGGAATCGATCCTGAGGTTGGGTCGCGGAGACTGAACGGCCCGCTACTAATACCAGGATGTATGTAATAGAAGAGAGAAGCTGTCGAGTCGCTGGGGAAGGGCAGGCATCGGGACCGGAACTCGTAGAGGGGTTTGGAGAAAAAAAAAGTTCCCGCCAGCAATCCCGGAGTCACGCCGAAAGTTCAGACAGTTCGCGGAGAGTTCGGAGAGTTGGCGAAAATCGATGCCAGGAAAAGACATCTGCGGGAGTCATCATGGGATGAGATGCGCGATCTCGGGGGGGCAGAAAGAATCTCGGCTGAGAAGAGGGACCTCCACCGGGGAGACCCTATCAGGGGGGAGAAGAAAGGAAAATGACCGTTGAGGAAAAAATTACGGAAAAGGAGAAAAGAAAAATCATATTAACGGGAGGGCGACCAACGACAGCTAAGAAGTCCGGTGGAACGACAAGAAACCGATATTCAGAAACTACCGGTTCTGGAGAGGGGAGGGGCCCAAATAATTATCTCGACCTCGTACTTTCTGGCCCAGCCGAGGGATTAATTGAACACGCCCATAAAAAGGGGGGCCCTATAAGAGAATGGAGGGAGTCTCTCAAGAGAGGAATGTTGACAAATCTCGCCTAGTTAATCCGGGAAAAAGAGAAGGGGGGCTTCCAGGAAAGTACGAGTTATCCGCGCTAGTCGGGCGAAAAGGAATCATGTTACCTATCCGCTCTAGGGAAGAGAAGGATCGCCGCGCGGGGAAAAGAACCCGTGATTTGTCCCTGGGGGAAAAGAGGAGCGGCAAAAAAAAAAGGTTTGGGAAATTTTGGGTGAGAGGGTAAAGCCAACGCTCTCGATAAGGTCTTGGCCGAGAGGAACTAGGAGGCCTACATCATTCTGGGAGGCCACAAGAGGGGTGGATCTAAGACTCGGGTACGGAGTAGCGACTTCAGGGGGGAGGCGACATCAGACCACAGGAAGGAGAGGTTCTCAGGGGAAATCGGAGAGAGGGGGGGGGGGGGAGTCAATACCACGTTACCAGAGAAGGGGATGTAAACCACTCTTTTGGCGAAGAGCGAAGCTCACAGGTCGATCATGGGAAAAGGGGGTCACATATACCCGAACCACCCAGGTCTTCATACTTTATCTCCGCAATGAAAAAAAAAAGCCCAAAGGAAGTTACCTGATCCAGGGGAGAGAAAAAGAAGTCCTGACAGGACAGCCCCTATGGCTTAAAAGAGGGCCCCTGTGTCGCAAAAATAGGAGAGTGCTATCAGGAAAAACTTTGTGATCTTCATAAGGGAGAGAAAAAGGTTTCTATCTGAGGCAGATAGTGAGTATCCCGGATCCTCCGAGAAAGAAAAGGGACTTCGTCGGACCGATTTCTCAAAGCTTTCCGGTCAGATACGGAGGACCTTCGAGATAGAAGAAAAATGGGAAGGGGTTGGCGGACACGAAGAAGAATTTGCTCCCAAGTCGGTTCGAGAGGTTCTCGGGAAAAAAAACAGGGGGCTCGTAGCGCTTGTGCAGGGGGGGAGGAGCGTTCAGAAGGACCCGACTAGTCGTCATGGGTCAAAGGCCATTGAAGAATTCTTGGGGGAGTGTCTGCTGGAGGAAAAAAGAGTCTACCTCAATGATTGATGCGAAGTCCGAGCCTAGATGTCGGGCGGCCTCTCAGAGATAACCGGTCTTCGAAAAAAAGAAGAAGAGAGGGACCAGGAGAAGCCATGCGTCGATAAGGCCACTTTAGAAAAAAAGATCAGGAAAAAAAAAAACTAACTGGAAAGGGAAGAAAAAAAGGGGGGAAAGGATTGTTAGAGCGGTAGGAAAGAGGAGTCGTGCTGTGACCTCGCGGAAAACCGAAAAACCCGGTCCGGATCTCAAGGGGAAGCATTGGGGGAACGAAAGCTGCGGAGCCGATTACATAGGAAACAAAGTCAAAACGGAGGGGGGTCGAAAACCGGAGAAGACGGAGGAAAAAGAGGATAAAAGGGGGGGACACCTCAAGGAGCGAGGAGGACGGTTGTTGAAGAAAAGGAAGAATCGGCTTTCGGCAGCCGGGCCAGCGAGTCAGTCGATGGGAAGGCAAGGGAAAGAAAGTGTCTCGGCAGCGCAGAATGGGGGGAGGAAAAGGAGATAAAGGAGATCGGCAGGGAAAACGATCAAGCAGGGGGGAAGGGGAAAGCAAGAAGAGTCATGCAGCCGGAAAGATCAGGGAGGCAATACTGGGTGAAAAAAAGGGGGGGCAATTCGTGGGGGGCAAACGAGAAAGCAGATCATCTTAGCAGAAAAAAAAGCAGAACTCCGAGACAGTATCGGCCCGGATCAAGAAGATTCCAAAGTCCTCGCCCGGGTAAAAGGAAAGAAAAGGACGCGTGGGGGGGGTTGCAGGCGAAGGTCCCGTCCCATGATCTTTTGGCCAACAGGAGGGGACAAACACTAAGTCAGAGAGAAAGAGGAAAATAGGAAGAAAGGGGCTCTTTGAGTCATTGAAAGAAAAAAAGAAAAACAGACGACCTAAGGACGGCTCGTAGGCGGCGACGGCTGGGTTTGCAATGAAAGGAGCAATTATGACAACCGCTCACCGGTAGAAGGAAGGGGACCGGGGAGGTGAGGCGGCCTAAAAAAAATTTTATTAAAAGGGACGCGGGTGCACAAAGGAGGTCTCGCGCCCGGCCCCCGAAAGGGGGGGGGAAAGAAGGAAAACTACCCTGAAGCCGCACTGCTCAGGACGCGGAAGGTCGAGGGAAGAAACCCGGATGATCGATGGCAGCGGAAAGTAACGTAATTTACCGCTCTTTAGAAAAGGTTAGGAACGGCACCACGAGGAAAAGCGTCAAAAGGGGAAAAAAAACGAACTCGCGAGAAACTTGCAGGGAAAGAAAATAGTCGGGCTCAACAAATCGCCTGATGCCTTAGTGGGTTGCGGAGGAAACCCCGGGCGGTCCACAGGAGGCCTCTAACAGGAGGACAGGGTAATCGGGCGCAGAAGGCGATTTCGACGTGCCTGCAACAAAAAACGAAGGGAGTTAAAGCGTATAGGGGGGAAATTCAAAGAAGTGGGGTCTGAAGGGACAAAAATCCGCCAACCAGAACGCTCTCCAAAGACATGGGAAACGCGAAGCTCTTTTCCAAGAAATCTGGAAAGCTCGGAAGAAATGGGGAAGGGAAGCCCTCCCATGGGCCCTGGCGGAGAGGATCGTGCCTTTCTCGCTACATTCCTACTTGTATCGTAGGGAGAGAAACCTAAATAGAAAACTCCGGCCCACGCCGGAAGAAAAAATTCTTTCCCAACTCCTAGGAAAAGAGAGGAAACCCCCGTTGCGAAAGTTAAACAAGGGGGGGAGACGGAAATCTTCGCGGCACTCGGCCGAAAAATTCGAAAATCTCTTCACTTGAAGGGTTCAAAGGAGAAAAAAAGAAACGATATGAACCCGGGAAGAGAAACTACCGGGAATCCCAAGACATGCTTGAAACGAGAATAGACGGGAAAAACGTGCCGAAGAGGGACCCGAAGGAAAACATACCACCCTTTTCTCAATGAAAAGCCATTGAAGTACATCTCGGCGGGGGACTCCGACCGGGGAGAGAAGAGAAATAGAAAGCAGGTCTTCCGCAAGGCATGAAGAAAAAGGTTCTTAGGGAGTCGGTGCCGCGAGTCCGTCGGAGGGGGACGGTAAAATGGGGCCCTTTTCTGCCTCTTGGGAAAAGTCAAAGGGAATCCGGAAAGTCTCTTACGCTAAGGAAGAAGGGGGGGTGGACCGGAGGAGAAGCCCGGCAGGGGGGAAAAGAAAGGATGTATCATTTTAGCAGGAGTACTCAGGTAAGAATCTCTCTAAGGACGGCCAGAGGAGCAATTGAAAATCGCGGGAAAAAAGTTTCGTGAAAAAATAAGAGCTCTTGTGGGTGGGGGGGATGACTACATCCTAGAAAACCTTGAGGAAAGAGATGATAGGGAGAAACAAATATCGGGGAGGCGAAAAGACCAATTCGTCTATTGAAAAAAAAAGGGGAAGGCAGCGCAAGAGGGCAGAGGTCCAACCGGTCTCTGACTCCGGATCGATCGGACGTAGAAAGGAGCGGGGAAGACACCACAGAACTGGTGCCAGAAGGGGGAGTCGTGGGACTGAGTCTCGGCATCTGAGCACAATGCCAAACTCCTGAAAAGACTCTCTAAAAAGGGCTAAAAAAATGGCCTGAAAAATCAAGGTCCGGCACCCTCCCTACCTTTTTGCGAGAAGGAGGATCTGAGAGATTCAACAAGAAAGATCAGAAGAGAAAGGGGAGTTCGGAGAAAGGGAAGGGGAAAAGGCGGGATGTTTCTTCAAGGTGTAATAAAAAGGATCGGCGGTGTAGAGCAGGGGAAAGCATCACCAGTCGTCGGGAAACCGCTATCAGGAGGGGAACCAACGCGGATCGCAGGAGGGGGGATCGTTGGAGGGGGGATCGTTGACCACCTAACGCCAAACCTTGGAAGGTTCGCACATCTCAGCCAGGGTTAAACAGAGAGTGAGTCAACGGGATTGGGCTAGAGGGGGTCAGCCGGGGAAAGAAAGAGGGAGGCGGAAATGAGAAGACTTGTCGTTACTAGGCGAGACGAGAAGGCCGAGTGAAAGCAAGTAGCAAGGAACCGGAGTAGCAACGTAGCGGCGAAGAGGGCCAGGTCAGGAGGATCGAGCCAAGGTTAAGCTCTCCACATGAACCAAGAAATCGAAAATAGGGGTACGGGGGAATTTAGGAGAGGGAAAAGAGGGTCCTTAAGCCCACCCGGATTCATTAAAGAGACGCTCAGGGAAAGCGGAATCCGTTTTGAACCCGAAAACATCTGCAAAAACGAGGGGATCCGTACCCTCAAAAAAAGTCGCGCAGAGAGTTAGCATTCATAAAGGGGAGGAAGGAAAAACTCCGAGAAAAAGGTCTAAACTCTTATGAGCGTCGATTGGGGCTAGTCCGGACGTGACCATAAATTGGGTGGGGGGGTGAAAAAAAAAAAAAAAATAATCGAGGAGGGGAAAAAGGCTACGAGATAAAATAAAAGCAGCCTCGGACATTGTAAAAGCTGTAAGATACCGGCTCCCTAGACACAGGGCAAAAAGGTCATGGAAAAACCTAACTAGAAGAGATGAGGAGAAAAGGTGAAGGGAATTCGTCAAATTTGCAGGGGACTGCGGGATAAGAAGGTGGAGGTGCATGAACTCTAAGAAAAAGAGGAAAAAAAACCACCACGGAAAAATTCCAGGAGGAGAACGGCGCGGGCAACGTGTAAACAAATTTTGGGTACGGAAAAACTCAGAAAAAGGGGGGGGGAAGACGATCAGGAAGGAATAGGCGGAAAACCTCCTTGCCTCTTCCAGCACATGAAGCTCTCGAGGGAAAAGAGAAGAAAGGGGGTCGGGAAGGGGAAAAAAAGATTTAAGTACAATAGGACTCCTCCCCGGGAAAGGGGGAAAGTTTGAAGGACAAGAGTGAGACCAAACGCTCACCCGAGATCCTGTCTGCCGTAAAGGTTAGGCTGGTTTGGATTTCGTTCTAAAAGTCCGGGGTGTCTAGGGAAAAGGGGAACTCCGCAGTCTAAGTCCCAAGAAGGGACGACTAAATACTTTCAGAAAAAAGAGTTCGGATATGAAGGGAGGGGTTCCGAAAGCACAGGTATCACGGGGAAGGAAAGAAGGATCCGGGAGAGGTAGCGGTTGACTGCCATGGGCCTTGGAATCTCCGGAACCTGGCTGAAGAAAGGGGAAAATCCTCTACGAAGAATTGTCACGGACCAGGGGAAGGAAAGCCGTATAGGGCGGAGCGAAAAAATACTCCGCTGAGATCCTTATGTGAAACTCTAAGGGAAAAACATACTTGCTCATAGAGAATAGGAAAAAACGTTATGTAAGGCAGCTCTGTTCAGGGGAGGAGTCATTCAAAAATGGCACAGCCAAGTTAAACTTATCAGAGGGATGGCCATGGAAAAGAGTCCGGGATCCAGCCCTCAGAAAAAACCTATCAAAGGTAAAAGACTCCTGGTGCAAGGGAGAAGGTCATTTCGATGAGGGAGATCGGGAAGGGTCGTTAGAAGCCTAAATGATCCGGAGGCTGAGAGGAAAGGAGGAAGCACTGGTGCAAGAAATTTCATCGACAAACTGTTATCAGTACTGACTATAGTTTTGGGAAAGAAGACTCCCAGGCTGAGATCCTGACGAAAAAGGGCATATACGGAAGGATATCAGGGGAAAAGCGGGAGAACCTTCATTCATTAATTACTCAGAGCCTGTTTAACCAGGAAAGTCGGAAGACGCGGAATTCTCCACAAGAAGGGCGGACACGCGGTGTTCAAGGAACGACACATCGAAAAAGCAATGGTGCGTACAAAAAGGGAATCTGAGAAAAATGAAACTGTTAGGAGGAAAGAGTCGACGGCTACTAAAAAAGCCATCCGAGGAAAAACGACACATCCCGAAAAGGCAAATAGGTAAAATATCGAAGAAATTGCTGAAGATCGGAGGAAAAAAAACGCTCGCAGCCCCATTAGGACAAGTCCGGAGGGAGTTTCCAAGAGAGGGGGGGGCGCGATCGATGCTTGAGACATTTCGAAAATGTATATCGTGCGACCGGGAGGAAAAGTTTATCAAGCGACCTCATGGGGGCGCCGAATAAGAGTGAGGCTAGGAAAAATAGAAGGTGCCTGGGTTATAGGAGGGTCTTTGTAGCTCCTTGGGAAACACCTCAGGCTAGGATAAGGTCTGGGACGAAAAGGACCTACCATCCGGGAAAACCCCCACAAAAAAAAAAAAAAAGGCAAAAAAAAAAAAAAAAAAAAAAAAAAACCCCGTCAGGGGGGGAAAAAAAAAGATGTTCATCGAAGACATCTCCAAAAGTAATTCTAAGAAACCCCGATTACCTGAAAAGAGATAGAAAAAAAAAGGAGGAAATAGAGAAGATGAGTAATAGTGTTCGTCATCACGCGATGATGATATCGTCAAAAAAACCAAATCTGGGGTCGGCTATTTCAAAAGGAAAAAAAATAGCAGAAGGAGCTCCGGGGGGGGGGCGAGGAAAGGCGTCAAAAAACGCTCAAATACCCCCAGACAACAAGAAGGGGTGCAGTAGAAGCAAGGGGGGGGCAAGTCGGGCGGCGTCCGGAGAAGTTTACCGAGACCACGCCTTCCGGAAGGAATTAACAGTGGGAAAAAAAAGGGGGGAATCCTCTATCAGCGACAACCGATAAGGAACCCTTACAACGTGTATATCAGCATGCAGGAAAAAATTCGAGAAAAAGGTGTCACAAAAAAACCCGAGAGTCCGAAGCGCCCGCCATTTGGCGGTAAAGAGAAAGGGATCCATTTTCGTGATGGGAATGATTTTAAAAAGCGTGGGGGAAGAGAAAGGAAATTTCCGGAGAGTTGGGCAAAGAGAAGGAGAAGGGTCGTTTGAGAAACTGATATGGGGGACTTTGTCTGGAGTAAAGACCGTAACTGAACGGTGTAAAGGGGAGAGTCGTTCAATTCCAAGGGGAAAGCGTATCTTCCATTTCAAATAGCAAGGGTTACTTACATTACGGAAGAAGTTTCAACGGTGGCGAATCCGAGAAGGAAATCCGAAGGAAGATTAGAAGCTATCAGCTGGATAAAGGGATTAAAATCTAACGCAGCTACCAAAGGAAGGGGTCGTATCTGTCTGAAAGCCTCAACCGAAGAGGAAAACCAGCAGGCTAACTGAAAAACTTTTAATGAGAACCTCCCGGGGCGCCTAGGAAAAGACGGTTCAGGGACCTCATTTTCAAGAGAGAGGGCGTTTCTCATTTGGACCGAAAAGCCCTCGCAAATAGACCCGGAGGCAATCGGAGGGGGAAGGAAGACACCTGATAGAGTAAGGAAGGAGGAGCGCATCTCTCGAAAAATTGGTGAACACCTCAGGAAGGAAGGTATTTTGTTGATCCTAAAGATCGAGATGGGGGCAGACTCGAGTTATTTTCTGTTAAGAGAGGATGTTTTGAAGGAGAAAATGGGGTCTCATAGATCGAGGAAGAGGCTTGTACGATAAAGGGACTCTCTCCTCCCTCGAATAAGGGACGTATTTCTTCGAAAATTCAGAAGGCAGAGTCGTTAAGGGAGAGAGGGAAAGTGCCGTCTGCTAGAAAGGGGGGAAGGGGGCTGTTTTTCAGTCCCAAACTCCCGGAAGAAATAACCCCACGCCACCTTCCAGCAAGGGAAGAGTCCCCGTCGTGAAGGGTTTTCGAAAGGGGGGGGGGAATTTCCAACACAGTAAGTCCCACCGTAATAAATACTATCCTATAGCTCTTCAGAGAACCCGAAGGGAAATTCATGAACGCTAAAACAGGAAAAAAAGAAACACCAACAACTGAGATTCGGTAATCTCAGTGGGAGAAGGGGGGAACCCTATCAGGAAGAGGAAAACAAAAGTTTCTTCCTACCGCAAGACTTCTCTAAGGGCTATTCAGGGGGGATACAAGAAGGAAAGAAAACCTCAAGCGCAGGCAGCCTGGCTGAAGGGGGGTCTTTTGTTTGTTCGCCTAAACTTATCGACTAGACGGGGTCCTGCAAAACCTTCAAAGAAAATCTGCAAGAAAAAAAAAAGATTGGCCCTTCACAAAAAGGAGAATTCCGCTCGCTGGAGGTCAATCAGGCATGACGAGTAAAGGAGGGACCTCAACGATAGCTATTGAGGGGTTTCTCGGGGAAGGAGAAGAGAGGAGGGTTATGATCGTAGACTGCAAAACTCGATTAGGGCGCGTACCGAAACCATCCGCTGAACGACGACGCGGAGGGTCACGTATTTCAAGGGGAGGACTGCAAGATGAGGTGAGTCGCTAGATGAAAAGGAAGCGCCTGGTACTGAAAGGAACTTTGGCGGACGGAAACCAAGGCGCCGGGGTAACCTGTATGGGATGTAAGGACGAGCATCTCTTTCGAGCGGCAGGAGGAACGCGAATACGTTCATGGACAGTTCCTACCCGAGGGGGGCAACGTCTACACCCAGATAGAGATGGGAAATTCCACCCCCAAGCCTGGGAATTTCAGCCTGCGGCTCGTAGAAGAGAGGTTAGATGCTTGCCGCCTACAGGGAAACTCCGATCATTTAAAGGAAAAAAGGGGCTCGCGAGTGAACCATTTAGGTCAACTGGTAGATCCATGTGCGTAGAGAGGCGTGGGGGCAAACGGAAATCTTCAGGAAAAACGGACGCCTAAAGAGCTGAGAAAAAAAAAATCGCCACAAAAAAAAGAAGGAACCCGCGACAAGAATAGAGCTCTACGCCAGTCGGGGGAGAACTCAGATCCTTTTTACACAAGGACGAAATGGGATAGGGCTCCTTCATCTTAAAAGAAGCCCATATAAAAAGTTGGGGTAACGGAAAAGATATGACCTCCGATACCGCCCGTTGGTAGTAAAGAAAAAGAAGGGAGATCTTTTAGAAAAAGAGAATGTGGGGATATCTGAAGAAGAAAAAGATCCGCGGAAGACTTCCCAGCCAAAGACTACCCTTGGCAGAAGGGAAGAGACTAAATAGCATGGCTGTTTCGAGGAGGAGACTTAAATCTCTAACAGAAAAGGGCTTCCTCTACGAGAGAAAAGGGGCTGGGAGGTGCAAATCTTTGCCAGATCCGCTATCTGAAGGAGAGAACATGATAATTTAGGACTCGTTTCGAGCCCGAGAAGAAAAAAGACCTCGAGGGGGTTGGATGGGGAAGAAGCCATTGATGGAGAGGGACCGCCGGGGTGGGAGGGAATTTGAGAAGGTGGGAGGGGTGATAATCCTCGAGACGAGACTTAAGGGACTGTCCCTCGAAGAGGAGAGAATTTAAGTAAGAAAAGAAGAGTACTCGGGGAGGGGGAGAGAGAAGTCTCTGACGATATGGGTGACAGAAAAATGAATACATCGGAGAACACAACTTATTATTATGAATTAGATAGAATCTTTTTTCTGAAGATATGAAAGGGCCCTTTCAAAGAGGGCCCACTCTTGTGACAATGAGCCGGTGGGGGGAGGGGGGGGGAGAGAATATGCCGAGAGGAAAAAGAATCCGCGTCAGAATCGAGCGAGGAATTAAGGGGGACCGGGAGAAAAAACCGCCGGCATGGAAAATGGGGGGAAGCGCCTGGAACTAGTCTGGTCTGCTCTTCAGAAAATACGCGAAAGGAAAAAAATTCGCGAAAAAGGCACCAAAAGGGGACCGACAAGACGATAGCGCACGATCCTTGGAAAAGAAGGAAGGACTTTGCGATCAAGAAGACATACCGGATCATGCGTTCTAGCAGGAAAAATGGAGTATCCCGAAGGGAGAAAGGGGACTCCGATTCGAAAGTATTCGGTCGGAAGGGAGAAGGGGGCTGTGTAGATCAAGGAGATAATGAAACATCACAAGACCTTTCGCCGAGCGGAGGGAAAAACTATCCGAGAATCGGATCAAAAAGTGTCGGAGCAAAACACCCTGCTCAGAAAGCCTCATTTGGTAGTAGCGTTCGGAGCCAGGGGAAGAAAAAATCGGAAGGAGGGCAAAGAAACCATACGGGCGAAGAGTTTGTCAAAGGGAGGAAAGTGGTGCGTCGGGATGTGCTTCTTAGAAGGGGGGAAGGAAATTCGCCAGTCCTGCGGAAAAGATCTGCGAAAGAAGGAAAATGTACCTAATGGTAGAGGAACAAGCCGATCCAACGTCGTCTTCCAGGAATATCCAGGGTCGGGGAAACTTTTTAGGAACCTATATGGAGCTTACCGATAAGAAGAAAGGGAAATGTGAATGAACGGCGTCACGCCGGGAGGGGGGGAGGGAAACCCGTCTGTCTTAAAAAAAAAACCATGCAGGGAAGAATACTCTCAGTTTCAAAGAGGGGTTTGAAGGATCTCCCCAGCACCTAGGAAAAGAAGGAAGGCGCCTGGGAACGGTGCCGAAAAGGAGCAGTAGGACATCGTAGGTCATCTCTCTACACTGGGGGTGCTCAAAAAGACTATCGAGGTTGATGAAAAGCTCTTTCTTTAGGAAGGCCCGTGACATAATCGCGAAGAGGGGAAGCCTTTCGAGTATGTGTTCTTATCAGCGGTCAACATCATCTAGGGGAAAAATAAGAATCTACATGGAGTACCGGAAAGAAGCTCACCGAATACATCGTGCAGAGAGGACAATTCAGCAAGAACTAAGAAGAGCGCCGAAAGTCATTTTCTTAAGGGGGGGGGGGTTAAAGAAATTTTGTGAAAGGGAAAGCCACAAGAAAGAAAGAGGGAGAACTTACTACACGCTCCCAGAAGCCGGCCGCGTTTCATCTTTGGTCACAGTGGGACTCATTGCTCACCACAAAAAGAAATAACTACACCGCGATGAAACCCGAAGGGAGGACGGAAAGAGAGGGTCAACAGGAAAGATCC
>Ga0179593_1645629_pt1 | contig 14764 bp, 19 predicted proteins | sample CZODoug2_1_08_16_FD_185931 | JGI IMG/M metagenome (GOLD analysis project Ga0179593, IMG submission 185931) | Vadose zone soil fungal communities from Angelo Coast Range Reserve, California, USA - CZODoug2_1_08_16fungal (PacBio error correction) | ecosystem: Environmental > Terrestrial > Soil >...
CTCTTAATCTGGGAGAGCAAGGAAGGAAGGGGAAAGAAGAAGGAGCTGATATCGCCAAGTGGGGGTTGGCGTTTTGACGCGCGGGTATACTAATTGTCCATATCTCCAGCAAAGAGGGGGGGAAAGGAAGGAGAGGGAGAAGAGAAGCTTCTTGTCCAGACAGTCGTAGTAAAGAAAAAAAAAAATATAGTGGGCGCTTGAGATGACAAGACTCCCAATACCGTTTGTCTCCCTGGAAGAGGGGATACGTGCCTCATGTGGGGTGGTGGGAGAGAGAGGGCCGATGCGTCCACCAGCTCAGGTCTCGGGCGTGGTGAAACTTGATCTGGGTCGTTGGCCTAGTCCAGGCCGCTAACTTCGCCGAAAGGGGAAAAGGATTCCGTACCTTTGAAAGAAAAAGAGTTGCCCACACCGTGGGGAAACGAGGCCGTTGCCTTGATAGCGGCTGCCCAATTTTGTGGTTGGAAGAGGGGAAAAGTCTGTGGGGAAGGGAAAAGGGTAAAACAAGGAAGGCTGGGCGTCCTCGGGTGGTTGAAAAAGGACTGGCGACCGCGTTGGCCGTCACTACATCTTTCCTGCGGAAGGAAAGCGATGGTTGGTCATGGGGTGAGAACCACTTGTGTGGGTAGTTGGGCATTACTCCATGTGGAAAAAGTGGTGCTCGTGACGCCCGTATCGTGCGTGGGAAAAAAAAAGGGGAGGGTGAGTCCATCATTTCATGACAGGGAGGACACGTTGTCGATGGCGCATTCCGGCTTTGGAGGGAAAAGGGCGAATCCCGTCTTTCCTCGGGGGACAAAGGTCACCTTCGTTGTGATGCACAAAAAAGAAGGAAGAAGCAGAACCGCCGCCTAAGTGGTGGAGAGTTGGCACAGTATTTTTCTTTGTCTGGAGGAAGGGGGGGGGCCGGTTCCGTTGGCTCCGGAGCCCGAAAAAGGAGAAGGGATAAAGAAGACTCCTCGTGGTACGTTCCTCCTGCACCTATACCTCTGTGAGAAGAAAAAGCCCCGTCTTTATGCTCTGTCTGTTTGGACGACGAAAAAAAGCGTGTTCCTGGGTGACGGGCTAATGGCCGGGAAAGGAAACCACCAGGTCTATCGGACCTGGTACCTCGTTGTGAACCTAGTGGTTAGAGAAAAAAAGGGGAGGGAAATCACCGCGCTGGACAGGTGATCATGGGACGAGAAGAAAGGAAGGCCGGGTGCAGTTCGCCTGTGTCATTAGGTGGTGCCTTGCGATGAGAGGAAGGGGACGATGGTTCTAGCCTAATTCACCAGGGAAGAAAGGGAGAGTCCAGCGTTGTTTCTACGACTCTAGGGGGGAAGGCGGACTTATTCCTTGATCGGGGGCTTCGAGCGTTGGGGAGGATGCCACGGTACAGCTGAGCCAGGAGGAAAGGAAGGAGGTGGGGGGAGCATAGTTTGACGCTTCTGCCCAGGAAAGATCATGGACATAGTCCCTTTGTCGCGAAGGGAGGAAACGTGGTTGGCCTATTCAGGTGCAGGAAGAAAGAAAGGGGGGGAGGGCACCGAAGGGACCGACCGGTATTTGGGCGAATGATTGGGGGAAGAAGAGCGCTGGTCAACAACCGTCCGCCTTACTACGAAATAGAAAGAAGGAAGGGGGCAGCCAAAGGGGGTTCACCATTGGCTTCCCGATTGTAAAGAGGCCGTATGCCTTTCCGTTGGCGGAAGGGGAGGCCATTTCCCAACTGTAAGGAACAGCTGAATATCCCTGTCCCGTGCCTCTACGGAGGGGTTGCAGGTATTACCTGCGTTTGACAAAGTAAATGCGCCGCGTACGGAGGGGCTTGAAGGAAGGAGCCGGAGTTGAAATTCCTGTCTGGCGCTTGGCCACAAAAGGGAAAGGCGATCGCTACTCCGTTTATGGGGGGGCATGGGGTAACGTCCGTGTGGAAAGGAAAGAAAGGGCCGAGGGCAGGTAGACGGCCGTAATCTCTCTCAACAATCAACAAAGAAAGGAGTCTACCTTCCAGAGACCTGGGAGAAAAAAAGACAAGGCCTGTAACCCATGAAGAGAAGGAAAAAAGAAGGGACGAGAGAGAGCAGACACACCAGCACCTAGATGGGCACTACGAAAAAAAAAGAGAATCCGGCTAGAACCCCACTCATTCAGCCGAAAGGGCACCAGGGCCCATACGCGGGAAAAAAGAAAAAAAACATCAGCAAACGGCTATGTCCTGTCGTAGAGTACGAAGGCTAGAAAAAAGCGTTGGAAAACTTTCCGCCAGAGAGAAAGAACATGCATACCCGCCTGGGGGGGAAGGAAAAATGCGGCACGCAAAAGTGGGGAACCGCTTGCGCACCGGCCCCGGTTGAAGAGGGGAAAGAAAAGGAGTGCTGCTGATCAATGAACCATCATTCGGAGAGAAATCCTGCTCGTGTATCCATCCAAAAAAGGGGAGGAGAAGAGAGGGAAACAGTTGGCCTTCAGCGACACGGGCCTGTAAAAGGAGGGAAGGGGGGTCAACGCGTTCAAACGCTTGGCAACGAAAAAGACTGGCTCAGCTGTACCGGCCGCAGAGGGGGGGGGAAAAAGAGAAAGGAGCCGGGATCACGAAGAAAGACCTTCCCCCGGCCTCGTTCCCCAAAGGGAAGAGAACACGCTTACACCCTCACGCGTCAATGAAAGAAGAGGGATTAGCAGAACCATCGGCCCACATCAACGACGAGAGAAAAAAGAAAGAAGAAGGGGGGACCACCTACAGGAAACAGAACTTGTACTCCTTTCGACCATTACCTGATGGTGGGGAATGAAAAAGGAAAAAGCGTTATCATCATAAAAAAAGTCCCACGAGGGAGAACCAATTCAACAACAGGTAAATAAGAAAAAGGGGGGGAGGCTAAACAAACGGCATTATCTTCACCCAGGACACGGCGATAAAAAAAAAAGGGAAAGAGCACCATACGTTCTGTTTACCAGGATTCACTTTCTCTTGTAAGGAGGAGGGAGAAAAGGAGTAATCCATAAAGAACTCTTACTGCTCCCTGGCTCAGGCCAAACGAAAGGATAAGAAACCCTGCCCAGCCACAGAAAAGGAAAAAAAAAGTAAATACGGAAGGGACCCAGACTTCGGCTGTCTCTGCGTCTTCCAACGTCGATAAAACACCCACAAAAAAGAAGGTGACCGTCGACCGGGTGCAAGATCGAGGAAGAAAAGAAAAAGGGGGCAGAGTTAGCCACGACGCCTTCTCCTCTCCCCACGTACCACTGTCAACGGAGCATCTACGGAAAGAGAAAAAAAACTCACGTTCCGACAAAAATAAAAAACGGGCGCCTTCAATTTACCTGGCGGGAAGAAAAAAAAAAGGGGGTCGAAAAAGCATCGCGTCCGTTCGTTGAAAAAAATGTCGTTGACTTCCACTCGGGAGAATCATCCTGGACTCAAGAAAAAAGAAGAAGAAGGAAGGGAAGTCAACTCCTCGTTTACGTCAAAAGCCCGGGGAAAAAAGGAAGGAGTTCCCTGTCCAACACCAAGGAGCAATGGCACTGCATCTCTATGTAGGAAAAAGAGAAAAAATGGGTCAGCGGAAACAGAGTACTCCTTCCGTCGCATCAAGAAGGGAAGTAACGGAGGAGGGAAGAAAGGCCAACGTACACTATCTACTGCAACTGGGGAAAAAAAAGGGAGCTGACTTCACTTCACCCATATATAGAGAAAGAAAGGAAGGACACACGTCATCAACAAACGGATTTCTGATTTAACCAATGTAACAAAGGAGGGGGGGGATAGGAAGCGCCCAATACCTTACTAAATGGAGAAGATAAGACTTTTTGACCCAAGCGTAGAAGGGAAAAAAAGAAGGATGTTGAACGGACTTACCTTGCATGCACAGGATGGATGAGGGAAGGAGAAACATGCGCTGCCAACAAGAAAAGAATCAACTTGGCGATATCAGGCTCATGCTCAAGGGAAAAAAGGGAGGAGGAAGAAAACTTACGACCACACACACCCCGCCACCCCGCGCCACAAACAAGAGGAAGATCCCATCGTACTCACCCAAAAAAAAAGATCTCAACAACACCCTTATTAGGAGTATAAATAGAGGAAGGAGAAAAAAAGGAGCGGGGGTGTGAGTACGACGGGGGTGTACTGCCATCTGCTTTGAGCGGGGGTGGGCGGGGAAGAAAGAGGAAGGCCTGCCGATTTCGGGGTTTGCCGTGACGAATGTATATCTCCAATTTTAGGAGAAAAAGAGGGAAAAGTGTTGGGGGGAAAGAAGGTTTATCACGAAGGCCAGATCTCCAGCAGAGAACAGCATCTGACCGTGTCCTATAGGAGAAGGGGAGAGGAAGCAATACCGAATCTTTCCTTAAGGTCTGGGGGAGATGAACAAAACGTTGTCTACTTGGTTAAAAAGGGGGTACGTGTTTTGAAGGAGGAAAGGTTGGTGGCAGCTTCGTAAAAAACAGGAGGGGAGTGTGAGAAAGGTGCCCGTTATCTTTTCGTTGCCTCAGGAAAAAAAAAAAAAACCGCAGGACTTCAGGGATGATGCCGCCGGACAGTATGTAACGTGAAAGGGAAAAACCGGTTGCCCACCACCGTGTGTGGGGGGACCATCTCTAATGAAGGCAGAGAAAGGAACACCAAATGGGTGGTGTACCAAGGCATGAGTTCGTTGTGGGTGGAAAGAAAATAAAGGAAGGGAATAACCTCGGCCGGCTGCCGTCATCCGGGGAAAATGCCGTCGCATCTTTGGCGACAGAGGGGAAAGTGCCCGGCGTCCGGACAGAAACGAACGACGCGTTGTGGTAAAGGCTGTTTGTTCGACACCAGAAAAGTACAATTCCGTCCAAAAGGAAAGGCGAGTGTGTTCGCAAGGGGGGTTCGTTGACGCCGCATGGAAAGAGGGAAGTCACTTTAGCCTTTGTCCACTGTAGAGAAGGGGAAGGGAAAGAGATGCCACTCTTCGCCTAGGAAGAAGCCCCAGGTTGGTGACCCTTTCTGGAAAGAGATGGGTGATCACGCCTTGTTTTGGAGAAGGGGGAAAGGGAAGAAAAAGACAAGAATTGTGTGCCGTCCCTTTTGTACGTTGGCCTTTTTCCTTTTCCTGGGGGAAGGGAGGAAGGGAGCCGTGCCTTCCTGGAAGCAAAAGTGAGTTGTCCTTGGGGGAAGGGGGGCGGGGGTTGGGGAATTTCGTTTCCTGCCCGGAGAAAGGTCGCCCTTGTTCGGGTTGGTACGCGTTCCACCAAGAGGGTCAGATTCTCTTTCTGGGTGGAGGGGGGAAAGGGAAAAAAAGGACCTGGGTTACTGCTAATAAAAGCTTTTTCGGCCTCGACAAAAGAAACGTGTGTGCCATTTTTCTCCTCTGGTGAACTGGGGGAAGAAAAAGGGGCGGGGGGTTTTGATGCTGATACCAGGGGATCCCTGTGCTATTCCACAAAAAGGGCAGTTCTGTCTCACGTGGAAGTAGGTTTGTCCAGTGCGGAGGAAAGAGGGGAGGGGGAGCATGATTGTCCGATGGTTCTGCCGAAGTAAATAAAATCATGCCGAGTGCTTCTGTCCACGGGGGGGGGGGAGAACGACGCAGCACTGCCCTAGGGGGGGAAAAGGAACAGTGGACGTCATTTATCGTGATTTCCGGCCTCTTCTATCTGGGGGGAAAGCATGCGCCGGTATCATCTTGAACAGGCGTCCCTATATTTGCGGGTGGGGAAAAGCGGGGTTGAACTCGTCTTCCCGGTCGGGAAAGTGTCGTCTGCCAGAAGTGGTGGCCTATTCTTTTAAGTAGGCCGTTCTGTTATGGCTAACGAAGAGGAGAGTGTTTTTGTGCGATGATGGGAAAAAAAGCATCACATCCCGAGGAATGAGAATAAGACCTGGGCCGGTGCGCCATCGGTAAGGACGAGTTGTCTTCGGCTACGGCCAGAGAAAAGTGGCGGCCAGGTTGCGCGGGAAGTTCCAACGCGCTGAAATGAAGGAAGGAAATAGAAGGACAGGACCATCGCCGCCGACGAGAGTACTTCGGGGGGGGAAAAGAAAAGGGTGCCATGCGTCCCATGAGGAGTATTCTGACAAGGAAAGGAGGAGAAGCCTGGATCGTTTTGAAACGCGTCCAAGGAAAGAGAGAAAGGGTTTGTCTCCGGGGAGAGAAGAATTCCGGGGAAAGGCCCGCTTCTTCCGAAGGGGGGTCACCGCATTCAACCCTCACGTTCCTATGGGGAAAGGAGGAGGAATCTCTCTCACAAACACCGAAGATATGATTCTGCGTCCTAAAAAAAGAGGAAATACGCGGTAAGGCCTTTACCAACAGGAGGGAAAGAAAAGCCAACTCCAACCGGGCGTGAAAGGCTACACAAACGAAATGTACTCTCTCAAAGAAGAGGGGAAACGGCGAAGTAACCCTAATCATCACAGGGGGAAGATTACTCAATGTCAAAGAGAAAGGGACACCGCATTAGAAAGAAAAGCTTCTGATGCGGATGTCCTGGGGTACTACCGTTCTTCAACTGAAGGTTGGAACTTTCCTCAGTAGATGGTAAAGCCAAACAGACAGCAGACCTCCCTGGCCGTAAGGGGATGAGAAGGTCTTCACTCCACTGTTGGGAGAAAAAAAAGTTTCAGTCGTAGGCTAACGGGGAAAGGAGAGTAGCATTAACCATCATGCGCCCACGAGGGAAAAGGTTATCCATCCCAGAATGGAGGAAAAAACCACTTTTTACGAAAAGCGTACAACTTTCCTGTACATGAAAGAAAAAGACGCGTTCAATCGCCTTGGCAACTGAAAAAAGAAACTGGCTCAATCTTTACCGTCCGAAAGGACAAGCTCGAAGTGCCGTCATCAACGGCAAGGAGAACGGGGTCGCGTTCCCAACAGAGGGATAAAAAGATGGAACAGCCGCCTCTCAACACTGGGGCCCAAGGAGAAGGGAACCATTCGTCCACTCACGCCATCTCCCAGAGAAGAATGACCACAGGCGACTGAAGGCCGCCCAAAGTTGGGATCGCAGGGAGAGAGGAAGCCAGACTTATCACATCAACACAACGCCCACAGAGAAAAAAGGGTCACACCCTAGTTTATAACCAATGAGAAAGGACGATCCGCACTTGTGCCGGGAAAAAACCGCGGCCCCGGCATTAAAGAAAAAACCATTACACGCGGTAAACAGTCTGAACCCATGCACATAGAGAGAGAGGGGGCCCGCGGCGAACCCGTAGACACGGTCGAGAGAAGAAGGTACCACTAAGCTTCATCATCACCAAGGACAAGACTTCTCCTTAGGGAGGGGGCCGCAGAGCAAAGAAAGGGAGAGAAGGTGCCCCCTTCCCAGCCAACAGGCAAAGGGGAAATTCCCCCTTACTTCCCCAAGAAAGATCTTCGTCAACCTTGCAGATCCACAAGAAGCGTGCTAAAAAAAAAAAAGAAAAGGGTCAACCAACATGCGTATCAGCTCTTCGCCGGCGAAAAAAAGAAGGGCCTTCGCAAACGACCCACGTGACCAGCATGCCCTGCGTCTTCCACCCTCCAAAAAACAAACAACGTCGAGAAGAAGGGAAAAGAAACAAGGGGCGCCGGCAATGGTCCCTGCGTTCAGTAAAGAGAAAAGGGTGTTTTCGAACAACAGCAATGAACAAAAGAAGGAATCTTCTTCCATGCCGCCTTATGTCGTTTACGGCAAAGGAAAAAGAAATGGCCATACCGCATCCTTTCCGACAACCACCCCGAGACGGCCAGAAAAAAAAAAGCAACAGCCTTGTCACAACACCGAAGAGAAAAAACATGTGGCAGCCATCAAGAAAGGCATCTCGATGGGAGAAAAAAAAAGTTTCGGGCACTCGGTCAGCGGAAACACCGGGAGAAGAGAATAATCCTAATTCCGCTTCTGCCGAAAAGAAACAAACGATCACTGGCACGGCCGCAACAAGAAAAGAAGAAGAGGGGACGGCAGCGTTCACCCAATCTCGAGCACCCAAACAACTGAGAAGAAGAAAAAAATTTCTTATTTAACCATGTAACAGGGCGCTGGAAAGAAAAGGGATTCCTGAATCGCAGGTTCGGGGAAAAATGTTTCCCTAATCTAAGGGAGGTTCCACTTTACTGACCGGAAGGGCAGCTGGAGATCGGGGGGAAAAGTCGTATAACATGCCGGCAAAGAGAAAGAAAGAAAAGAGAGCCAACTTGTTCGAGGGGAAAGAAACCTAATTCGTCATTCTCGAAGACCATCGAGCCCCACACCGACCAGACAAAAAAGAAAAAGAAAAAAGAAGAAAGATAGTACTCACCCACGCCTCGTAGACATGACATGAGATCGAAAAAAAAAAAGAAAGAGTCAACACCGATATAGATTCATTTCGATCCAGAGGGGGTGATTACTATCGTTCGCTGAGGCGGTTGCTCGGGGGGTAGGAAAAAAAGAAGGGATCTGGGCGGGAGCCTGCCGAATTCGGTTTGCCGGAAAGAGAAAGGAAGGGACAAGTTGGTCCGTAATTCTATCGGAAAGCCGCTCCTTTTTAAAAATGCAATCTCGAAAGAAGAGGAAAAAGAACACGTGGAACATCTCTGACGCGGGTCTAGCGGAGAGGAAAGGAAGTTCACTCCTCGACAGGAAGGTCTTTTTGACTTTGGAGATGACAAGCGCCCAAGACCGGGAAAAAGGAAAATGCCGGCTGTGGAGACGGTTCCGCAGGTGTGTGGGGGATGCCAGGAAAAAGATGCTTCCCAGCTCAATGTCAGGAGGTGCCCGTTATCGTGTCTGTGATCTTCAACCGAAGAAAAAAGAGGCAGGCCGACATGGATGTCCGTAAAGGGGTAAAAAGGGAAAAAGACGGCTTGGTTGTTGGTGTTGGAAAAATAACAGGTTCCCTTGATCTCTGTCGCCCATGTGGGGACGGGCAAGTTCGGATTTTGCCTGGTCACCTAGATGTTGCCGAACCAAAAAGAAAAGAAGGGGTTGGTGTTCGTCCGGAATGAAGGATCAGGAGGTTGCCGTCAACGACATCTTTCCGCAAAAGGGGACGAAGATACCGAAGGGAAAGGGAAGGGTGGTAGACACCACGGTGTTGTGAGTTGGAGAAAAAGACAATGCGCCGCAAAAGACAGGAAATCTCTTTGAGGGACCGTGAGTTCGGAAACAAAAAAGCGTAGAATGCCCGCCGTTGAAAAGGGGAACGGATCGCATTCCTTCGGTGGGAAAGTCGTCTCCTGCTCCCGCTTACCAAGGTTGGTGAAAAAGGAAGGAAAATGAGTGGGAATTCACTTCCTTGGTGGTGAGAGAAAGTGCCTAGAAGAAAGAAGAGGGTTGTCCTTCCTTGTGGACGTTGGAATTGATGTGCCATTTGCATCCAGTATCATTCCTGGAAAGGAGCGGCGCCGTTCAAGGGGGGGAGGAAAGTGGGGGAAATTACTCTCTCGTTGTCGAGACTGCACCTCTACCTTGGAGAAAAGGGTCGCCGCGTAAAAAGGGGAAGAGTCCTGTCATGGGTGGACTACTAGCACCGTCACGCGTGTCCTGGAGGAGAGGTTTCCTCTTTTTGGCGAATAGGGAGAAGGGTCTTATCTTACACCTGGGTGGGTCGCCCTCGTGTGGACTCGTTGTGGGGACAGCCACTGTGGGAGGGGGGGGGGGATCCCGCGCTTGGCAAAGGGAGGAAAAGAAAAAAAGAATAATGTAATGGGCGCCCGGGTTCAGTGATGGATTGGTAAAATCGATGATCTGGGGAAGGGGGAAGAGGAGGGTTTCTGCCTATTCCCGGGTGAAGGGCAAGAAAGAAGGGTCCATCGTTGTTTCTACTAAACTGCCCGATTTGTGTAAAAGCGACCGGGTGACGTAAGGGAGGAGGGATCTTCGAGCGTTTGGGGGGACGGCCAGCATGCCCTGTCAGTTATCCAGGAGGAAAGAGTGCAAGCTCTTTTTCACTCGGTATGCCCGGTCGGAGAAGGAAAAGCAAGCCTTTTTCTCTGCCGTCGGAAGAAAGACTGTTCCTTTTCCCATGGGGAGGGCTACCGGAGAAGGGAGAGTGGCGAATATGTTTTTCCTTGATCAGCAAAAGAAAAAGAAACGTCGCCTACGCTGAACCAAAGGGTTCACCATTTGCGTGGCCGTGTCGGCGCTGACGGAAAGGAGTCCTTCCTTTCCTTTTGGCGGACACAGGGAAAAAGGGAAAGACTGAAAATGCCGTTGCAGCCCTGTCGTACTAACGGGAGGACATCGCCGAGAAGAGGAAAGAGGAGTACGTCTATACTCGCTTCTTTTACTTTTCGTTTGCCATAAAGGTGCCGGGGAAGGAAGACGTACAGATGATGCCTGATGATTCGGGGGTGGCTAGAAGGGGGGGAAAGAGTCCTGTGCGTCGCGTAGTGCAAGAAGTGTTGCCTGCGATCTCTACACCGGTGATTGGGGGGGAGTAAAATTCTTCCTGGGGGTAAAAAGGAAGTGGGAGGGAAACCGCGTAGGAAAAGCACGGGTCTTGCCATAAGGGACCTAAGAGAGAGGAAAGAGGCAACAACAACTGCCTAAGGAAAGAGAGGGAAGTCACTACCTGCCATAGAAGAGTAAAGCTCTTTTACACAATGAAAAGAAGGAGAATCTTCCGCAACCAACTCCTGCGCCGTGGCGATCGCAAGGGTGTTTAGGCACCAAAGAAAAAAAGAACCCACCATCACCTAGATGCACTAAAAGAAAAACAACGCTAAAACTCTATAACCCTAAATTCCAAAGAAGAAGGTACGCGGACGCAAAGAAGAAAAAACTTGGCAACCTCATACTACCTTAGACTAAAAAGAAGAAAGAAGGAATGTCCTTTCCGTAGATGTACTACAGGGAGAGAAAGTGAACTTTCCTCCACACGAACTGGACGCCCAACCGAGACGGGAAAGAAAGAGGATACGCCGACACTCGGCACGAGGAACACGATTTCTCACCGGCCCAGGGACACGTTTCCATAGTCAAGGCTGTCAGGAAAAGTGAAAGAAGGTCCTGTCCGCTCGGGAGCAAAAAGCACGTAATAGTCCAACCACTGGAAAAAGGGCCTTTCCCTTCGCCTGTCCTCCAAGTTAGCCGCTTTCAAAAGGAAAAAAAAGAATTGAATCCTGTCTCAGCTGTAACGAGGAAAAAAACTCTAAGAGGCCGGAATCAACGGAGAGCGGGCAGCTGTTCCCCTAACTCTTTCATAACCTCAACGCGGACAGCACAAGAAGAGGGAGGAGAAAGACAATGGAATTCGGCAAAAAATCGGCAAAAAGAAAAAAAGAAAAGGGACCATCCCACCTACTGACCACATGCGAAAAAAAGAAATCGGCCCATTGATCACCTTTCAAGCTGGATAGAGCATCACCCAGAAAAAAAAGAAAAGGGAGAGAACCTATTTCAACACATAGTTAGAACCAATGCAAAAAAAGTAAGAATAAAGGAAAAGAGAAGGGAAACCGCGTCACGGCATTAGAGAAACGCGCGGTCACTTTCCATCGTCAACAAGAAGAATAAGACTTCGTGGAAGAGAAAAGAGAAAGGGAGGCACCTGTTCTGAAAAAAAACTAGATCTTCAGCATAACCAGGCCATCACGCGACCGGGGAAAAAGACGGCACGATCCTGTTTGCAAAAAGAAAAAAAAGAGAGAAAGAATTCCCCCCTTTGCGCCCAACTTCGGCGGGGAAATTTCTATCACACCACCTGCTTTAAAACTAAGGACGGCGAGAAGGGAAAAAAAGGGCGATCAGCTGCTTAGAAAGAGGAAGTTCGCCACCGTACGGCCTCTCATCAGGAAAAAGCGGCATCTACTTCATTTCCCCGTCGTCGGAAGAAAACCGCACTGTCGAAAAAAAAAGAAAAAAAAGAACCACGGCCTCAATGTCCTGGCGGTTATACAGAAAAGAAGGGGGGAAAACGCATACCAACGCGTCGTTCGGTATAGAAAAGGGCAAGCTTTCTTTGACGTCCACGCTTGGAAAAAAAGCGGCGACGGAAAAAAAAGAAAAAGAGACGGCCACCTTCTGTTCGCAACGAGAGGTGAACGGGAAAAAAGGAAAATACTGCCTCCAACAGCCGCCAAAAAAGAAAAAAAAAAAAACCCCCTTCAACAAAGAACATGGGGCAGCCGCGAAGGGGAGAGGAGGCCCACCAACACCAGCTGTTTCGGGAAAAGAGGGTAAAGAATACATCCTTTCCGGCGGCAAATCGGCTCTCGAGGAAAAAGGGAAACTGGTCCCTCCAACACGCCACCGACGAAAGGGTGCAGCAAACACCCCAACACCTGCGGCACGTCATCCCAAAAGGCTGATTAAAAAAGAGGAAAGAAGAGAAGGGCATCGACAGGCTCCCAAGAACCGTACCGGAGAAAGAGAAAAGAACCTTTTGACCCGAACTTCCGTAGAATAACTTACTTACCTTTTACATTCAGCTGGGAAGAAAAGGGAGAAATATGCAAAGGAAAAAGGCGAAAAAGGCAACCCGGCCGCTCCGCATTAAGACACGTGGAAGAAAAGGAAAAAGGCAAACCCGAAATTCGGCAGGCTCCAAGAACACCCCCTAGCCACTCCTCCCCTGGGCAGTCCAAAGAGGTAAAACCAACGCCGGAAAAAAGAGAGAGCAACACACAACGTAGGAGATTACAAGAGAAGATTAGGAGGAGAAAAGAGAGGAAAGAGTCTACTATGCTTGGGTGAGTACGAGAACGCCATCGTTCCTTTTTCTAGGGGTTTGGAAGAGGTGTGGGGTCTCAGGGGAAGGAAAAAAAAAAAGGGCCGTGACGCCTGATCCCTGATAGAGAAGGGAGGGATCGTCGGTTTTCCGTGGGGGTTTACTATGTTGTCCAGATCGCCCATGCAATGTCAAGAAAGAAGAGTGGTAATCAGCAGCTACTAGGGGAGAAGAAGGAGTCACCATCGTAGTGAACTGCGCAGAACCTGCAAAAAAGGGGGTCTCTTTTCTATTACCAACGCCAGAAAGGTATACCTTGGGGAAGGAAGAAAAAAAGGGGGATACGTGCCTCAATGTGTTGTGGGGGGGGGGGGGACGCTTCCTTCCCCATCTCAGGTTAGGAGCGGCCCATTTTCCCTTTATCTTTTGAGTGTCAGGGCCAGCAGCCGAAAAGAAAAGAAAAAGGCGGACGGATGGTCCGACCGTTTTTCAAAGGGAGGAAAAGAAGGAAAAAGGGGGGGGGGGGGGGGTTTTTGCCGTCCAATCGCGAAAAATTCTGCCCCAATTGTGTTGGGATAAAAGTTCGGTGTGGGGGGCGAAAGGTCACACGGGAGATGTTTCCGACCCGGAAAGGATGAAAGGTGAAAAAAGAGGATTATTCCCTTCGCAAGCTGTTAAACGACATGTCTTTCAGGACTCAAGATACCGAAACGAAGGGGGGGGGCTTTGGTTCACAGAAAACAAAGAGGGGGGAAGAAAAGACATGTACATTCCTGGCGCCCGTTGTTCAAAAGTGTCGACCTTTATTTTCTTTTACTCAGGTCTAGACTGTATATGCAAAGGAAAAAAAGGAGCATGCCGTCGTTTGGCGAACCGAAGGAGGAGAAAGAGGGGGAAGCAGTTTTTTGACCCGTCGCCGGTAAAAGGAAAGTTTATCACTCCTTGGGTTGGGGGAGGGAACGAAGAAAAGAGAGAAAAAGTTCATGGGACGTTGGCACATTAGTTGGCAAGGGGAGGGGGAAAGAAAAGGGGAAGCTTACCGTCGCGTCCAGCGGGGAAGGGGTGATTCTGACTCTCTCTGGGGGAAGTTCCTGCAATGAAAAGAGGGAAAGGTTCGACCGCGTCAAACAGAAGAGGGAGAAAGGAAGGGGGGGATAACGAGCACCCAAAGACTTTTGTTTACTTCTACGCGTTTCCAGGGGCCGGCCGAGGAAAAGGGCAGGGACCTTGTTGTTCTTGGAGAAGGAAAAGGGGAGAGCATCCACTGTGGTCGTCGTTGAAAGAGAAAAACAGGGGGGACAAGGTGATCCAGAAGAAAAAAGACAAGGGGAATGTCGCCCGGGTTCATTGAGACGGGGTAAGGAAAAGAGGATCTTTGTTCGCTGGCGCGGACCGAATTCACCTTTTTACTTTTGACCAGAAGATTGGAAGAAATAGGAACGTCTCTGCACAGAGTTGGGAAAGAAGAAGAAAGGAATTTATCTTTATTCCCGCCAGTTTATCACTTCCATCATTCTGAAGGTACAGCTTAGAAGAGGAGAGAAGAAGGGTTGTCGTTTCCAAGAGGGGGGAAAGGAAGGGAGAACATTCTCATGGACAGTCCCTTTGACAGGAAAAAAAGGTTTTGGGTAAGAAGAGAAAGGGGACTGGATGGCTACCTATCTTAACCGACAGTAGGAGAAGACTATCATCACCAAAAAAAAATTCGCCTACTATTAACCTTTTGAAAAAGTGCGCCAGAGCAGGGGGAAGAAGTGTGTCGTCTTCTCGGAAGGGACGGAAGGAAGGAAGGTTTTGCGCCAGGTAGCAGAAAAACGCGCTGAACATGTCCTTGCAGAAAGTCGTACAGAGGAAAGACAATCGCCTCGACGAGGGTCCGTGGAAGAGGGAGGAAAGCCCTTCTTGGCCCATGGTGTCCATGCGTGACAGGGGGTTCGGGTTCTCTCCTGATCTTTGTTTAGAAGACTGTGCTGAGAAAAGGGGGGGGGGCGGTCTGGGGGAGGGGGGGGGGGGGAGGGGGGGGGGGGGGGGTGGGGGGAAGGTTGTGGGCGCCGGGAAACGCTAGCGCCTTCTACGAAAAAGGTTTTTTTTCTTCGCGCTGGGTTTGAGAAAGGGGGTTGACATTCCTTTTTTTACAAAAACGGTCTACGCTCCCCGGTCCTCGGA
>Ga0179593_1814312_pt1 | contig 14764 bp, 18 predicted proteins | sample CZODoug2_1_08_16_FD_185931 | JGI IMG/M metagenome (GOLD analysis project Ga0179593, IMG submission 185931) | Vadose zone soil fungal communities from Angelo Coast Range Reserve, California, USA - CZODoug2_1_08_16fungal (PacBio error correction) | ecosystem: Environmental > Terrestrial > Soil >...
CCTTTTTGAAGAAGAAAGACGGATAGACCGACTTCAGTCCAAAGAACAGAACGAAACGGGGACAGCAGCCTAGCCGGCGAGGAGGCCGGCGAAAAAACGGGAAAAAGGAGTCGGGAATTGCCCTTGAGAAAAAGTATTTCTCATATGCAGCTCCGCCGACTTACTCGGCGAGAACAGACCGGAAGGGTCCCTTCCAAAAGGGGTAGTCTTAGACAGAAGATCTTCGGGTGGCATATTTGGAAAAGAAAAGGAAAGGAGGGCATTGACACACCAAAGGTTTCTTAACAACCCGGGAGGGAACGCTGGAGAGTCCGGAGAAAAAAGAAGGAAAGACGAGCCCATGGTGAAGGCGCGTTGAAAACATCTCTACATGAAAGGCAACAGACTGGCCGCAGACTGGAAAATAGAAAAAGATACTTATTTAGAAGAGTTTAGGATGTTTGACAATGTTCGCAAAAGAGAAAACTGGGGAATGCGGTGGTCCTGGGGGGGGAGCGCGATTGTACGCCGCTGCGCCGACTGGCGCCTAACTAGGGGGGAAAGCGGGGGGGAACTGTTGAGGAAGGGGGCAAAATGGACCAGGAGGCAAGTTCAACCCGCGATATGACGACATCCGGCTGCGCAGAGGGAATTCTAGATATATCAAAAGCTCGATCGACGTTCTACCAACACGCGAAAAAAGCTCAACATCCTGTCGGCGGCCAGATGCCATGAAAAGTGCGAAAAAACTGCAAAAAAGAAAACTAGTGGGACGATGTATCAAAAAAAGGGGTTGACATACTCGTACCTCGAAATCACCCTAGACTTAAAAAAAACGGAAGCGAAAACCGTGCTGGAAGAAAAAAAAGCAACGTGCTTTGGGGGGGTTTCCCGAAGCATCAGAACACTTGGAAAAAAAGCCCCCGAGGAAGGGGGACCGAAAAAGGAAGGCCAGCTAAGTCTGGCCGAAAAAGGGAGGACTCGTCCGGCGCACGCACCGGCGACACATCTAGAACGGCCAATCTAATTGATGATGGGAAAAAAGATCAGTGAGCTTACCAAGTGGTGCCAGTACTGTCGCGATTTGCCGTCGGGGGGGGGGAGAGAAAGGACGAGCAGTGGGAAGAAGGTGCGGGAGAACGAAGGCAAAGCTTCCGTTGGCCGTTAAGCGGGGACGCGAGGAGCGAGGGGAAAACTAAGGACCCAAACAGGCATTTCCAGAATGCCGATGATGTCGAGAAAAGACTTCCATTCAAAATATCGTTAACCATAAGCTCGGGGGGGAGGAAATGAAAAGAAAAGCTCTGGAGTGGTGGAGATCGGTTCGAGAAGGCGCAGACCGCGGGGCAAAAGGCGCCATGGGGGGTTAGGGGAAAACGGAAAAAAGCAAATCTCTGACCGGGGCAGCGGCCGGGCGGAAGGACTAATATCGGAGGTCTTAACCTGGGCTCAAACTGCGATGGAAAGGGAAATAATGCGGCCAGCAATTGAGTCGAAAAAAAAAGTCCAGGATCCCTCCAGGTTGTCTCGACCCGCCTTCTGAAAGGTCTAAAGAAGGATAAGTGCGAAAAAGGTTTCGGAATTCAGAAGGGACGGGCTTGACTAGTCAGAGAGAGGAAGGGGACTGGGAAAGAAAGAAGGAGGAGAGAGCGCATGTCGCCATGCGCAAGAGCCTGAAGCACGGGGGGCGTCAAAAAAATTCAAAAAAAAGAAATTTACTCTGAAAGGCAGGGAAAGCGAGGACAGAAGGAAAAAAGGGAGGAAAGCGAGAAAGAAGGAAATTCGCACGGACCTGATCGATCAGCTCCAAACAAAAACGGTCAAAAAGCCGAAAAAGGAAATGAAATGGGGGGCCTATTGGGGAATGAAAAGGTGACCATTAGGGCAGGGTTTCCGGCACCGAGAGACAAACTACGAAAATACGCGCGCGAAAAAAAGTAGAAATCACGGGAGAAGAGGAGGTCCGCGCGAGAGCTCGAGAGGAGGGGGTCGCGCCGACGAAGAAACTGGCAGGGAGGTGAGAGGCGGAGACCAGTGACGGATGACCAGGAGCGAATGAATGCTCTCCGAGGAAACATTTCACCCGAGTTGGAAAGGAGAAGAGGAAAGGGGGCCACAAGAAGAACGAGCAAGTACAGATTCCAGAGCGAACGAGTGGAAATCCAAAAAAAGACCGCGGAACGCTTGACTAATCCAGGTCCGCTGCACGCTATGCGCGTTCATCTCTCAAACATGAGGGGGAAAGGAGAAAATGACGACAGCAGCGTGCAGAGACAAGGACCAGAAAGGAGGGGGGAGGTTTGGGATACGCACTCGACTCTTTCTCCCTTCGGAAGGCGTCGGCCGCGGTAAAAGGAGAGGGGGGGGAATTTCGGCCACTCGGGAAACTTTGGAGAGAACAGAAGCGGAGACTTTGGAAAAACTCGTCAAGTTTTGAGCCAGACCAGGGAAAGAGAGGAGCGACAACAGCGCCGCGCGACAACAAGAATTAGATCCGAGGGGGGGGAAGAAAAAGCAGCGACGCGTGCCGGGGCTCACGTAAACGCCGGGCGGTAAAGATTGTGCCGGCATGGCATGGGGTGTCAGTCAAAAGGAAAGAACTCGGAGAAATGCGTCGAGCCTAAACTAGTGGCTCTGTGTTGTGGAGGCCTCGGAACAGGAGCACTAAAGCGCGGCAAGCATCGCCCTTAAAAAGTAGACTAAAAGAAGCGTCTCTGTGCAAGGTTTCTGTCCCTCACGTATGGAGCTGGAGGGTGTTGCCGGACCATATCCGAAGGCTGAGACAGAGCCCGTAAAAAGGGAGGTTTCCATCGAATAGAGCGCCGCAACGACTCGATAAAAAAAAGGTTAAGCGTGTCCGGAGAATGGAGAAATTTGTGAAGCCGGGCGAAAAAAAGCCTAAGCGGGATAGCGGTGCAAATGATTGAAAAAAAGGGTGCCAGGACTAAGCTTTTCAGAAGAGAGGGGGCGCCCGGGTCCTCACTGCCTATCAGTCGGCTCGGGCAAAGAAGCAGCAAGGAGGCGGGGGCGGCGCCGGCGCAAAGGAGGTCCAGACGTCGCGCCTGCAAGCATCCCGATCTTCAAAACCGCACAAAAACACCAAAAAAAATCATAGAACTGGATCGTCTGGGGTTCCAGGAAATATGGAGGAAAGCGGCACCATGGGGATAGCCGGGAATTACTTTTTTGGAAGGGTAGGGCCTCGCAGAAGATCTTAACAAACTCCGTGGTCTGGATATCAGAACAACCAGGGGGAGAAAAACTGCAGAGGCTTTCCGCTTTATATTTGGAAGAGCAAAAACTATTCTCAATTCGCTAAATATACACCATCAGCTCCATTTAATTTAGACTTATGGAATCAGGAAATCAGAAGGGCCTAGAAGCCCTTTCTGCATTTGGAAAGGATGAAGTAACGTAAAGACGTTACTGAGCTGCCGGAACATGAAAAACCGGGGGCGAAAAACTGTTCGGATGCCCTTAAGTCACCCAAAAGTGGGCCATCACAAACAAGGAAAGAGAGGGGACGGCAACCGGAAAAAAAGTCTACTTACGGGGGAGGTAGGAGCAAAAAATGTCAACGCTTGAGCTAGGAAGAACTTTAAGCCATGGAAGAAGAGAAATGGCCGCCCGAAATCAGGTTGGCGGCGGGGGGTTTACGAGGACGTCGGAGCGTCGCAGCCGAGACAGCAAATCACCGCCGGGCCTTACTCTTATGTCCGCATAGATTTGGGGGGACCGCATTGCCGCCTAAGCTCTTCCAATATCCGTGTCCATCCTCCATTCACCGTCCAAGCAAATAAAGGCCGTGTGAAGCTCCAATAGCCTCTCAATCCCTGAGAAACCTGAAAAGTTACGGGAAAAAGTTTGCAGACATTGTTAACTTAAAAGTACGAAAAAAAGGAGGACAGCGGCACGTAGCAGAATCCTACGGAAGAGGACCTTCTGTGGAACGTGGTTCGACGGAAAACCAACCTCACCGGGCATAAAAGTCGGGAAGGCGGGAACGCCAAATCGAAAGAAGCTTTCCGCGTCATTTGGAAAAAAAATCAGGTGGGGGGGGGGAATCGAATCAAGTTGCCACCCGAAGAGGAAGAGGGCCGAGAGCCCGTACCGCCGGCGGAGGCATTGATCGCGATCAGCAGGAGAAAAAGGGTTCCGGGACAGAGGATGCCAGTAACAGAGCATCCTGAAAGTGAGAAAGGAAGAAGAGGATCTTTCTTTCTCGAAAGACCGTCAACTGATCGGATGGCTGAACAAAGTAAGAGCGTTGGCGTAATGCGGAAGGCAACTCGCTCAACAAAACCTTATTATTCTTCAAAAGAGCGAGAAAAGGGGGTGGCAGCCTAAAGCCGACTGCACGTTTGGCACGCAAGAGAAAAAGCGACAAAAGAAAAAAAGAAAAAAGTCTTGATCTTGTATGCCAAGGTCATCAGGGGGAGGATTTCAACAAAAGAAGGGTCGCTGGGTAAAGGCCTCACGTCCGGAGAGGTAGAAGGTCGGGGGGGAGAGAAGATGGGCTTTCAGGACACAAGGGGGGACTGACAGAAAGATGCTTCTTCAACGGATAAAGAAGCTAAAGAGCCCCCTCTGAGAAGAGGGGAACGCCGGAAGAAGCAAGGAAGGCTCCGGTAGAAGGCGAAGTCGCCCGCCTGCAGGATTAGGGACGTCAGCGTTTCGGAGGGGTGCGAGGCGAAAAAAACAACCATTTTGTCACTGAATCAGCTTGGCTATTGAAAAGCGACGAACTGGCGCCTAAAATTGGGGGGAGACTAAGGAAAGGGGTGGAGAAGGAAGGACGCTCTCATCTAGAGGGGGGAGGAGGAGAAACCGCAGAATCCAGAAGACTTAGAATGCTGATACTATAGGAAATCAGAAAGAGAAAAAAGAAGAAGAAACCTTACGCATATCGAACATCTGTAGGGCGTGCGTATAAAGCAACAGGGGTCACGGATATGGGGAAAAGGGAAGGGCCAAACTCTTTATCAGCTTGAACACATGTTGAGTAAGAAAGGAAAAAGAATACCATCACTCCGCGAGGGAAAAATTTATAGAATTTCTGCGGTTGCCTTGGGGCTGTCGAGGAAAAGCAAAAGAAGTTTTCCCTACATCCTCAAGAAACCCGAAAGAAACAAGGGAGGAAGGCCATTCCTCCCTAAGTTCCGTAGCAGTGTTAATCTGAAGGGCAGCACCGTGTGATCACAGAGGGGAGAGGACAATGGGGATGGGGGAAGATAAAATGCTACATCAATTGGAGATTTTGGAATTTGTCCGCTAGATTTCAGAGGTGAGGGGGGATGCTGAAAAAACGCGTAAGAAATCAGAGGAGAGAAAAACTATTCTTATTGGTCAATTGGGGATTTAAAAAAGGTTGAAAAAGCTGGTACTAACTTCAAGGTGCAGAGAAAGATGAGGGGTGACTATATTTCGAGCCCTCTGCCCAGGCAAACAATGACTAAAAAGGAGGTGGGTGCGGGAAATCTGACGAGGTCGGGAGTTTTTGGGGTGCGAATCTTCTCAGCCGTCGAATCGAAGGCGGAAAACTTAGCGGCATCAAATCCTAGCTGTCAGAAGCTTCAAAAAAAAAGGCCGGCGGAATCCGAATTTCGCTTCCAGGGGAGAAACGGGGAACACGAAGGAAGGCAGGTGTGTCTTCTCTCTGGCAAACGGGACATCTAAAACAATCCGCAGAAAGAGAGAAAAAAGGGGGAAAAGTTGTCTCACCACAAAAGAACAAAACGATCATGAAGGAGAAAACCTATGAAGCAGGAAGCTCAAAGAAGTCGATCGAAAGGGGGTGACAAAGGAAGAGTCGAGAACGCAGATTAGTAATATCTGTTGAGCCTCATGCTCAAAAAAGAAGAGGAAGGGACAAAGATGAACCGACGACGGACATGGTTAAAACAGGAAAGTCAAAGCTTGGGCGCAGATGCAAGCGCTATATTGTTGACGTAAAGTCGGAAACGTTTCCTAAGGGTGAAAAAGCACCAAAATATTGCGAAACCGCGCTTCCTGCCTTAAAGGGAAGTAAGGCAGACATAAAGAAAGGAAAAAAGGAGGCCGTTGCCGGTTCCGGCACAGCGCCACTCACTCACATAAACGCTAGAAAGCCGGGGACCGCCAAAAAAGAGTCGGTGCGCGCCGAGATGGATCGCCTCGGGGGAGCTCCAGAAAAGGAAACTCAGAAAAAAGAAAAAAAAAAAAAAAAAAAAAAAAAGCAGCCTGTCAAGTATTGTTTCGCGAAAAAAATGACTAGATGACAAATGCGAACGCCGGGGGCTGGAAATTCACCGGCAAAAAGTTGGAAGGGGAAGGGCACCAAAAGGGAGATTCGGCCGATCGTCGACCGCCTAAACACGAGGGGCGATTGTCTATAGCCCCGAAGACCGAAGCACGAGGGCAAATCAAGAAAAGTGACAAATAAAATCTCGTTCACTCTCTCACACAAAAGAGGGAAAAACGAGAAAAAACTCCCTGCGAGGAGACGCACAAGGCCGCGGGAACGGTTTCGGAAAGCGCCAGCAAACCTTCTTTGAAGGCGTCGCCACGGCAGCCGCAAAAAAAAGTGCCTGAGGGGGCTAAAAAAAGGAGGCGTCGACGGGTGAAAAGGGGGGCCAGCTAGCGCGCAATAGGGTCGATACGTTGGGGTCATTCAAATTGGGCGCCGGAGAGAAAAATTGGAAGAAGGAGTGAAGAAAGAGGAACGACCAAGAAAGACGAGGCCCAAGACGAAAGAAAAGAAAATCAGGAAAGTGCACGCACGTGCGTTCGAAGCTGTTGGGAGCCGGGGGGCAAAGAAAAAATGGGGGGGGTTTTCGACATGGGGGCCTCAAAGTGGCCGGCCTTCGAAAAGAAAGGAATAAGAAGTTTCTAAGGAAGGGGGAGCATTATCCGCGAGGACGGTGCCAGGGTCCTTATAAGGTGCAGAAGAAAGGGGGAAGTCGCCGCGCCAGGCTTTCTCATCTAAAAAATGTGCACAGGGAAATCGCAAATGTGGCGATACGCCTTAAAAGAGGGGGAGGGGGCGTCGGGGAACAATAAAGGGAAGGCCAAAGGGCAAAAAGAGAACGGAGCCAGTTTAACATCGCAGGAAAAGGTAACGAAGGAATGGGACCAGGTCAGCGTGTAGCAGATCAATCGTATAAGGAGGACGAGGGGCCGAAGGGGAGAAGGACTAGAGGATTCGGAATTGGAAGAAGGTGGAAAATCGAACACACTTCTTGCCGTCTGCATCGGAGGGGTAGTCTCACATGTTCCGAAAACGACGATAGGCGCCGTCCGCGTGCATCGGAAGTTTAGGGGAGGAGGGCCAAGGGTGGGGGGGAGCTTTTTCCTGAGAAGCTGCAAGTCGGAAAAAAAAGCCCTCAACAGCGATTAATTTTCCTATCGGGGGCATGTGGGGGGAAGATGGCTCATCCCATCGGAAAAAAGCAGATTTATTGGAGAGGGGGAACCGTTAGGACCAGACAAAAAGAGGAACTGCAACTGCCGCCAAGCCTTGAGGGGGCGAAGAAAAGGGAGGTTCAACAGGAGCGGGAAAAGGTTGAGAAAGAACTAGGAGGGGGAACACGTCCTGCAAACCTCTCGAATTGGAGGGCCGGCAGGAAACTCGCGGGAGGGATCGGGCTCTGCTCCTGGGGAGGGAGGGGAAAGGAGGAGTAGCGCTCGTGAACGGAGCAGGCCCGAACTCTAAGGGTTTCTAAAAAACAGGGGGGGGAGAAGAACAAGTTGTCTTGATGCCCTCGTGAAAAATAACAACAAAAGAGAGACTTTTGTCATCCATCACAAGGGGAAAGTTTGGGGCAAAACCCGAAGAAAGAAAGCAGCGGAGGTGAGGGGCGCGAAGTGAGACCAAAAATGTGTCCCGCTCGATCCAAAAACTTTTCCAGGAAAAGAGCTTGAGAGAAAGAACAGGAGGCCGCACAGAATGATCGGCAAAAGGATGGAGGCAACTCTGGGTTTTCTCTACCACCCGGGGGGGGTGGTTTTGGAAGAAGGAGGGCGAGGGGAGCACGATCGTTATCCGAGGGGGCAGAGGAAGGTCGCGTCGCATCTATCGCGGGTCTTCAGGAGGGGTCCTAAAGAAGGAAGCTTTGCTCCGTTTGCACACCCAGAAAAAGCGGAGAAACGAAAACCCAATTGCGAAGCGCTGCCCGGGAACGCTCCAGGAAAAGAAAAGCCTCTTTACCAAGAGGGGAACCACGAAGCGGAGGGACATTGGTTAAAACCTCTAACGCGGACGCACCTCATAGGAGGAAGCGCCTGAAGGAAGGAGGAGCAGCTGGTGCTCATGTCGGACAGAAACGCGAATCAGCATGAAGTCAGAAGGAAGAGAGCACGCTTAAATCGCACCTCCAAAGGGAAAGAGGACTTTTTGGAGAGGGAAGGTGTGGGAAAGGAAAGGATCTCAGCAATATTTCCAACCCTAGAAAAGTTTCTGGTAAGAAAGGACCGAGAAAGGCCGTCCAGGATCGCGATCAAGTCGCGGACGGTAACGCTTAATTCTCAACAAGGAGAAAAGGAACCCCTTGAAATTCCCTACGAGGGAGAATCTTGTAGGGGGGATTGCAAGGGGACCAACGTAGCTTCGACCGCGTAGTTTCGGGGAAAAAAACAATCAAAGATGAAACAACAACGGAGGAGTAAAATCAAGCTACCCTGGGGGGGCCCAAAGAAGATCGCCGAGTCATTGGGGTTAACAAACTGAAGAGGGAGAACGCCCGATACCAGGGCGTGCAGGAGAAAAACTGAAGACGGATGGGAAGAGGTGCAACTTCAGCGATGTTAAAAGGTCAGAAACTTGATAGGGATCAAAGGGGGAAGGCCGGCCCGGCCAGGGATCTGGCGAAGTCTGGAAGGCAGACAAGAGATGGCTTTCATGTAAACCTTAGGTTCGAAATCAAAAGGGAGGATGACGATTTAAAGACCGTGGGATAAAAATCCGAAAATAGAAGCTATTTTTATTATAACGCGTTTTCTCATGAACCATTACTTTCCTGCAGAAATCGTTAAGGGCGTCCAGGAGAGACAGGATGAAAAAAAGGGAGGAATCGGTAAAAGGGTGAAAAAACGGCTGACGGGTAAACTCGGTTTTGTTAACGGGCTTGGAAGGGGGCTCTTAGAAGGGGCTCCGACACTGGGCCTGAACTTGGGGCTGAAGAACAAGGCTTGCAACGTGCGTAAAGTGCGAAGAGTATTGGAAAGGATGCAGGGGGAAGGATTCACATACAATAAGAATCGGAGAAAGCCGGGGAAAAAAATATGGCAATCGGCCACTCGAAGGCTCGAAACGAAGGAAGGAACCGACAGCGCAGGATCAGAAAGTCGGTCAACCAAAGATCAAGCTTAAAAGACGGGGGAATGGGGGAGGGTATTTCACTAGGCCTGTCAGACGATGGTAAGCAAGTTGCACCAGGGGTTATGGAGAGATAGAGATCGCATCAACCTGCCCGCGCTTCACCTGTGAAGATCGAAGAAGGAAAAGGCTTTCATGAAAAAAAAAAGGGGCGGGGGGATGCCCGAATGCATAAACCGTGTATCTGAAAAAGTTGGCGGTGTGAAACCACAAGCCATAGAAAGACTCGACAAGGGGGGAGGGAAAAAGAAAAAATCCGCTCCGGCCGAAAGGGAGAACACGGCGGGGGGGGAAGAATCTAACGATTTCCTAGGTAAGTAGTCCGTCAAGAGGGGAGATTGGGGGTGTAAGGGGGAGTCAGGTGCAGAGGACCAAGACATTTAACTACTCTATTTCACTAAGAACGCGAAAGGAAAAGGAAAAGAAGCGTGAATGCGGGGACGCGTAGGAGAGCCAGAAAGGGAAACAAAAAAAAAGAGGCCATCAAGGTGACGATGTGATTTCACATCTTCCAGTCAAAGGATAGGGACCCAACTGGAAGTGTGAAAAAAGGAGCATCTGGCGGGAAAAGTTGGGGGTTTTGGGGAGGGAAATCGGAGACAAGGGGAACGACGGGTGCGCCAATCCGCTCAAAAGCCGCGCTGCTCCCTTCTTCCCAAACTGCGCAAGAGAAAAAGCAGCGTTCAGGAATTGGGAACGCTAGATGACGAGGGGACTGAAGAAACGTCACAAAACAATCCGCAGACAAAGCGCAGAAAGCAGGCCTTGGGAGAGGGGAAAGCCAGGAGGAAAATCAACAGGAAGAGGATCATAAATAGGGAAGAAAAGATTAATCGGTTCGACCTCAAGAGCGACGGACAGATGCTCACGCATGGCGACCGTGATTGGAAAAAGAAAGAAGCCTCGGGGAAGGTCTGCATGATCATATCCTACCGGAAATGGAGGATCTACAGAACTACGGAGGAAGGGCGAGCGCTGGAGAGCGCTAAGGTGATCATTATTGAAGACTCTATAGGGGATCAAAGGGAAGGAAGGGGTCGAGCGTGATCATTAAAAACAAAAAGAAATTTAAAAAACGGAAGGGAAAAAGACCGGGATTGATTCCCCATTGTACACCATTAACAACTGAGGGTTCCTTTTCCGGAAAGGAAGAGGCCACTAGGAAAACGGAATCTTGTCGGAAAAGAGTAGCTTAGCAAGGAGGTACTCTCGAAATAGTAGGGACCAGCCGTCTGGCAAAGATCAAGCATCAGCTCTAGATATTTTCGCGTGTCATTTTACTAGATAAAAAAAGGAGATGAGAAGGAAAAGGAAGGTGAACGAAGTCCCAGAAAAAAAAAGGGGGCCTATAAGGGAAAAAAAACCAGGGAGGGAGGCTGAAGAAAGACTTAAAGAAGCAAGGTCCTATTCGTCTTATCCCCGAAACCGTACAAGGGGGGGGATGCTTAGAAGAAAGAGGAGAAAAGGAACTATCCGTAAATCTCTCAACACCCGGGGGAGGAGAGAGAAAAGGGACCTGAGAGAAAAAGTGAGGGGTCACGGTTGCTGGATATAGAAGAACCTACTGCTGACGAGTCGGCGGCAAAGCGAGAAAAAGAAAAATTAGGGTAAGAGGGGGGAGAGAGAGTAAAAACTTAGGGGAGGGGGACTTTGAAATGGGAAAAAGGAGGCGGAAGTAATTGCCAGAGCGGTCAAAGGATTTGGCGGCGAAAAGAAATCAAGTACAGCTTCTGAGGGGGGATCATGAGGGGAGAATTAGAAGCGGGAGGAAAAAGAATACCAGAAAAGAAAGAATCGGAAGGAGAAAAATATCACGAAGGGGTTTGCAGGAGCACGTTCGGATCGGTATTGCAGGGATTTTCGGAGCGAAAAGGAACGCCTCAGTGGTAGGAGGGGGGGGAAGGGAAAGAAGAAAAAAACCAAAAGGTGAAGGAAGGAAAGGCAGGTTTGCCCTAAAATAGTCTGGTTTTTTTTTAACCTAAAAGAAAGAATCAAAAAAGGGAGCAGGACACCAGAAGACTGTCAAAAGAAAACAACCTGTCAAGAGAGGAATCAGAAGGGAAAGGGGGAAAAAATAGCGGGGCCCTTGAGGGGATACGCACGACAATACCTTGAGTCGGAGGGGGGACGCAGTGAGGCTAACCATGAGAGTCCGAAAAAGAGGGTTTAAGAAAAAGAAAAGGGGTACAGCTGAATCGCGAAAAAAAGCCGCGCTCGACTACTGATTAAGGAGAAAAACGAATTATCGCGATGGAGGGATTTGTAAAGCCGGAAAAAAGGCATAGCGGGAGCGGCGGGCCACCAGGTCTGTAAAGTGTTTTTTAGAACACAAGGGGGACGCACGCACAACTTTCGTGCGTTCCGGAAAGGTCTTCCCCAAAAAAATTTAAAAGAAACTAAGTCGGTCATCGTCAAGCCGTTCTCGGCGGCACACGGGCAGCTTTAAGGAGGGGGGAGCGTGAAAGGAGGGGTCCTAACCCAGGAATTTGGAAAGGAAGCGAAAAAACCGAATCACTCAGAACAACGCCCACCCGCGGGGGGAAGAAGGGAAAAGACATCAGGTAAATTTCCCGAAATTTGACTGGGAAGACCTATGGGCAACCATAGAAAAAATACGGAAATTCCGTTTTTGGGGCAGTTAGGCCACCTCGGAGAAAGAAGAGGGGGTCAACCGCTTCCAAACTTCCGATCACCAGCTTTCTTTCGGGGCAGAAGAAAAACTTGGGGCTGGAAGAATCATTGAAAAAGGAAAAAACGGAGAAAAGGAAAGCAACCGGTCGGCACCACAATCGCCACATTTGGTTCCGGCCGGAGAAACGCAGCGAGGGCTAGCCAAGAAGATCCGGGTGAAAAAAAAAGGTGTACGAGGACCACCCTGGGCGTCCCTCTTACTTAGAGGCCTTAAGCAGGGGGAGGCGCAAAAACTATCTAAGGGGGAGTATGAAAAGGCGGGAACAACCAAAAGGAGACAGAACAGAAGGTTTCAAAGAGCCGAATTCACATTTACGAAACTTCCAGGGGAAAGGGGAGAAAAGGGAGGGTATCTTAAGAAAACCCCTTTTGAGAGTCGAGCGAGATAAAAAGAACGAGCGGGAAAATACATCGATTCGGGGAGGAGCAAGAGGGGACTACAAAAAGATTTTAGAGGACTATGAAGGGGAAGATGCTGGTTGACGATACTTCGAGTCATACGGGATCTTAGAAAAAAGATCATCGACACGAGGAGCCTTCGCGGAATACGGGCAGCCTAAATCTAGGGGAGAGAAGTTGTCGGGTGGCAGCAAATCCGGAAGGAGGAGAATGAAGGGGGAGAAAAGGAGAAGAGTCAATCTCCGACCAAGCCAGCCACGCGTTACCAAATGAGGGGGAACAAGTCAGCAAGGTAAAGGGGGGGGGAGAAAAATTGAAATCCTAAAAAAAATCCTGAAGGGGGAGACTTAGAAGAGGATCTACCAGGCCCTTCCTGTGGCCTCATGGTGGACTGAGAAAGAGAAAGAGATTGGGAAATGTCAGTCTGATGAGGTAGCAGGCGGAAATCAGGCAGAAGCTTAAGAAACCGAGAAGGGTGTCCATGAAAGCATTCTCTCTAGAATCTTTACCACCAAAAAGGAAGGAAGCCGAAGATCCAGAAAATCAAGGGGGCCGGGCCCGGAAGGTCCCGTCTAAAGAAGGAATGAGGAAGTATCCATAAAAAAATCAAGCCACTGTTCCAGGGGGAGCCGGGCCGGAAGGAGAGGGATGGAAGAGGAGGAGTCGGGACACAGAAAAGTCTGAGGGAAACAGTCCGGAAAAAGGAATCTCAGAAGACTCTCACAACCACTAGGAGGGATGGAAACTCATCTTCTAGCTGTGGGGGAAAACCATCGCAGGGGGCGCCGAGGGAAGTAAAGAAAAACCGACGCGAAGGCAAAAAAAACGGGGGGACCGGCAGGACGTCGGCAGTGATCATGGTTTGCCCAGTTTAGAGAGAGGGAAAGAAGTGAGAGAATAAACGGGGAAGCTCGGGAACGGGAAAGGAAAGTATGGAGGAAAGGGTTAAAATATACTGTAAATGGGAAAAAAATTTTTCGGACGACACAAATTAGCGGAAAGGGAGAGGGACGGATGGAAGAACAATCAACTAGAAGGAAGGGAAGAGGGAGAGAGTTGGGGAAACCGTCCCAAACAGAAAAGGGAATGAGAAAAAAGTCGAAAAAAGCGGCTCAGGATGAGAGTCAAGCTTTTAGGATTATTAACAAGGGGAGAAAAGAAAAGCTCAGTGGGGGAAGGCGGTGGGAGGGAAGCGGATCTAGGAAGAACAGCTGGGCAATCCAATCTGTGAAAAAGGTGGGAACCTAAGAAAAAGTCGGCGAAAAGGAATAGAGAATTAAAAAACACGAGAGAACAAGAGAACGCAAAATGGACGATGCTTATACTCTCTTCGTCAATCTCCGCGAAACGGACAAAAGAGCAACTCCACCTGGAAAGGAACAGGCATTAAGGAGGAAGATACATTCAGGCGGGTCTGGAGCCAGCATGGAACTATGAAAATATCAGCCGGAAAGCCTTGAATAAAAGCGGGCAACGTTGGGGTGCGAAAACTCGAAGACCAAATAAGAATCACAAAGGAAACAGGGACAGTCGGCGATTTCGAGGAGGGGGAGAAAAATAACATGAACGCGAAAATTAAAAGGGGAAACGAAAGGGCTTTTCACCCCGGCGCCGTAACGGGGGCCAGCGAAGGGGAAAAGGACCAATTGGACATCGAAAGCCGCTCTAAAAACGAGAAGACTCGAGGTGGCAAAACGACCACGGAATCCTCAAAAGGGCAGATGGGGGTTCATGACTGTGTAGCCATTTCATAAAAGGTGCAGGGGGAAGACCGAACCGAAGTTTTAAAAAAGAGGTTCTGCCGCGAAAAGGAGTGAGAAACTGGGACGGATGCTAATTTAAAATGCCTTCCTCAAAAACTTTCCCTCTCAAATCGAGGGGGGTGCTCAAGAGGAAATTAGAGGAATGATACAGGGAAAGGATTTAGGGGGGGTTGTTGGTGGGGGACCGATCGGGTACGAGACATGAGACAGACCGAAAAGAAAATTGCTTAAAAGAACCGCCGCAAGACTTACGGAAGAACGAGGAGCAAGAAATGGATCGGCCCAGTTAAAGGAGAAACTGTGTCTCCGACACCGAACACGGAGAGGGCTTCCGCGCTTGAAAAAAAAAAGGCGGCGTAAATACTGGGGGGGGCCGTCGCGATACGCCTTATAGTCATCACCTCCCTGCCGGTCTCATACAGAGGTGGTCGGAATAGAGGGACTGAAGTGAGGTTAAGGGAGGGGGAGAGACTGTGGCCACAGAAAAGAAGGCTCTGGTCAAAAGACGCAGGATATAAAAGCCAATGCGCAAGAGCCGACGTCAGGGAAAGTTCTTCGCCTCAGTCACCGAAGAGGAAAC
>Ga0179593_1815116_pt1 | contig 14763 bp, 8 predicted proteins | sample CZODoug2_1_08_16_FD_185931 | JGI IMG/M metagenome (GOLD analysis project Ga0179593, IMG submission 185931) | Vadose zone soil fungal communities from Angelo Coast Range Reserve, California, USA - CZODoug2_1_08_16fungal (PacBio error correction) | ecosystem: Environmental > Terrestrial > Soil >...
CAAGGAAAAGTATTCCACGCAAAAAACGAGACTCATCGTCACGAAGAGCTTCATGGGAAATTCTTCAGAAAGAAAAGGGGAAAGTTACACGCCGCTCCTCTACTAGCCACTCCTCTCGCGGGACGGCGTCTCTGGTTCAAAAAGGAGGCATTTTGGGAGGGAAAAGGCGGAATCTCGCCGCCCTCACGTCCATTGGAAGGCTAGATCGGGGGAAAGGGTGGAGGGGGGGCGGGGCACCGAAGTAAAGTTGACGAGTCCGATGGCGCTCCAATTAGAGAGGGGCATTCTCATACCCTCTTACTTCCAGGAAGTCTTGAAGAGGACGGGAATGAACGACTTACTTTTTGGGGGGGGCACGCTCCACTGCGTGGGAAACCAGGGTGGAAAAACAATACACCTGTCACATTTCGGGGACAAGGCAAAGAGGGAAGGAGGGGGGGGGAAACGGGCCTTCTAGCTCTCTTGCCAAAGTCAAAATAAATGGTAGGGCTGTGATTCGAAAGAAGGGTTTTAAAAAGAGTGGAGTGGTCTGAAGATCTTCCGACTGCGAGTCAGAAAGGGGGATTGATCGGAGGCTAAGGTGCACGCTTTGGGATACTTAAAGAGCCTGGAACGAGAGGTTTAAGAATTGTTACAGTTCTGCAGCGGGCTCTCTCTGAGGAGGGGTCTCGTCGGGAAAAAAAAAAGGTACTGCGGGGACCGGGGTCAGGAAGGAAATCTAAAAAAAGCTCAGAAGTATGTTATCTTCCGTCCGCAAGGGAGGAAGCGTCGCCTAGAGGCTTGTCGCTTCGGGGGGGAGAAGAGGGGGGGACCGGAAGAGGGTCGGAAAGGAAGAAAAGATACCCAAAACTCCCGCGCTCCGTCGAAAGAGGAGCCCTGAGAAAAAAGTGTTAATACAGTTCTGAGGAAGAAGTTCTAATATTAAAGCCTCTCCAGGATTCACTGGGAGGAAGACTAGTGGGCGAGTCGCAGCGTGGAATGGGGAATTCGGAAAGGAGCGGAGGGGACCGTGGCTCTGCTGTCAAAGAGTCGGCCGTTCAGCATGGGGAGGCTGCACGAAGGTGCCTAGTCTCGGATCTCAAAAATACCGAGACGCTTCGGCCAAAACTTTTCTTTCTTGACTCCGCAAAAAAGGGGGAAGGAGAGGAAAAGAAGGAGGGAGAATCAAATTAAGCAGTTCAGAAAGAGCACTAAGAAAAAGGTTACAGGAAGAAAATTGGAGACCTTCACATGGTGAACGGGGCTGGGCCAGGGCCAAGATAAGGACCGGAGGAGGATGGGCCCTGGGGGCTTCTGATGCGGTCACTCAGATGTGGGAAGGGACGACTGTTAAACGTCGCGGCTGTCGAAGAGAAACTGCCCAGAGAGGGGCTGACAGCTTTCGCAGGTTGAGGTATTCTTTGGGCGTTCCAGACCTCAGACGAACTTTTTACGGAGAGGGGACCAGGTTCCTTCAAAAGGGGGGGAAACTCGAAGAACAACGATCGTTTCCAGGGAAGCCTATAAAAAGGGGGAAAAAAAACGAGACTGGCCGTGCGTCCCTAAAAAGGTTTTTTCAATCTGGAGGGGGGGGAAGAAACGTCCTGCTTTCAATTCACGGTTCTAGGGAAGGTTCCAAAAATCGTCCTAGGAGCTGTCAAGATAAAGGGAGGGGGTGCTTAGGGAGTATCATTGATGACTTACACTGCACCGGGTAGAACGTACAAAGGAAAAAGAGCGAGAAGTTAGGACGGCCGGACAGGCTGACTGTGGACCTCACGCGCAGGGACGATTGCAGGGATCTCCCAGCTTCCCTGGCGCGCCTCGAGACTGCAAAAGGGGAAGGGAGGGCCCAGCGGACCCTTTTATGAGCCCTTTGACGCGTTCTGCTTTATAGTACTAAAACGCTCGCAAAAAAAAACAAGGTCGAAAAAAGAAACCGCCTGTCTATTGGCTTTGGAAGGTCTACCAGGAGCGGCAATCCTCGATACCCTGCTTAAGGGGTAAAGATCTCCAACCGAAACTAGAGGGGTAAGGGAAAATAACGGAAAACGCACAAAAGCTGGCCCCGTCCGATGACCCGTGCCCTGGAGCGGGAAAAAGCTTTAACTAGGCCTCTTAAGAGAGATACGACAAAAGAGGGAGGTATGAAAAGTATATATCTCAACTCGGAAAAAGGATACACGGGTAGGGAAGGTCAAAGTAGCACTTGTGCAATTTCACTTCTCCTCCGGGAAAGGGTGAGCGCCGTGGGTTTAACGTCCTCCTTTAAAAGAAATCGAGGCTTGAAACCGGCGCTAAAAGGTCATCAAATTTATCGATATTCCTGAAGAGCCGAAGGAAACGCTGGGCCGTCTTGTAGCGAGCTGAGGGAAATAAGGATCACTTGGGGGTCCGCCGTCACTGCAACCCTGGAATCAAGGGAGCCTAGTAAAAGTCACAGCGATGCGTGCGCCATTGGCAGACCAGTAATGATGGAGGAAGGAAGGGAGGCCTCCTTTAAAGACCTCTAGCTGCCTTCTGAATGGGTCCTAGGAAGGAAACGGGAGTACAGAAAAGATGAAAAGGGAGGACACGAAAAGCTAGTAATATACTCTCTCGTTGCATCAGAGTCTATTCCTGGGGGAAAAATTTAAAAAGAGACGTGAAGGATAAAATAGGAAACCGGCGCAAGAAGTCACCCAGCGGCTCTTAGAACTTTACGGAGTGGGGGACCAGGTTTAGAGGAAAATTTCGGAGAAGAGGAACCAAGATCCGATTAGTCGGTCACACTTCTCAAGAGAACACTACGCCGGGACAGCCGCACCTCCTAAGAAAATAAAGAGAGCCGCATAAGGGCTCCAGGCAGCTTGTCCGGAGGGAAAGCAAAGACGTGAAAGTTTCCCAAGAGGGGGCAAAAAGCGACAAGGGAAAAAACTAGAAAAGCTCTTCTTCAGCAGGCTTGGGAAAAGGAAAAGATCAGGATAAATTTACGTTAGTCCCTTGATGGGGACGGCGGATTTAGGGAATGAAAAAGGTCCTGGATCTCATTGTCTGGTCTTTCGAGAGAGTAATCAGAGCAAGGAGGCGGACCGCTCAAGAAATGGATGAGATGGGGGGGTAGTAGCCGTCACTCGACCGGAAGGTCCGTCTTGAAGCCGGAACCACGGCACACGGGGGCAGAATTCAGAGGGAGAGGGAACGAGGACCGCGGGGAAGGGCTGTCCCTCAGGCTACCCTGAGGGAGGGACGAAACGCAGGATTCTCCTTATCCAGGGATGAACTTAATCCTCAAGGGGAACTTCACACTACTCCCGAGACCCGTTCAGGAATGTAAGAAGCCGATATCGGGCCGGTCCTTTTCGCGGAGCTAAGGGGAAAAAGGGGGATTCAGAAGAAAGGGGGGGGAAAAAATGCGCCTAACAATATCTCGGTCGGAACGTCTTCTTCCTCCAGGACCAACGGAAATAACCTCTTCCCAGATATACCTTGTTCGAGCTCGAGAGCGTGGACGACCCCGAGATCCAGTCTCGTAGTCTTCCGACTACCACTCATAAGAGAGCCACCGCTGCCAGTGGGGTCAAGCCAGTAGTCTCCGGGGGGACTCGTACTGGAATTAATGGTAAAAACGTTCCCCGTTATCCTCAGCAAACTAAACACATTTAAAGGGAATTCCTAGGCAGCTTCATCGTAATCAAATAAAAGGAAACCCTGACGGGGGGGGGGGGGGAAGAGAGAGAAAGGGGGGGGCGGTGGACTCGGAAAACAAAAATCTCAGCAAGTCGTCTCGTGCCATCGGCCCCTGGAGAAAAAAACCAAGGTTGGGACGGGAAAAACTTAAAATTGTGCCCTTCCCAAAGGCGCCTTCCACCAAACTCTACCTTCCTTGCAATTTTCAAGTACGGGAACTGTTAAGTTTATGAGGCCGCCTCACTACCAAGATCTGAGAAGGCGGAAGCCAATACGCGATCGGTACCGCCCCTCAAATCTCCTGTACGATGCCTCCTATTCTCCCTGGCGTCTCTGCCTGCCGGGGTCTCCGAGGAGACCTTAAAGGGAAGGAAAATCAGGAAAGTGCCGCTAGAAAAAAACGTGCTCGTTCTCTTAGCGCGTTCACGTCACGAACCTTGGTGAAAAAACAAAAGCGGGGCAAAAAATCTCCAGCTGCCCGGATCAAACCAAGCGTTGAAGAGGTCAAAAAATAAGTGACAGGGATATCGAGAGCAAAAAACAACAACGTAGGATGCTTGAAAAGGAGAGATAGCCGGGTATGCAAGGACCCCAGAGAGAATTTTTGTGAGAAGATTGGGGCCAGGGGAACTGAACACAGGTCTCCTTGACGTTAAGACTCTCCGAGACGAGGCAGGGTCGCTCTCGGAGAGGAAAAGCTACTTTCCGAAAAGGTGAAGGGGGGGGCAGGAACAGATTCTTATATTCTCTTCCGGGAAGAGAATCCAGGGAGAGTCATGGGGGGGGGGGGGGGTTCGGGGACAGAGCGCGAGGACTATTCCTGATTCGCTCCAAACGGATTCTTTTCGGAAAGGGAAAGAGCCTCTTGCACACACATTCCTGCCTGTGGGGGCCTTCGTGCCCGAACCTGGTCAAGAGAAGGAATTGTGGAATGCAAATCCCGGCACCGTGTGCGCATAAAAAGGGGGCAACAGTCACGGACAACCATGGTCCCGCGGCATCGTAAAAACGCAGGATCGAGGGGCCCTTCCTCACAGGCAGAAGGTATGGGAGTCATGGTTTTCCCACTTTAGCGCGAGGGAAGTCTCCGACAGGACAGGAAAATTGCGTGGCAGTCTCTGCAGTCCAAAAGTCAGTCAGGAGTCAAGAGGGGGGGAGACCGAGGTGTACCACTTTCGCTAAGAGGCCGGATCTTTCTTGGTCGTCGTACGCCGAAGAGACGTGGGAAAGTCCGTACGGTAGAATAGGAGAAAGCTCTAAGCTAAAAGTGATGCGGCCGGCTCCTCCTTGAGCACCGAGACCTTCTAACCCGAAGCTCCGTGTAGAAGGGGGTTATCTAGGGGAAGAGTCGGAAAAAGTCGAAAAGAGCAGAAAGGAAACGGGGGGGAACGCGCCCAGCATGCTGAGAGGAATTTCCACGGATGCGCGGTCGGCTAAAAGCCTTTGAAAAAAAGGGGGAGGGAAGGCAACGATCACTTTAAATACGATTGTTGCGGGTTCTCCGGAGGGTCCGACTTTAAATTGACCCGCAGGCACACGAGAAAAGGGGGGAATCGGAACTTGAAAAGCGCGTTCTTCATGGTAATAAACACTAACCGGGCAGCCGGACTCTCTCCCACCAGAAACAGGGGGGGGGGAAAGATGGGGGAGTCAAGCAACTGCTCGGGGAGCCTATTTATAAGACGCACAGAAAGTCTCGCGACGGAATTCTGAATCATGAAATCAAGAGCTTCCTAAGGGAAGAAAATGGGACTGGACAATTCTTTTTCAACGTGATTGACCTGGGGCGGGTGCCCCCTATCTTAAAAGAATCTTCGGGAGGGGGGGCTTTTATCGAGCAACGCGGTTGAGAAAAATGGATGTTAACATGCTGGAGGGGAGAAAAATTCAGATGACAGGAGCACCGATGAACTGCTAGCCGTTAGTATTGAGGAAAAATTGGAGTCAAGGAGGAAGCCATATTTGACTGAAGGTTTACCCTCAAGCGACTCAACCAGGTGTTAGAAAACTAAACAGAAAATTGTGGGAGAAAAGAGGAACAATCTCTTACTGGCCTTCGCGACTATCAGAAGGGGGTTACCGGAAGGGGTTGATTACGGGGGGCTAAAGTTAAAGGGGTCAGTACCGTAGTAGCTTCACTCGGCATATAGCAGAGGATGTTTCGTGAAACGGGGGGGGGGAAGTGAAATGTGAGAACAGGGCCGGCGGCCACTTTACACAGAGGAGGCGAGAGAGACTGGGAATGAAGGGGTACCGGAAGGCAGTCTAAGGGGGAAAGTTGGACTCTTCTCTCGGGAGTGCTTCCCCTGCGAAAGAATCTAGGTGAGATCCTTCACAAATTTAATAAGGCTAATTACCGGGGATAGCCTAAATGCTGTCTTCTACTTTTATCTAGGTAATGGGTGAGAGAGGAAAATTTCTCGTGGTCTAACAAAGGCGGGGGTCTTGGTGATTCTTCTACAAGACATTCCAGAGAGGACCTTCTTCCTAGAAGGGGGAAGAGATAGGGAAACACATTCATAGCACTAATAGAGGGGGGGGGGGGGGGGAAATTTAACAGGATCGGTAGGACTGCTCACTTCATTTTCAAAGAGCCAGACGTGAACGTCAACCTTTAAATCCCTGACGGAATAGGGGCGGAGGGGAGAGGACTTAAGAGATGTCCGGTCATAGTCTCCTCAACCAACCAGAAGGAATTTCTTTCCTCTCCGAGGGAATCCGGGGAAAACTTTGGGGGGAAAAAAGGAGAAAAAACATGAGGGCAAGTGGAAATCTCCTCCGGGCCCCAGCATTTCAGTCAGGAAGGGGAAAAAAATCCTAACCAAGATGTGTTTTATTTATCCGGCTAAAAGGGCAGGTATCCGGATCTAAGGTCCCGGTACCCCTGCACCTAAAATAGAAGGGGACCGAATAGAGTCTAGACCTGTCTTTATCCTAGCAAGAAGCCGTCCTTCCACTCGTATAAACGGTCAGAAGGAAAGGAGGCTCACTCGAGTCGTGTCGAAAAGTTTTGCAGCAGCCCTATCATCTAAAGGTACAGGCTCTATGGGGGGCCAGCACTCCAGGCAAAGTGGCCTGGGTGAAGGGGGGGAGGGGTAAATTAATTCCTGTGACTGTCGAACCGGGCCAACCTAATCTCACGAAGAAACAGAAGGCTCAGGGGAGACCTCTCTATGAGGGGTCCCCCTTTCCTACTTGAAGGGCGGAAAGTTGCTCGTCCACAAGGCTTATCTGAGAAGAACCAGAGGAGTTGGAGTCTAGGGGTCTTTTGTTGAAAGGTTGGGTGGCTTGCCTAGGTCGAAACCAAGGTCTGGGAAGAAACTCACTTCGCTCATTCGCGCTCGAATAGGAAAGCTCAAAACCCTCCACGGCTCGAAGGGTCAACCTCCTAATGGGGGACTAGTGGGGATCAAAGCGACGTTAACATCCTGCACCATCCGTCTCATCTCACAAAAAAGAGATCGGAATCTGGAACAGCACATCTCTTGGAACCAGGACCTTCAGGGGGGGGAAGAAATTGGTATAGATCTTCTTCACAGAAAAAATTCCCCTTCAGGAAGTCGCTTGTTAAAAAGAGGGTGACGAGGCTAATAAAGAAAACGTTGCGGGCGTCCAGAACGGCAAAGTTGCAGGGTGGTTGCGGCCGTCCTCGCGGAAAGTCAGAGAAAAACAATCAAGGAACAGGGAAAATCCAAGTTCGGCGGGGGTCATTTTGCCTCTGGAAGAACTGGCCAAAGTCGCCGCAATTCTACCAACGATCACCTCATGAAAGGTTTGAAGAAGGGGAACTCAAGGGAGAGAAAATGAAAGGACTATCCTCCCGATACAACTGTCTTTCTACGTTTAAAGCGCTAAGAAGCGGGGGACCTGGGCCGTGGGCTCCGTAGAGGAGATATCTGACCTCTATCTCCGGAAAGAGAGATGAGGTCTACGGCGGGGCCCTCCCTGAGGACACCTGGGCAAATAAAGTTAAGAGAACGGAGTTGACAGGAGGGCTGAAAGGTAACACGACCCCTGCAAGTCGTCTTCTCTCTACGCTCCAAAAAAAAGCTTAATGAAGATTCAGCCAAGGTGGAACATGACTGGAGAAAAAAAATCGAGGCCGGAGGGAAGGCGAAGTTGGGGAAAGTGGGGAAAACTCTTTCCCCGTTATACACAGGGCCAAGCGCCATGTGTCGTTCGTAACTAAGGGGGCGACGATCTCGAGCCAGGGGATTATAAAACCTCATCTCCTGGACCTTAATTTCCTTCGTGATCGCGACACAGGGAAAGAGGGTCGAAAGGAGGGGGCGAGGGGGAAAGGCGAGGCATGTCGGTTTCTCCTTCCACCGGTTCCAAAGTGGCTCGGAAAGAAAAAAACTTCCTTCTTTCCTTCACCCCCGTTCTGCTCTCCAGTTCCTCTGGAAAGGAAGTACACTGGGTCAGAGGGAAAGGAACGTAACCGATCCTTGAGAATGCTCCATAGGGACTCGTCAAAGCTGGCTTAAACGGCCCAAACCAGACATCCAAGAGGGGGATCAAGGCCCGTTTCCACTTGGAGCGTGCTTTACCTGAGGAATCTCACTCCGTGGGACGTCGAAATCTGGGGTACCGATCGACCTTGCCACTCGCCAAAGACCCGTGAAGGTTAGCGGGGGGAATCAAGGGAGAGGTGATCTTCAACAAAGCCCATAGCAGCCTTGTCCTTACGCCAAAAAGACTTTTTTTCTCTATCAGGTCCAGGTCGAGATTAGGTAAAAGGGAACCCTGATGACGAAGCGACCCCATCCTATAAACGACTCTTGGGGGGAGCCAACGTCTTTAGAGGGGCGCCATACCTGACAAACGTCGCCTTGACTCCCCTAAAAGGAAATGGAGAGGGCAAGTAGAGGAGTTTCAAACGTTTCCTTTTTCAACCCGTCTAGAGAAAATAAGAAACTCCGCCAGTGGACAAACGTCAGCGGGTCGATATGGTGGTGCGGGGAAAAAAGAGCTCTGGGGAAAACAGGGCGTAAAAAAAGGATGAGGTTAAGGGTCGAAAGCTCCTCTTACCCGGGGACTTTGCTGTGGCCGTAAAATTCCCGGACGCGTCAATAGCTTCAGGGGGGGTGGGGAAAGGCGAAGAGAAAAAACCAGTGAAGAACGTTGTCGCTCCACCTGCAAAATGTCCGGTAAAGGGGAAAATACAGCCCCCTGAGTAGAAGCGGGGACAGCCGACTGGGGGCCATCCGCCCTAAACGGCGAGATTTATTGCGCGCCTGTGGTGTAAAGATATGGGAATCGAGAGAGCCGGGAAAAGGGAAGGAAGGCAAATTTTCTTATACATTCGTATAACCAGGGAATGGGCACACGTTCGAGAAAACAAAGATCCGGGTTCAGTATCGTATTTCCACTCCCAATCTGGGCGCATGAAAAAATTATATAACGTGTTTCTTAGAAAAGGGGGAAAAATCCTACTTACTTAATTATTTGAAAACGGTGGGGGAAACGCTTGAGAAAGGCCCTCTCTCTATACATCTCCTAGTGGGTGAGTGCGTACGGATTTTCGCGCAGGGGTCGCCTCGTGTCCGTCACGGGAATAGCTAGTGGACTTCTGAAAGATGGAGTGCTTCAAAAAAAGGTTGGGGCAGGATCGTCTTCCCTCCTTATCGCGCCCTTCCTCTTCACAACATAGGAGTATAAATCTCCTACCTTGTGCGGGTGGGAGGCGAGCTATGGCGGGGGTCTTAGCGGGACACTGGGAAACGGGGAATACTGGTCCTGGGATACCTGAGGTGTGCCTAGGGGTGGCCAAGAGTCGGCAAGGCTCTGTTCTTTGACTGGAAAATCTCCGTTCTTCACAAGTTTGACATCGCCGCAGGTGAAAGGTGCTATTATCTATCCCCACTTCAAAGATCTCGTCGTCAACGTTGCGGTGATGTTCTAGGAAAAAAAACTCGAGGGACTAAAACTAAAGAAAGTCGGACATCTACTTTCCATTTCTTTGACAGAGCGCTTACACTGCCCTTCTCAATGTAGAGGGTCAGGAAAATCTGATCATCCTAGATCTTTTTCTTTCAGGAATTCTTAGGGAGACTGTCACTCTGGGAAAAGACCTGCGGTCAGGGGAGGGAACGGCAGGGAAGGCATGGCGCACCCTATTTTAGGGGTTACCAGGCGGAAATCGGAGCGGCGGTTAGGTCAGAGAACTGTAGAATGAAAAAAGAAGAGGGTAAAGGGAAGAAGAGGGATCTACTCTTTTTGTCCGTACCACCCGTACGGGGAACCTGGACACCTGGTCAAACTCTGAGGTTCCAAGAAAAGAATGGTTTGAGAAGGGCCGTTTTGGACGAACCGTTACGAGGGTGGGATTCACGGGAACAGTGCACCTGAGATAGGGGGAATCTGAAAGAGCAGAGAGGGGAAGGAATAGGTAGAGAAAATGGGAACGGGAAAATGTTCCTCAGCGGAACTCAGAGGCGGGAGGCTAGGAACGTCGTCAGGGTTGGGATGGAGGCAAAATGAGGAGGAGAACTTCTGCCCCTGGCGCCCGCCTAAATTGAGCCCCACCTGGTAAAGATCCCTGAGGAAAGTATCTCAGGGGGGCTGGGGGAGAGGGGGGGACCGCATCGACTCTCATTCTACAACCTCCGGCGAATGTGATTGGTTCCTTCGGCTCCAAGGACGTTAGTCTACTCTGATAAACCAAAGGCTGGACAAGAAATGAGGAGTAAACTCTCCATAGAACCAGCTAGAGTTTTTGACTGGAGAAGGCGGTCACGCGAGACTTCTTGGCCCCGGAGAAAGACTTGACGGGGAAGAATAAGGTTACCAAGATAGAAGCTGGAGCCCCTTCCTTCTTGATGACAAAGGAGGCTCCCTCAACAACAAACTTATTATTGAAAGAAAAGGAGGGCAGCCTCTTACTCCGAAAACACGCGGTTAGGTCACTTCAGCATGTATCATTAAGAAACACTTCTCGACCTTGTCCACAAAAAAAGCGTCGCCTTGGCCGAGGGGAGGGGTGGATGAGCAGAGGATCAGAAATTTATTAGTCAGATCCTCTTACACCAGGGAAGCAATCCCCAGCACCGTGGTTCTATAGTCTCGATCGTCTTCTAAAGATGAAGCACTCCGGGAAAAAAAAAAGGGGGAGCTTGCTCCTATACCAGGGGGGGGGAAGCTCACCTTCTAGGGTTCTCCAGGGCCCCTTAGATGCAGTAAAGATTGAATGGTCTTGAAGTGGCGTTAATGAAGGAATCAGAAGGCTAGACTTCCATTAAGGTACCGGACATTCCTTGCTCCCTGCAAAAAAAAATCTCATCGAACATAATAAGAGGGGAAAGAGAAAAGGGTAAAAGATATAGGGATGAAGTTCCCAAAACTCTACCTTTACTCCGCACGTTCTAGTCCAACCTCCGGCCGATACAGAACCAATCCACCTTTCGTAAGAGACAGGGTGGGCAAGAGGGGGGGGGGGAAATGGTAGAGACCTTGCCAGGGGACTTGTCTTCTTAGTAGCAACAAACCGGGCTTCCTAACGGACGTCCCCAGCTCCGAAGGGCGCAGCTAGAGGGGGGCCCCGACTCACAAAAAGATCCACTTCTGTAGAAGAATTGTCTCAGCCGCATCGTGTGCCGTACGGAATGAGGGGTTCCGTCCGGGAAAAAAGATGTGATGTCAAATCTATGACAAAAAAAAGGAGATCGAGGAAGATCTGGGGGGGGGGCCATGCCCTGCGCCCCTTCGCCAAGCCCTGGGAAAGGTCCCAATTGATGAATGCCGGGGTCAGAAGCTTACCACGGGGAAAGGGTCTCTGGAAGGGAAGAAAACGGGAGGAAGAGAATGGAGAAAACACTTCCACGCCGACTAGCAGAAAATTAATCTAGTAGGACTCCGTAAAAAGGGGGCCCGGTCGTGGCGGCCTTCCCATGCAGAAAGGAGGGGAAAACCCGAAAAAAGGGAGCTGAAGTGCCAGGACAGTCCTTTCCCCAGGAAAGTGGGACACTCCTTCTCCCGAGACAACTCGTAGGAGAAAAGGGGGGAACGGCTTCCAGGGTCCGCGAAAAGCGGAACGGACATCGGATAGACAAGCTACCATTTTAGATCTGGGAGGTGAAACGTTTCCAGGAGGTAGAGCCTGAAGCGATCCTCGTCTGTCCCTCGATCGAGCAGGGGCTAACATAGATTCGGAGACAGCGGTCTGGAACTGACCGCCTAGGTAAAGAAGCCAATATACCAGAGGAAGGTTATGAGCTTCTAAACGGTCCCTATCCTTCCTTCGGGTCCGATCAAAAGGCAGAGGGACCGAGGAAGGGGGGACAGGGAATCAGGGCGACTTTAATGTTTGAAGTCGGACCTCGGGAACAAGGTATAGACGATGCCATGCATCCGAAAGGGGCCCGATCGCGCAAAAGACGCAAAAAAAAGAAAGATCGCCGGGGGGAGGTTCCTCGGCTCTCTCATCCTCGATTCTCTGGCCGGCTTCCTCCTGGAGGGGAGGCGCACGGAATTGTTCCGGGAGAAAAAAACACGACCAAGAAAGGGACCTTCACAACAAAAAAACGCTCCTGAAAACGCCAGGGGAAAATAAGGCTGCCCTTGACGGGAAATAGAGAGGGGAAGGAAGAATCATCAGGGGGTTGGGCAAAACAGAGGGGCTCAAGGCCTCGCCGCCCCTCCACCAATATAATGGACCGGTTCCCCCCCGAGTTTCCACTGAGTTCGAGAAAAGTCCGGAGGAAAACCGGGAACATCATGCAAAAGGGAAGACTGGTCTGTACGCAGTCATCTAAAAGAACTTTCCCTGAACCTGCTAGAAACTCGTAAGTCTTTAAATAAAAAAAGGTCTACCGGGAGGGAAAAGGAGGGCATCCGGAAAAGGAAATAAAAGGGCGCCCCCGCATTCGAGGGGGAGCCCTCTTTTTTAGCAGCCTCATTCCGGGACTCTCTCAAAGATTAGGGAATAATATAATACCAGGACTGAAAGGAAGAAATAAAAAAGAAGAAGAGGGGGGAAGGATGATATTTTTTTCGTCTGCCTCATAACACCAAGTTCTCCTTAACCCGATCCGCACGAGCAAGGGGGCGAGGAAAAAAAGCGGGAATGAGTCAGGGATGGACTTTTGCTGAAACAGCTTCTCTCCCTGGCCGAATCTCTAAATGAAGGTCTGAATATGGTTGGGGGGTCAGGCCCTATCTAGGGGGACTCTGCCGAGTGAGCGGTCACCGGGAGAGGAAACTTCGTATCAGAGGTTGAGAGCACAGTCCTTAATTTCCTGTAAGGGTTTTTCCCAATTGAGGGTGGGGTGGGGGGGGGGCTCTAGAGTTGGCCGATTCACCAGTCACCTTTTTTCCTCGGAAATTCCCCTGGGGCATAGCCTCAATTATTGAGACTTCATAGCTCGGATCGTCAGAGTCGGAGAAAGACCCTCCCTCAAGGCGATTTTTATGCTTCAAAAGTAAAGGGTGTCCATCTATGGGGGAGAGCGGGGATAGGAAAAGGGGACTTCAAAAGACCGGCGGGGTTTCTCCTCGGGAATCTAGGGAATAATGCACCAACGGCGAGAGGAAAATTCAGGGATCAGTGTATTCTCAAAATGACACTTGCAGGATGACTCTGGACCGAACTGAGCTTTTAAAGAAAAAAACTAGGGACCTACAAAAGAGGGGGGAACTGTTCGACTTCGGAGATCGTATCAACGGAAAAGCTAGGAGGGAAGGGTCCGCGAAAAGGGGAATAAAACCTGAAGTCTACGGTCCACAGTATAGCTTTGCGACTCTTAGAGACGGGGAAAATTGAAAAAGGTCGACGTACGTAGAAAAACCCTCCCTGCCCTCGAAAACGAACTAAGTCACCCGATCAAACCTGAATGGGGTTCTTAGGCTGTGAATCGGTCGGCGCGGACCGTTCAGAACAAGAACTTGCGCCTAACTCTTGGAAAAGAAGAGTGCCTGGGTCATTAGGCCCGCTTCACCGCTGACTTCATGAGGTTTCAGCTTGAAGGGCAGGCGTGGGTTGGGGAAAAAAAACGACACGAAAGTGGGAATTTCATGCGCGTTACGAGCAAAAGATCTTCAAACGTGGCCGGCTTTACTCCGACGCTCTTCGCAGAGACAGAGTAAAAAACTGGAGAAGAAAAGCTGAAAAGAGGCAAAGATTGCAAAGAAGGGGGACCGTCATCAGGTATTCTACCATGAAGTCGGGGCGGAGCAGGGGATTTCCAAACAGAAGAGGACAGCCAAGGGGAGGTTAAAGGAGAAAAGAGCAGTCGGTTCACCTTCTGTGACGTCGAACTGAGGTACAGGAAAGGAGCTTAGTGTAAGACCCTATGTCTTTCACTGAGGTCAGCCGTGGAAAGGGGGATTGAAGGGGGTGAAGGGAAGACTCTTGGGAGCCAGTGGGCCCCTTCTACGTTTACGGCGACTGATCCTCATCCTTCTCCTCTCCCTATCACTGGCCGTATACTACAAACTGTAATCAACAGCGAGGGATGAAAGGTAACGAATAACCGTCATTTCGTGAAGGGAAGACTGTCTTTCTGCGCTGGGCCAGGGGGGGGTGCTCTACCGGACTCGCTGGGCTTTTCTCTGTTCTCTTAGCTTTGCACCTCCTTCTCTCCGTTTCTCTCCCTTGTACTCGCTTAAGTAGAATTCGGGGGAGAGATTCATTGGGGCACTTCCGTTTCACTAAGCCCTGTCCCATTCCCTCCTTAAATCAGCAAGGGAAAAAAAGATCGGATTCACTGCGGCCTTACTGGAGCTGCCGTCAAAGGGTGATACAGTAAGGGAAAGGGGTCGAAGTAGTGTCCCCTGGGTCCCTCCGGCGGGGGTGGCTCACCCTTTTCATCGGCAAATTGTCTGGATAGAGAAGGAAGGCTGGGCATACTTTGGATTCGTCTTGAAGCTGCGCTCTTCGAATAAGTCAAAAAAAAGGGGTGGGAACTGGTTTCCTGATTCTTACTTCTTCTCGATCAGAGGAACTAAAGGAAAAACGCGGGGAGGATCAAAAACTCTCCACTGCGAGGGGGGCAAGGGGTTATCAAGGGCGGGGAGTGGTCTCACCTGCATTGGCAAAAAGGGCTACAGGAAAGAGGAGGCCAGGGAAGGACATCACCGTTGGATCTTCTCTGGGACTACTTCCACCCGGCTTCATAG
>Ga0179593_1291030_pt1 | contig 14762 bp, 18 predicted proteins | sample CZODoug2_1_08_16_FD_185931 | JGI IMG/M metagenome (GOLD analysis project Ga0179593, IMG submission 185931) | Vadose zone soil fungal communities from Angelo Coast Range Reserve, California, USA - CZODoug2_1_08_16fungal (PacBio error correction) | ecosystem: Environmental > Terrestrial > Soil >...
CATCCTGAGAGGAGAAAGGGGACTAGACAGCCTCGGAAACAAAAAAAAATTTCAAGAAGGGCTTGAGCAGGAAAAAGCGTCATGCCAGCCTCGGTCAAGGAGCCAATAGGATCCAACGCGCGGAAGAGACTAGGAAAGAAGGGGGTAGAAAGCGATAGCCCTCAGCTATTTTGAAAAAAAGACAGTCTCAGAGGCGAACTAAAAGTCTCGAGGGGGAGGTCCCGTCAAAAGGGTGGTATAACAGTCCTAGATAAATGTTACACCGCATGGGAAAAGCAGGGACGAGCTCGAATGGTACGAAGGGTAGGTTGCTCTAAAGAAGGAAGCTTTTGTCTGGGGGGGGGGGCTAAAAAAGTCAAGCCCGCACGCCCAAGCAAATCGAACGCGAAATAAAGGTCTCAGAAAAAGACTGTGGGCCGGGGCAACCGGCGAAAAAATACTCGCGCGTAGCAACGGGGCAGTGCATTGATGAAGGGGGCAAATCGGTGCGGGCCGTAAGCGCATCGGGCGTTAAGGCGCGCGGCTGACCCCGGCGATCTAGATGAGAAAAAAAAGCTATGCAAGAAATGACGGAAAAATCCAATCGGAATGCAACGGTCCAAATTAGGGTTCCGCCGGATGGGAGAGCAAGGGCTCGACAGCGAGCTCGTGAAAATGCCGGAATTTGAACTGGGGTCTACCATAAGCCGGCCGGAGATCTGCGAACTCCTGAGACTCGAGCAGAAGACGAAGCGGAAAAGACAAGCTCTAAGTTTCCTAGGAGTGTGGACGAAGCCAAAGCAACAGGAGTCACAGGGCGGGTTGCGGCTAGCAGGCGCAAGAAGTTTAGCCCCACTCGCGAAAGAGAGGAGGGGAGACCGCAGGAAGTGAAGACGCTGGTCACCAGTGATTAAAAATGAAAAGAGCATCCGATCGCGCAATCCAGAAAAGGGGGAGAGCTCCCTCGAGAAATTCGGAGGAGCCTTTCCCTGAATTGTCGCTTTAGGTCACGCGAAACGGAGCAGCGCATGGAAAGACTACATCTTTTCGAAGAAACTTGAAAAAAGCCGATTGCCGGAAGTGGTTTTGTAGGAAATGCTGAAGTACGATTGTTGGTAAACACGTTGAGGGCTGGAAGGGCCCTCCGAGAGTCTCCAAAAAGGGAAAATGTCCTAGGCCAGTGGCGACGTGGGGGGGGAAAAGCAGCTGAAATACCAAGCCAAAGGGAAAGCTTAACGACCTTGGGGATCGGGCAGTAAAACAAGATCCCACTCGGTTGCGCGGGAAGTAGCGATCTCTTTCAAAATTGCATGGAACTCATCCGGAAGCGGAAGTTGGCAAAGGAACTGGGGGGCGCTGGAACAGGTTGGTGGGGATGAGGGAGAAAGGGAAGGAGGGGAGAAAGACGAGACGGGTGGAAATGGCGGACATAGATCCCTTTCTCAGAAGACCCGAGGGCGGGGCGGGTGGAATAAGGGAAGTGGAGGTAGTGGGTGGTGGGGGTGGTTGGGGGAGCGGAGGAGAATGGGAAGGGGGGGGAGTGAGGGAGAGGGGGGGGGGGGGCAGGAAGAAGGCGGGAGGGGAGGGGCGGGGGGGTGGGGTTGGGATGGGGAGCGGAAGCGAGAAGGGGGGGGGGGGGCGGAGGCGGAGGAAGTGGCGGGGGGGCGGAGGGAAGGAAGGGGAGGGGGGGGAGGGTAAGGTGGAGCTATGTAGGTGGGAGGAAGGGTGGATATAGTACTGGGTGAGTGGGGAGGGTAAAGGAGGGGTAGGGGGGGCAATCGGGGGAGGAGTAGAGCTGTTAGATAGGATACAGCGGTGGGAGGCTAGCGGTTCGTTGGGGGATAGGCGGAAGCGAGGGAAGAAGTAGTGTGCTGAGGTGGATGGGGGGGAAGGCGATGGGAGGATTATGGGCAGGAGAAAAGGAGGGAGGGTGTGGAAAAGAAGGAAGGGGGGAGGGGGGCGGTGTTTGAAGGATTAAGGGACGGGGAGATGAGGTGACAAGTCGGGCGTGGGTGAGGGGAATGGGCGAGGGGGTGGGGGGGGGGGGTAGGGGGGGGGGAGGGCAGGCGGGCGCCGGGCTGAGTGCGGCGGGGAGGTGGGAGAGTTGTGGGGGGAGGGGGGGAGTGGTGGCTGGGGCTAAACACCGGCAAACCGGATCGGCTATGGGAGAGGGGAGGGCCGGGTGGAAGCGGTGAGGAGGTTAGGGGAGATGTAGGGCTGTGAAGGGGTAGTCAGGGGGAAAGGGCAGGGGTGAAAGGGATAGAGGCGTAGGTGAGCGCACGTTGAGGGGAGGGGAAAGGGGAGGCGGGCTGGAAGGTTGGAGGGTTTCGGGGGGAGGGGTGAAGGCAAAGTAAGGGAAAGTGAATGTACGTGAAGGCGAGTGTTGGGGTGAGTAGAGAGCAGTGGTCGGGGGTGGGGGGAGAAGGAGGAGGGGGGAGGGGGGCTAGGGGGGGGGGGAGGCAAGAAGTAAGGGGGGCGGGGGGAGGCGGGGTGAGGTAAGTTGGGGGGAGGAAGAGGGATGAGGGGAGGGCAGGGGGTAAAAAGGGGAGAGGGGGGGAGGGGGGTGCGGAGGGGTGGCCAATAGTGGAAGAAGCGGCGGCGGAGGGTGGGGTGGGTTGGACGGGGGGGGGTTGAAGGGAGCGGAGTAGGGAAAAAGGGGGGGGGGAGAAGGAGGACATGTCGGGGGGGAAACGAGGGGCGGGGGAGGAAAGATGAAATAGGGAGGGGGAGGTAAAGCAACGAGGAGGGAGGGGGTAGGAAGAGAAGGCGGAAGGGGGGGACAGGCGTATGATGATAGAAGGAAGGGGTCGTGAGGGAGGGGGGAGTAAGGAGGGGGGTAGGTAGGGGAAGGGAAAAAAGGGGAAAGGGGAAGCTGGGTGGGCGTTTAGTTGACACGGAGGACCGCAAAGACGGGTAAGTGGAGAGTGCCGGGGAGGGGAAATCGGGTGGGGGGGACGGGTGAGACGGGACGTGAAGGAGGGAGAAAGTCGAGGGGAGGCGGATGAAGCCAGGGGCGGGAGTCGATAGGGAGGGGGGTGTGGTAGGGTGGGTCGAAGGTCAGGGACAGAAGGGAAGGGGTTGAGAGCATAAGGAGAGGGGGGAATGGCAGGGAGGGGACAATAGGAAGATGGGAAGTGAGGGGGGGAGAGGCTCGGGAAAAGGAAAGGGGTGAGCGGGGAGGGTAGGGTTGGGGAGGGTTAAATATAGGAGATGGGGGTGGGGGCACTTAAGAAGGCAGGGCGTAAGACGGGATGATAGGCGGGGACAAGAAGGGGAAAAGGTGTAGGCGAGAGGGGGGCGGAGGGTGGGGGAGAGAGGGGAGGAGAAGGGACGGGAGGGTAGGGAGGGAAGGACGATAAAGAGGATAGGTGGTAAAAGGGGGTGGGGTGGGGGGCGATCGCGAAGGGGCGGACAGAGGGGGAGGGAAGAGAGAGAAGCAGGGATCAAGATTGAGAGCGTGGGGGGGGTGGGGTGTTGGGGGGGTGGGGGGTGGCACGGGGGTGTTGGAATCGAAATGCCAAGGGCGCGGGTGAGGGGAGGGTGAATGCTAGGGGAGCGGAGTGGAGGAAATCTGGATTTGGGGTGAGAAGTGAGGGAATAAGGGGGGAGGAGGGCTGAGTCAAGGGGTAGCGTGTTGGGGGAAGGTGGTTGGCATTGGTAGCTGGTAGAGGGTATCTGGGCGAGAAGATGGTGGGGATGGTGGACGTGGGGGGGTGGTGGAGGGGGGGGAGGGTTGAGGATGCGCAGAGGGGTAGGATGGAGGTACGAGGTGGTGACAATCTAGGGGGGGGGGGGTTGGGGGGGTGAAGGAGGAGGGGGGGGCAAGGATTTGGGAGGATGGAGGGGGCGAGGTTATGGAAAAGCTAAGAAGGGAGGGAGGGGGCAAATGCGGGGAAGCGGGGGGATTGGGGGTGCTGTGAGGGGGTGAAGTGACGAAGAAGGGAGAAGGGCGGTCGGGGTAGAAAGGGTGATAGAGGGGAAGGGTATGTAGAAGGGGGGTGGTAGGGAATAGTAGACGTGGGGGGTGGGAAGCGGTGATCGAGGTGGGCGGTAAGAGGTAGAGCGGAGGAAGGAGGGGGGGGTGGAAAAGAGAGGGTGTATGGGGAAGCGCGGAGTGAGGTCGGTAGGGGTAGTAGGGGAAGGGAGGAGAGCGTAATCAGGATGGTGGGGGGAGAGGTGAAGAGGAAGGTAGGGGATAATTGAGAAAAATGGTAATGTAGAAAGGGAGCGAGCGTGTGGCGGAAAGGATGAGGGGGGGGTGGAGTGGTGGGTAAGGGGAGGGCCCTAGGGGTTTTCGAGGCGGAGGGAGGGGGGGGAGCTGAGCGCCAGGGGGGTGGGCGAGTGGAGGATGAGGGGGGGATTGGAGGAGGGACGAACGAGGGAGAGAGGAGGGGGGGGAAGGTGAGGCTGAGGGAGAGGGATGGTAGGAGGGGGGGAGGAGGGTGGAGAGAAGGCTAAGGGGAAGAGAAGAGAGTGGGTGGGGAGGGAGTGGCAAGGCATGGAAGATTAATGCGTAATTGAGGGGGGTGGTAGTACGGGGGAGAGGAGGAGGGTGGGGGCGGGGAAGGAGAGGAAAAAAAGAAAGGGGAGTGGGGGGGGGCTGTAGGGGAAAGAGGTGGTGGGATAAAGGAGGGAGGGAGGGGTTAGGTGTAGGGGGCGTGGGAGGGTGAATGGTTGAGAACGCAAGGTAGAAGCATGGAGCCGCACGTGGTAGGCAAAAGGGCTAGAGGGGTAGAAGTCGTAAAGGAAAGAAGAATGGGTGTACGGAGGGGGGGGAAAGGGTACAGGAAGAAGGAAGGGAAGAGCGAAGGGGGGAGGGAGAGGCCGCCAGTGGGCGATTAGAAGGGGAGGGGGGGTGCGGAGGTGGGGGAAGGGGGAAAGGTAGGGGAATGAGGTGTGTGTGGTAAAGGAAGGGGGTGGGGAGGGGAGGGGTAGAGGTGGGGGAAGAATGCGGGGTGGTGAGGGGAAAGTAGGGGGAGAAGGGGACGGGAGTGGTATACTGGGTGTTGGGCCGGGAGTAAGGAAAAAAGGTGCGTGGGGCGTCGGGTTGTGAAGGAGAGACTCAGGTGCGGGACTGCAAGGGGGACTAAGGGGGGGGAGGGGAGGGCTCGAGGAGTCTTCGGGGAAGATTCTTTCTGCGAGGGTTAGGGGGGGGGGGGGGGGGGACAGAGTATGGTGGAGGGGATATAGTGTGAGAGATTATGGAGGGGGGTAAGTGGGATGGGGTAAGAGGGGGAGGTGGGCACGGAGTCATGGCGAGGGGTTAGGGGAAGGATGAACGGGGCATGGAGTAAAGGGGGGAGCGGGTGGTAGCGGTGAAGTGCGCTGTCCTCCTGCTGTTGCGGATCTAGGGCCAGAGGTGCCGCTCTGGTTGCTGTTCCCTTAAACCCCACTAGATGCGGCTAAAGAGCCCATATCTAGTAGCCCTACAGAAGCCTTCCGCCACGCCTTAAGCGATCCTTACTCGCTCCTGCTCTCTTCTTTACTAAGGTTCATCCCTAAAGAAAGAGAAAATGCTATCTCGGATTCTTACGGGACTCGTATGGGGGCAATCCCCGCCTTTTCTTTTCCTGGTCTGCGGACGGGAAGGGGAAGGCTGAGGTAGCGGAGGAGTGGGAGGAGGAGGGGGGTGGACAGGTAAAGCGGGGGGGCGGTGAAAACCAGGGGTGGGTCAGGGGCGGCCTTTTGGGAAGAAGATCCCGGGCGCTGGGAATGCAAGCTGGTCTCTCACTGGCTCTATTCAAGGACTCGACTTGATAAAAATTGCGTATCCCTCTCTCCGCTGCTCATCTCCCTCTCCGGCTGCTAGTACTACCGTCTCAAGAAAAGAGCTATCTCTTTGCTTGCGGGTCAGAAAGCGAAGAGTTATGGGAGGTTAAAATGCTGCCCGATCAGTGGAAAAACAAAAAAAAAAAAAACCAAAAAAAAAAAAAGAAATCTATCCTATTTTTTTGAGTTCTGCCCTGAGCCGTCCATTTTAACGACCGGACTATGTGCCTGTTTTGACGTGGGCTTCTCCTGGACAGGACGAAATCCTTCTGATCCCCTCTTGGGGTGGCTTTTCTGGAACTCACCATTGGGTCGTAGAGAACAGTTTCCCCCTCGGAGAGCTTTGGCTCTCTTTCTCTCCTGCCTTCGTACTGGAGAGTGCGTTTCTTGGGGGTGTTTTGGCTCACGCTCGCCCCAACGAACGCCGCCCTCGGAGAAGGTCTATCCGGTAAGGATGGTCAAATTCTCCTTCCGAAGGGATAGAAAAAAGCCAATCAGAAACTCCTCTCCACCGGTACGGGGACTGTGCCTCTTCGACCACAGACACAAAATGGACGGTAAAGGGGCAAAAGCGAATACCGAGGGGTCCAATAAAAAATTAAGAAAAGACTACAGGCGGGCATGAGAAAAATGCGCTACAATAGGTAGCTTGAAAAAGGAGTATGGGACTCGTCGACCTCAATGGCTCAACTAAACGAAGAACCTTCGCGTGAAGACAAATCATCTCCTACCTTAGAAGTGTTCCGCTGAGAGCGTCCCATGGGAGGCAATAAAGAAATCCAAGACGGTGGGGGGGAGGGGGGGGAAAACTAAGAGAATAAGAAGGGACCCAAGAACAGTCAGCGAACATCAGCACTTGAAAGGAAAGGCTGGGGGACAAGAAAGAGCTTGAGTAACTCTACGTCATTCAGGGAGCAGGGGGCGCGAACGTCGAAACGTTCCCGGAAAAACGAAAAAGTAGGGGCAAGAAAGAGGGGGACAACAGAAGGGCTCAAAAAAAGGTTTTACAAACTAACGACGTAAAGGGTTGAAGGCATAAAAAAAAAAAACTGCGCGCTGTAATAAGCACCTAAACAGAAGACGACAACAACAACTAACTGGAGGATTAACCGAGCTAGGTGGGGGGGGGATTAGAAAAGCCAGGGGGAATGGACTCAGCACTTCCAGGAACGCAGGTTCGAAAAATTTTAAAGCGGCCTTGACCATCGGTACAACGGCACTTTGTACACCGGACCGGAAGACGAACGTTCCGACGAACAGCTCCGAATGACGAGGAGGGAAGGGAAGCGCGGAGGAAATCAGCCCTGCTTGAGAGAGCAAGTTCGCCTGCTCTCGCGGACGGGCTCAAAGATGAAGAGGCGACGGGCGCCGATACTGCTTAGCGGGAAGGGGAGGATGTAGAAGGGAACTAGAAAAAGTTGCTACACTATAAATTAGCAACTTAAGGAATAAAGATGCCTCGCGAAGAACGGTTCGGGGGGCGTCCGAGCCTCTTCTTGAGTCAACACGCGGAGTACGAGTCCGAAATCAGGACCAGGGGGGTATCTACGATGGCCGTCTGAAGGAGAAGAATTGCGAGAGAGCAAAAAACGAATTGCATCGTAGCTGGGGTCACCTGTTGCAAGGGGGACTATTAAGCCAGTAATCTCTCTCCGGAAAAAATGGAAAAGGGGGTGTAGTGTGATCTGTGCGTGCGAGGGGGAGGGGCGGGAGGGGGGGTAAGAGAGTGGGTGGGGGCGTGCGGTACCAGGGGAGAAAGATGACGAAGGGAAGGGTTTGGTGGAAGGAGAGTCGCAGATTTGTACTATAACTCGCCCTGGGTCTTTTGGATAAAGCGAACAAAGGAGGAGAGACAGAGGAGCGTGAACTTCTACCAGAGAAAAGAATTTGGGGAAACCTGATTGCTGATAAAAGAAGTTCAGGTCACTGACTTAGAACCTTGGAGGGCCTCGGATAGAGTAAGGCAGTGCATGAGGCTGATTTTTCGGAGAAAGGAGGAGAAAATTATTTCAATTAACAACGCACGGGAACTTTGGGGGGTGGAAAGGTCACTTGTGGGGATCAGCAGGGAAAAGAACTGACGGGGGCGGAAAGAAATTGAAAACAATCGATACATCCAGACCTGAGGGCTCTTTCAAGACCAAGGGGGAAATTCCCTTGTCTGTAGTTCAAAATAGGGTCACATGTCTAACTCAGGACAATTCCCTTTTAGGGTCTCGAAGAAAGATTGCCGCAGACCTGTCAAAAAAAACAAGAGAAGGAAGAGGGGGCTAAAAAAAAAGGGATCGGCGTTATGGCTTGGACAAAGGATGTCGGGATCCTGAAAAGCGCATCGTTGATCAGCCTTCGATCAACTTTCCGCATTTCGATTGTGCGACATCAGTTCGTATGGAGAGAGGGGGGATAGGGCGCGTGCGGAAAGACCTGGGTTTTTGAAGAACAGAGGGGAAGGAAGTCTCGGTTTGCCGAGCGATGCGAGTGTGAGGAGAGAGTGTGTGAGCGCGGCGCGTCAACCGTCGGAGTCGGAGGGGTGGGGCTGGTAGAACACAATAAACAAGGGATTTTCGGGAGTTCAGAAGGATGCGCAGAACGATCGGACGTTCGTTCTTCAGTGTTGAGGGGAAAACATCAAATTCCAGGAAGATGAGAACGCGCTTAAGGCTATAAATAGCTTCTGAAAAAAAAGTCAGGTTTCAAAAAGGCCTAGCATGGCTCCGCAGCGATCGCTTTTAAAGATCGAGAGGACGTGGGCAGACGGCGCGCGGAAGAAAAAAAACGATGCTTCTTAAAGAAGAAAAACGAGTTGGGGGAAAGGGTCATCACTGCCGATACAAAGAGCTGGATGGCGTGAAGCGCCGCAATTCCAGAGATCGGGGGGCGGAAAATGAGGGGGAAGGGGCGGGGCGAAAGGGTCGGAAGGGGGGTTCGGGACAAATGTTCCGGGAGAGCAAACCGAAAGACGAACTAGGAAAATAGACCATGCACCATAGGGGACCCTGGCAAAGCCAGTTGGAAGGAAAGGACTGAGGGAGAAAATTGGACTTTTCTGCAAGTCGAATGACATCACTGAGTCTCTGACGTTGAGCGATGGTCTCCTGGGAAAAGAAAAAGGGCGTTGAGATCAAGGCTCAAGAAATGAGGAATTGGTAAGTCCGACGGGGAAACCATCTTGAGGAGCTAAAGATTATCATCGAAGCAAAAAAAAAAGGGGGGGGGGAAAAAGGAAAAAAGGGAGAATCTTAGAATAAGCGGGGAAGGACAAAAAGAGTACAAATGCCAAGTTCTTGGCCAAATGCAAGGGAAGGGGGCTCCCTTCATAACAGCAGCGCGTAATAGAAGAGGATTGGGGGGTAGGAAGGAGGGTCGGGAACTACGAATTGGCACACGCCAAAGGAAAAAGTTCGACGAAGCAAGGGGCTCCTCTGGCCTTCAAGTGGGGATTCCTATCGGAAAGGGGGGAGGCGCATTGAGCGATGGAGAAGGGGACTAGGGGGAAAGGGGTGGGCTGCACGACGGGCAAAACTTTTGGGGAGCGAAAAACCGCCAACCAGGCAATCGGCCATCAGGACTCAACTGGAATGCCGCGCCGAATCAGCGCGAGATGAGCGGCAGTGATTTATAAAGCAAAGAGGGGAGGGAAGGGGGTAAAAACCATCGTCGGTACGATAGGCACTTCACATATCTTTTGACTACAAAGCGAAATTCCCTGCCTCACAGGGCAGGACCCAGTGCCAAATTCTGTACGAGAAAATGGATCTCGCCGTCAGACAGCAGGATCCGATAATGGACTGGGTCCTAGGACAAAAAAAACCCCGTCCAGTCTCTGCTAAAGCCTTAAAGGAGAGAGCCTCCGCCCAACGAATAACAAACTCTCGGTGGACTGTGCTAATCCACACCAACAAGGGGCCGGAACTAACGGTCTAGCGCACACCGAGGAACTCGCCGGAGGGGGGAAGGAAACCCCGGAAACTTTCCTCGACTGGGTAAAAATTTAAGGGAAGCGTCAAAACGAAGCAATCCCCAGAGAGGGGAGAAAAGAGAAATTCGGGTCATCAAATTTCATTTGTCAGGTAAGACGAAACAGCGGACAGTAAGAGTTGGGCGAGCATGAAACCCGATTCCGTCCTGTTTGGGAGGGCCAAACATGCATGGAAATGCGTCAGATGTCCGCCCTCTAAACTCAGTTCCTCGCCAAGGGGAGATGAGATTGCCCAATGATCGACAAATCAGGAGGAGGCGAAATTACCCTACTGGGGTGAGGGATTTCGAGCGATAACGGGGAGCCTCGTCATCTTCTTGTTTCCACAGGGTAAAGAAAGGGGCAAACAATGGGTACTTGCCCACCACGTCCCAGGCGTGGGTCGGTGAAGAGAAATAATGACATCAGCGCGAAAAAACGAAGCCGGGAATTATTTACGTCTATCCTATGTTGGTGTCGAAAAAAAAGTCAAAAAAGGGAACACTGAAGGGTCAGTCCATGCCATTTTTGTATGCCGCCATACAGGACGAGCAAATCGGGAAAAAAGCGAGTTAAACGGGGAGAGGGGGTATCGGGGACGGGAATTGGATTGCCCGATAACAGACGCCACCGGCCTGGTGGAGCTAACTGCAAGAACGGCTTCCAGAAAAAGCAGGAAAGAATAAACAAGAAAACTGGTCTCCTCGCATCACGATCTGTCCTCAGAGAGAAAAAGGGGAAAACAGTGATTGGGGAGCCGAGCTTGAAACGACTCAGGGCATAGGAGATATACTCCAGAGATCTCAGCATGCCGGCCGGACGCTCCTTCGGACATATTGAGCGCGAATGAAAACGAACAATCTGCCTGTCACGGACTCAGCCATTCTCAATACGCGGAAGATAGTTGACCTCGGTCGGAAAAGTCGAAAATTAACCATCAATAAACTACGTTCGGCGGACGCAATGGAACCCCGCAAAGTCGAAGCTAAAAAGCCTCTATCTAGAAGAGGTCGCGGAATTGGATGGGGGAAAGCCACTCGATAGTCTTCGAGAGGTGCGCAACGGGTCCGTTCGTGTCGGAGAATACGGGGAGGAGGAGCCAAGTGCAGAGAGGAGTGCTTAGGGTCTGACGGGCATTCAACGAGCCGGCCGAGATGAAAGACGAAAATAAATCTCGAAAAAAAAAACAGAAGATGGGGGATAGGTGAGGGATAGAAGAACGGATGCGTCATATTCCAGCAACGACGCTCTTGAAAGGAGACACCAAGGGGCGGCTCGGGACAGAAGATGACGCAACTCAAGGTTTTAGGCGCGACAGAGAGCCTTGAGCGCCTCGGGGAGGAAGACCAGCGGGGGGGGGCGGGATGCCATCCGCAATTCTTCATCGGAGACTGTTCTTGGGGAGGGAGTCGCGACTTTTTGCTCAGACTTAAGGTAGACGGTAAGCGAAAGAAGGAGTGGATTTCAGGAGATCGAGAAAAGTGAAAGTTATAAGCTGATCGACTCAGAATGGGGGAGAATGTCGCGGGAAGATTGGAATTCTTGTCACAGAGAAGCGGCAAATCCATCAGTTCCTAAGGAGCTACGAAGGCAAGGAAGGAAACTCCAGGCAGAGCGTGGAGAAATGTAAGACTTCAACGTCGGGGCCAAATCGCCGTTTTTCTGAACAGCGAAGGCTGGATTCCGCAAGAGGCATACCTTCGGTAGACGAAGGAGAAGGGGAGTCGGGGGTGGCAGCGACTCCCTATGAGGAAAAGGAAAGGGAAACTGGGAGTCTGGTTCTTCACATTAAAGAATACCGACGTACAACTATTACACTTGTCGTAACAAAAGATTGAGGGATAAACTCGCCAGGCAGGGAAGGCAGTCCGTTCGAAACCTCCTCAGCAAACATCGGGGGGAATAAAAGAAAGCCTTACTTTAGTGTCTAGGTCCGCACGAGGGAACAACAGGGGCGAAAGCACACAGGAATTGGTGGCATTTCTATTCTTGTGCAAGGCACTTCTTAAAGGCGGGAGATTTGAAAGAGCACTCCCTCCCAAGGTCGGTCGACGCCAAGGAAGGAGAAAAAAGGTGGCTTGGAGGGCAGGATTTCAAAAAGAGCAGCTGGGATGCCGTTCTGAGAAAGGAGGAGAAGGGATCCAAGAAAAGGAAAAAAGAAAATCGACGCATAGGAAAATGGGGGCAATAAGGGCGTGGAGTGTCTGGTTCTGCAACGATTCGAATTGAAGGGGCGGGCCGCTGGGATCGGGTCATGCCTTGCATGAGGAGGAAGAAATGACATCAGGCTATCATATTGGATTTGCGCGGGAGGAAGAGCTCATTAAGACGTGTGGCAAAGAGGGAGTTTCCGATTGTCTTCACGGCGCGGGCTGAAGGGAAAGGGCGAGGGGGAATAGTGGGCGCGTTACAGGGACAAGAGGGCGGTGCTTCTGTGCGTGGGCTTCGCCAGAACAAATAGATGTTTGGGGGGGAGTGTAAGTTTTCGTTTTGCGGAGCGGAAAATGCTAAAAGGCGTTACGACGATAGGCGTTCAGGGAGGGGTGGGAAGAGGGAAACCGTCACATGCAGAAAGCGACAAACTGTCCTGAGTCGTGAGCTTCCGGCTTAAGAATTGGGTAAGGGGGGAAGGGGGGGGAAAGCACTGAGTCTTTGGGGGGAAGATCTGGGGACATGTTGCCCGGCTCAGCGTAAAGAACTATGCAAACCGGCCAAGAACACATTGGGGTGGAAGGAGAAAGCAAAGCTTTCCCGGCTCACTGCTGAAGAGCGCGGGGACGGGCATTCAAAAGAAGATTTCTGATGCCGAGTTGAGATTTCCTTGTCGGGCGGGCAGAAGTTTTTTCGCGAAAAAAAGGTGGGGGGGGGACGTCGGGGAGGGACGTGCAGGAAGAAGAGAGAGACTCGGGCGCCCAGGCGCCGAGTCACTTAAATGGGGGAAGAGAAAAGAGAGGTTCTTGCAAGATGTACTTTAGGGTGGTTCATGAGGAGACATTCGAGGGGAGAACCGACATCTTCTCTTACTGGTGCGCTTGGATGACAGGGAAGAACGACTGCGGGGAAAAAGATTGCAGGCTCAATACTTCTGGAAATTCGCTTAGTCCGAGTCAGTAAGGGAAAGAGTGAGGGGGAAAGGATGATCTTCAAAAATAGAGAGATCAGCGGACTCAGGATAAAAGCTTGGCCACGACCGAACCGGGAGACTCCCATTAAGGTCGTGTAAAGAAAAGAAAAAAAGGCCCTTCTGTCAATACTTCAGAAACGCGCGTAAAGACGAGATCCGAGATATCGGCCAGCAGGAAAAAAAAAAGTTAAAAACGCCAGTTAGCTCCCTGGGGGGGGGGGGCGAGATTGAGGGAACGGCAAGGGGCCGGTGACTGCGATGGGCGACTGGAGAGGCGAGCGCGGGACAGACGCCGTGGAGAACTAAACCGACGGCCAAAACTGTTTGCGAGGGGTAAACGCGCACCCCGACCATGCACCGAATCAGGCTAGACAGGAGAAGCATGTGCCTGCGCAGGCGAAGCACTCTCGCGAGCGCGCAGAGTGGGGAAAAAAAAAAAGAAAAGAGGGGAGAAGGGAAGCGTCGTTCGCTCAACGAGAACATCGGGACCTCTCAAAATCATATTCAAGGCAGCCATCCACCAGAAAGAAACCCTGAAAAAAATGATCAAATCCGGTGTCGAGCGAGTCTACATCCAGGAAGAGGCAGGCAGGATTACTTCACATAAAGGAAGGAAGGTCGTCAAACTGTATCTCGCGGAAAGTCGACATCCAAATCTTTTTCCGAAAGGGGGCAGAAGCCACCGCAACGAAGCCGCCGCAAAGCTGTGAAGTTGAGAGGAAACCTCGACAAACTCGGAGGGAGACGCGGAAGACTCGGAACTGCAGACGAGGGAACAGGGAAATTCATCCTCTCAGCATATCACGAAGAGCAAAATGGGATCTTCTCAATCATAAGTAGAGGGCGAGGTAGTTTTTGGGCCAGGGGGAATCTCACTAAAAACAGAATATGATTTCAGAAGGATGAAAAAACGTGCACATGGTTTTATCCCATATCCTGAGGAGGGTTTTACAGTCGGGGGATGAGGCAAGAGAATGAGAAGGGGGAAAGAAGCTCGGCCTTGCACATATCTCCCTACCCCCCCCAAAGCAAAAGGTCGTCCACCGTGGCGGAGAGACAGGGGTTTCGAGAGGAAGACTGGAGAGGGCAAAGGGAAATTGACGTAGACGGGCAGTTGGGGGTCATCCGGGGGACTTATGAACATTTCCAACAAGTCCCAGGCTTGTGAGGTCGACGAGGAGAAAGTGCAACCTCGGTGCGCGAAACGAGCTCAGCACTGACGTATTCTTCAATATCCGGTATGGGGGGGGGAAAAATCAGCAGGGAAGCAAGGGTCAGTTGAAATGAAACTTCAGAAGAGTCGTAAGAAGGACGTGAATCGAAGGTAACTCGGTTCGCTTGTTCGTCGGAAAAACGAAACAAAAGAAGCCCACCGTGCCGAGTGAGGGATCTCCGCATCCGGTCGGGAACGAAAGGAAAGAAAGCAAAAGCCAACTTCCTCGGAAAGAAAAAAGACGTATGCACGACACCGCACGGCCATAGAGGGGAATCGAAACGGCGAGTTTAAAAAGAAACGGTCAATTACCGCCAAGGCTCTCAATGAAGAGGACGGAACAGCTAAGGAGGGGGGAAAAATTATGGTACCAGTGAAAAAAAGCAACGCCGAAAATGGCCGATCCATAAAAAATGGAACTCCTACTCTGAAGTGATAAGGGGGACCGCCGGGATAAGGCAGGAGAACCGCATCAAAACTCCCCAGTTAGCGACAGGCGCTAGCCCCAAACCGCGAAGCAACAAAAAGTCGAAAAAAAGATCTCCGAAGAAACATCCGGAAAGAACGCTCTTGCCGGCTCGGAGAGGAAGGCGAACGGTGAGTCTAAGAAAAAAAACGTTATGGGATAGAAGAAGCCAAAGCGCAAGGGTTATGAGAAAGAAGCTGGAAGGTTCTGACGGTCAAACGCTCAAAAACCGCGCGGGAAGATAGGCCTAAAT
>Ga0179593_1538900_pt1 | contig 14762 bp, 17 predicted proteins | sample CZODoug2_1_08_16_FD_185931 | JGI IMG/M metagenome (GOLD analysis project Ga0179593, IMG submission 185931) | Vadose zone soil fungal communities from Angelo Coast Range Reserve, California, USA - CZODoug2_1_08_16fungal (PacBio error correction) | ecosystem: Environmental > Terrestrial > Soil >...
AAAAGAGAATGGTGAGGGGGGATGAGCCCAAGGTAACAGAAACGTAGGAGTGGGGTTCCACGGAGGCGTCAGTTGCTTTCAGCTAGCAATATTTGTTCCTCAACGTCTGAGCTCCCTCAGGAGAAAAAGGGGAGAGCGTATTCATCGGATGCTTCTCGGGTTCAAAAACTAAGAGAAGCGGGGAGGTGGGTAAAGTGTAAAAAAACGAGGGGGGGGGGGGTGGCGGGCAAGGTTGGGAAAAAGCTGTGGCTGGTGAGCTGGTTCTCGGAAAGAGCGCAGCAATTTAGCGATTTGACCAAGTCTACTAAAATAGAAAGAACAGGCACTTCCGAATGGGTTGCTGAAATCCTGAGTGCAATAAAGAAGAACCCCCCGGGTCCTTGCCGCAGTTGACCAGTCCTCGGGCCTACGGATTAGCACCAAGGTCGTCAGTTTTCTTCGGGCGTTGAACTCAAGAATGAGATAAGCGGAAGAGGACTGTCGTAAACACCATGAAAAGCGAGGAAAAGAAAGCCAGCTAACGTTAGACGGGAAGACGATCGATCACGACAGACGGTGGGAGAGCAGAGGGAAAGAAGAGAAAGAGGGCCACTAACTGAAATCAGAACTTAAGTGCCTGCTGGGGTGGGGGTGGGAAAAGATCTGCGTCAGTTCATTCTGGAGAGCGGTGGACACTGAGACCCTTCTGAAGAGGGGGAAGGGGTAGACAGTGAAGAAGAAGGGTCAGAGTGTTACACAAGAGAAAAGCAAGAGGGAGGATTAAGAAAACTGGGAAGGGGCACCAGCGGGGGGGATAAAGGGAAGGGCGACTCTCTAGTAACATATGGTCTCTTTCCATTCTAAAAGGGAGGGGAGGAAGGAGGGAGAAGGAAGGAGAAAGAGGGGATCAGACATTTCTCTAAAAAATCTGGTTAATCACAAAAAGATATGAAATAAAATAACATCCACTGAGATGTATTTGATTAACTTTTCTCACTATTGAAAAAAGAAGATAGGGGGACAGAAGGGAAGAAAGGGGAAGGGTTGAACTGAGAAATTAGCAGGTGGAATATCGAAGAAAGAGAAAGGAACGAAGAAAAATGGACCAAAATGTCAGAAAGGTCCGACATTCATCCGCAGTCACTAACACGGGAAATATTTTGAAAGATGGCAGTTTGACTGATCTAAAAAAAAACAGAAATGAAAAGAAAAGGAAAACAGAAAAATGCAGGCTTGTTAAAGAGTCTACCAAATGTCGGAAGGGGGAAAATAGGATAAGTCAAATCGCGGCTGACGACTAGCTTTTATAATTTTCGACCAAGAGAGAGGGGAGGAGGAGGGGAGATCAAGGAGGAGAGAAGAAAGAAAGACCGGGGAAAGGTTTTGGCTAGGGAAAGAGAGGACTTTCGGTGGGGGCACCAAAAGCTCTACACTCCTAAAAAGGGAAAATTGGGGGAGAAGGGAAAGAAATGTCAATCGGAATTTGGTCGCATAGTGAGGAGGATCACGGATGTGAAGCCCACTTCTCAATCAAAGCAAAAAAAACTCTAATAACGGAATCCTAGGGCCTCAGGGGGAACAATAGACGGTTCAAAGAAGCGGAATCGCGCCCAGAAGGACGAAGGAAGACTAGGAGACCAAAGAGAAATTTTCGGAGTTAAACGTAATAAAAAAACCGAAAAAAAAAAAGACCAACAAACAAAACCAAAAAACATGGGGGGGGGGGGGATGGGAACAGAATGCCCATTGCCTCAGACCTACCAATCTTCAAGGAAAAATAGGGACCAACGAACCGGTCCTAATGGGGGTGGCCGTGGGAAACTGCTCCTGCTCGATCCGCCGTCTCTTGTCTGAGAAGACCCGATGATGCGTCGCGCTTTGCACGGGAGAAATCATGGGGCCGGGTTTCTAGCATTCCACGAAACAGCACGCTTGACTAACAGGTGGTGAACCCGCCCTATTTTGCAGTCGAGTATGTAGGCGGCGGCGGAGTCGCCAAGAAGGAGGCTTAAATCCCATGCTGCGACCCGGGGCCTTCTGTCTCCTGCTCAATCTCCCAAAGAAAGGGGAGGTTGTCATGCCTGGTTCAGTAGAACAAGGTCGAAGCAACCCAAAGGGGACAAAAGCTGCAAAGCAAAGCGACAGAACGCTGATTTTCCACTCACACGCTTTTTCTAAAATGAATAATGCCCGACCGATCATGAATCCGGTCAGGCGCAATGACTTGAGGAAACTCGAGAGATGAAGAATACGTTACACAACACAAAAAAGGGGCTAAAGACTCATAACAAAAGTCGAAGAGTAACAGTCTGGGGAAACAAAGTGAAGCAAGTGTCGGAGAGAAACAGTGCGACTTCTAGCACCTGAACGTATGAAAATGCGGAGACACCGGGGCGTTCCGGACAAGGAAGAGGAGAGTGGGGTCAAGGAGGATTCCTTAAGATGTGTATCAAGGGGGAGGACGTGCAAAAACGTCGGCACAGGACTTACTAGAGGGCGTGACAAGTGGTCTTGAGGCGGCGCGACAAAAACGAGTTAAGAAGGTGGCCCCGGTTTCCCGGGAGGGGATGGTGCTTGAGGACGAAAAGGAAGAGGTACCATACTCGGGCAGGCAGGTCGGGGGGAAAATCTTCTGAGGGAAAATCAGAGCCCGTTAAATCAAACGTAAAAAAAAGTGGGGGTGAAGGAAAGAAGGTCGTCGTATTTGTTTTAAGGAAAGGGGAAAAAAACCTCGAGCCGGGATTGGTGTGAGCGGGGAGGGAAAAGAAGCTAACACTTCAGGAAAAACTGTAAGCGATGCTGTGGGAAAGGAGATTCAGAGCTCGTCGAAGTGGTGGAACCACAGGGGTGAAAACACTGAGGGAACTATGCGGGGGGCAGAAGGCGCTTTCAAGAGGTTGGGGGAGTGAGAACACGACTATGGCGAATATCAGGACGGAGAAAAGGGTAAGAAACTAAGGGGTGTAAAGCAGGTAACTCGAGATTTTTCTACAGAAATCGGGGGGGAGAAGCTGGAGAGAAAAGAAACCCCCGTCAAGAGGGGCAGAGAAAAAAGGGCAGCTTCGGGAAGAGGCAGGACCCATAGAGATCAAAAAAAACGAATATCATGGAACGGGACTAAGGAAGGGCTGAAACTCTAGAGAGATTTCTGGGGGTAGCGGAAAAGGGGTAAAGTCATGAAGAAGGAAAAGATTCTGGGAGCTGAGATCGAGGGGAAAATGTGGTCTGGAAGAGCGGTAAGGAAGGCGAGAAGCGTCAAAGGGAGGGGGAAGAACCGGAACAGGAGGCCGGAGCTGAGAATAGAGAAAGGAATGGGGCAGGAAAGGCCGGGGGACCTCTTCAAGACTACTTCCAAGCAGGAAATAAAAAGTCACAGTGGAGGAGGAAAGGCACAGAAAGGGGGGTAGTACTGTTGCCGCTATGAAAATGCTCTATTGGGGGGGTTTCCAACACTTGGGAAATCCAGAAGGAAATGTCAAAACCAAGAGAAGGGACGGTCTGAAGAGGACGGGGAACTCGGAGGGGGCAGCAATTTAAATCGTAGAAAACGACGACTTGCAGAGAGTGGGGAGAGATCGCTTGACCAGGAAGGCGCAACCAAGCTGCTACTGCTACCTTAGAAAGAGGGGGGAGTGGGAAAACTCACTTCAAGAGAGAAGAAGAAAAATCAGGATATAGAAAAGACTATAGTAATATCTGGAAAAAAGCAGTAAAGTCAGAGGAAGGCTGATATTTCTAGAAAGAGAAAGGGAAGAGGCCAGGGACGCAATTAAATGGAAAGAGTAGTCCGGTCGGGAAAAGTTGGGGGGGGGAGACTGTAAAAAAAAAGAAAGAAAAGATCTGTTGGAGGAGATAGGGTGATGGGGGTAAAAAACCTCGTCTAAAGAACTTTGGGGTGGGGATGAAGGGGGAGGAGGAGAATATGGTCCGCAATCAGCGATAGAGACATAGTATTCGTATTCGGTGGTCGAAAAAAGGGGTCAGAAGAGTAGAGGAGGTTATCTTCCCATTGCTGTGAAGAAAAGAAGACATAGCGTCTGGGAGTGATCCAATGGGATACATAAAAAAACGTAAGATTTACCCTTACAAAGAAGTGAAGACGAGCAAGGTTGTGGGAGGTGAGTCAAGAAAAGAACAATGGTCCTGCATTGACCACGAAGAAAGTCTCCAGAGGCCCAGAACTGGAAGAAAGCAGGATCACGGGAAAAAAAAGGGGAGTTCAACAAGTTGTGTCTGGGGGGTTGGGGAGCACGAATTAGTTAAAAAAAAAAAGGTCAAATTTGCTGAGAAAAAAAAGCGAGGGAAAGGAGAGGGGAAAGAGGGACCGAAGAGAAGTAAACTATCACGGGAAGGTACGGGAACACTCAGACGGTGCTAAGACCAGCAGATCGAAATCGAGGCTAAGAAGCAGAACTTTTTGAAGGTGGGATCAGGACGTGAAGCAGTCGAACAGAGGCCAAACGGATGGAGAGGAAGTAGGCAAACTGGAAAGAAAGCCTTGCGGGAAACCATTACGCCGAGCAAAACTAAGCTGAGATTCAAAGCTTTTGTGGGGGGTGGGCGCAAGACGAAGGGAAGAAAAGGGGGGAGAAATATTAAAGTTCAGTGTTGATTAGGTGGCTGAGTCGTGGGGGGGGACTGCTTCAAACGGAAAGTAAAAACACAGTGAGAAAAAGTGCCTGAACTAGGACACAAATCTCAAATGGCTCCAAAGCTTAGCTGCTTGGAAAGAAAGTAACATCAGCCTAAATCCACAATGCCAAAAGGGAAGGGTATAAAAGGAAGCAAGGAGGTCGGCGACGCACCTAAGACCGCTTCATATCCATCCATCGTATTCTGGCTGAAAATTGTCAGTTAATTACCACCAGTGTTCGCAGGGGACTCCTTTGCAGAATCTCAAAAACAACAGAGGAGAGGGAGAGTGTCTAAATAATCAAGGGGCTTCGGCGTTTTCTCATTCTTATTAAAATTCGACGAGGAAGAAATTCTACCGTATCGTTGAAAGGGAGGGAGCAAGCTCGTTGAAGGGAAGGGCGCCGCTAGTAAAAAAGGGAAGGAGTAGAAAATCAAAAGAGGGGGGGGGGGTCGATTCCCCGACTGCATTGGGTTTTGTGGCTCCAGTGTCACCCATAAACGATATCTTGACCCTGGGGGGGGACCACTCTACGGCATTTTTAAAAAAAGCACTGGGATATCACGAAGGGAAGAGGAAAAGATAAGAAACATCAAGTCAAGTCAACGGAACGAGTGCCATATGACGTAATTTTTCATGCGAGGGAAACACTCAAGAAAACTGGGGCAATTCCCTGGACGCTTTATAAAAACGCAAAAATCTTCTTACAGAGCTAGGTTCTGGAACTGGACCTCATCTCTGCCTCAGTGAATTAAAGGGGGGCTCTTAAGAGCCGGGACTTACTCCAACGGAAAGAAAGATCACCCAATTCGTTGATTTTGAAAGTGTATTGCCTGATCGCATCAGCAAGTAGGCCGTCAGTTCCGCCGGAAACCCTCAGGCTGGGTGATGGATTGTGCAGGGGTGGTCATTCCACTGAAGAGGGAGCGATTAAAAAAAGGAATATGGAATGAGGTCACCTGCAGAAGGGAAGTTAGTACAAGAGGTTTAACCCTAGAAAACGAGGGGAGGGAAATCGTAGAGGGTAAATAAAAAAATTCATTCATTTACAGTAGAATGTGCAAGGGGCTTAAGGGCGTTAGAAGTGGTGTCTAACCTGTTCTCAAGAAACGGGAAAACACAATCAAGTTCTCTGAAACGCAAATCTCCAGATGAAATTTTATCCCAAATCTGGAGTAGTTTCAGTCGCTTTAGGTGCACGACCCAAAGGGGGCTTCAGCTAAAAGAAAGCGGAGCTGACCATCTTGATTCAGAAGAGGAACTGCAAGAGCCGAACCCACCGAATGGCGAACTCGGGTCTCATCAAGACAAAGAACCTTTCGAAGATTAAAAAATTGTTAAAACAACACTTGGCGAAGGTTTTCAGGCGAGCTACAAAAGGACATAAAAGGTAGAATGGGGACACCTTCTGAATATGCTGCACAGGTGGATTCTGCAAAACAGAAGTGCCTAGGTCGATCCTCGCAGTATCTGACTAGAGACGGACTCTTCGACTGTTTTACTAGAGAGGAAGGGGTCGGGGGTGAGTCCGCAGAATCCACCAAAGAGGGACCTAGTCACAAGTTAGGGTAAGATGTTTTGCTGCCTCACCAAGGATCGGCGGGCCATAAGCCAAAAAAGGGGGATCGCGATGCAAGCTCGAGGCATACCCTCATCCTCTCCAATTTTTTCCACTAGTTGTTTGCAACCCTGTAAAAAAAACGCGAGTATAGGGAAACTAGGTCACCAGGATTTGCAGCAAGAACTTACACTGCTTTCCCTATAACTACCCGTTGGGGGGGTAACTCCTTCTTGAAGATCGAGGGGGGGATGGGAGCTCGCCCTTGTACACAAGCCTAAAACTTTGATCAGGAATTCAACCTCAATGGTTTCGGGAAAAGATGCAGCTTAGAATGGAAGATGACGAGGTGTGGCACAAGGGGTGTGAGTCGGAGGTCGAAGCATGGGGGAGGGTAAGGCAGGGGAGGAATCGCCGCACGCTGACCTCGGAAACCCCATAAAGGAGTTTTTTCCAGGCCGATACCTGAGTATTCGGAGAAGATCAAGATAACAAAACAACGAAAAGAGAGAATGGGTAAGAACATAACTTGGGGGGTTCCATGCGATGTTTGCGGGGAAGACTGAGGCATTCCCAGTTCTGAAGCTAGAACATGTGCATTAGATGCGGTACACCAAACTTGTATTCAGACAAAACAAACTATGGGAGAAACGTCACAAAAGGGAGTCAAGACAGGGAGGGTTTTGGAAGCACTTGGAAGGTCCCACGTTGCCGACCCCGTCAAAGCAAATCGGGAAAGAAAAGTGTGGGGGGGTTCGATATCTTGCCTCGACAGGGTACCACATGGGGTCTTTTCCTTTATCACAAATCCAGTAAATCTTGGTCCCGAAATCCACACAGGAGGCACCTACGACCGAGGAGGCGCCGAAAGTGGCGAATTAACTTGAACCTCAGGGGGAAACACTGGGGATTACATGCGGGAAACGTCAAGCAGAGCTTGACCGGAAGAAACGAAGTGAAAGGGGGGAGGCAAGGACGCGGAAAGGGGGGGACTGAAGGCACTTGAAGAAGAGTGACGTCCTAAAACGGCTCGTCTGTCCTGCCGTACTATGGTTTATCTCCTGCGCTCAAACAAGCTTCCTGTCAGTTGTCAAAAGAGAGAGCAAAAAGAAAAAACGAATGGAAAGGAAACCTACACACACAGAAAACGAAGTGTCAGGCGTAACTGAAAAGACCTCGAAACCGCCATCATGGGTTGTTCGAGAAAGACGGGGGAAAAGGGGGAGCGGGCATGCTGAAACAAATTGGCTAGGTTTGCAAAAGAGCTCTAATCTCTGGTAAATGATTTTTAAAAAAACCAAGGCCGTCTTTTGGAAGGATGGGAGGAGGAGGAAGTCGAGAGGAAAAAAAACGGAAGGGCTCGAGGGAATGCAGCGGATTCATTAGCGGGGTCGTGGTATGGAGAAAGGAAACTAAGTCTGATCAAAAGGTTGACGACCATATTACTGTCAGGCACATACCAGAGGCGGGGAGGAGGTTGTGGGAAAATCAATGACCCTTAATAGCACTTATGTCGCTGGGCGGAACCCCGGAAGGGAGCTGTCAGGAAAGAAACGAAAAGGGGAGGCCGCAGGGGGATTTTGCGTCCGCGTTCCTTCCTAAAAAAAGAAACCGCAAACCTTTAATTCTTCTCCCACCCTCAGTGAGGAAGGAGGGGGGAAAGTACTGGGGACTGGGCGAGCCTCACCATAGGGGGGAGGACAAGCCGTTACAAGCCAACCTTAAGGCCCTCACGCTATCTGGGGAGGTAAGCCAAATTCTGACATTCAGACATCTCATAATAAGCGGAAAGAGGGAAAGATGCCACGTTGAAAGGGTTGTGAAGGACAGAACTGATCAGGGCCGAATTCAATCTATCACTGATTTAAAAAAAAATTTCGGGTATAGACTGGGAGGCAACGACCTTACAAATGAAAAGAGGGGAGTTTAGAACTCGAACCGGAAGAAGGGTTTAGGAGAGGGATGCCGGTCTAAAACGAATATTTTGGGGAAAAATGTGCACGCGGGAAAAGGAAAGGAGGACGGAAGTCAGTGGATCGGCTAGTTTTCAGCGTCACATTCTTTATCTTCTCAGAAAAGTACGAACCTCAACACGGGGCAATTAAGGGGGATTCCTGATCTATTTTTTATGAGGTCAGGAAGGGGGCAAGAGGAACCAGAAATCGGGGGGGGCCATACAACCAACTGGTAGAGCTTTAATATGGACTACAAAGTCTGTCTCGAAGGGCTGAAAATCATCGGGATAGAATGTCGTGAACAGTCGACCTGCGCAACAAGAAAAAAGGGAGGACAATCAAGGGGGGAAAAAGGGGAAGGGTGACTGACGACGAGACAACCACACACCGGAGAGAAGAGATATCTCGGAAGGAAAAGTAAATCACTGGTATTTAAACTGAGGGCGGTTTCGTAATTCAACTCACAAACATTGACCAAAGAGGGGGGAATGGTGGCAATGGGAGGGGGGACAAAGCACGGGTAAGGAGGACGTGTCGCTCTAATGGCGGTCTCCGCAAAACTTCAAGTGAGACCAAGATCAGTGCGGGGCGTAAAAATGCAGCTCAAAAAAGAGGAGATGTAGGTGACAGGGGGGAAGAGGCGGATCTTTGAAAAGAGGGAGGGGGTACGAACAGGGGGTGAGATCACGAATTTTACGCAGGCCTCTCTCATCCATCAAAAAAATCAAAATGGGCACGACTTTCCATCGAGAAGTTATTTCGGAGGAAAGGAAATCGAAAAAAAAAGATTTGGCAAGGCCGTTGAAGGTCATCACGCGAGACAGGGGGAAAAGCGAACATCCTAACTTTTAAAAAAATTCCAGGGGGGGCAGCATTGACAGTTCCGTAGAAGGGAAGATCAGCTGCCTTAAAAACCGGGAACTCTAGTCTTCGATCGGGGGGTTTGGGCAGCGAAACGCCTCTAAAAAGGGGGAGGAGGGGGGGGAGGAGAATCAAGACGAGGAGTCAAGCGACCGGGAAAGGACTTGACCGCTTACAAATCGGCTGCATAATGTGGATGGAAGTCCAACAGTACCTAAGAAACGGAGCTAAATTTGAAACAGAAGAACCGACAAGGGGAAAAGGGGGGAGTCCGGGGGGAAGGAAGGAGCGTCGGAGCCTAGACATACGTCTCGTAAAATGGAAGTCCTTACCCTTGGCCAGGGGGCTTCTGACTCCAGAAACGGTCGAGCAAGGGACTGGGGGGACTTAAGTTCATTCAAAGGACTTAGCAGCAACTCGACAAAAAAAGGTGCTCTGATCGGGAGGGGCAAGGTGGGGAGAGAAGAGAAAAAAAGAGGGGAAGGGGGGGGGAGAGGGGGGGGGGAAACTGTCTAACTGACACCTACCATCCTCTGAGAAACGCTTAGAAGGTCGTAAGATCTTAACTGTGGGGGACATGGCCAGCAAATGGGGACTCAAAATCCAAAAAAGGGGAAAAAGAACACCTGCCTCGATAAGGAAAATGAAGAAGTCTGAGGGGGCAGATAGAGGTTCTGGAATTGGGGCAGAAACAAAAGGGAGAAGAATGGTTTTTTCATGAACTTACTAAGGGAAATATGTCTCCCAAAATTAGGGCAAAGAAAGGTGGCCCTGGGGTAATCACACAAAAACGACGATGCCCCGTTATGAGGTTTTTCTCAGGGGTCTAGGGTGGGGATGTAGTCCTCCGAGAGAGGAAGAAGGAGGAAAAAAGGAAGGAAAGGGGGAAAAGGGAACAGTCGGAAAAGTTGGAGCGATGTTTCCTTTAAAAAAGGAAGGGAAGGACGGAGTTCAGTGGGGGGGGAGGAAGGGAAAGAAGAAAAAGGAAAAGGGGAGACCTAGCAAAAGCGCAGACGAATCGGGGGGGGAGGAGCCAATGGTCCTGTCATGTGGAATTTTCCCTCTAGGGGTAGACAGTAAAGCGAAAAAGGGACAATAAGGGGACTTCGAGGGAGGAAGAGACGGTGGGGGGAAAAAAAAAGCAGATAAACCACCCATCGCGTTTGGAAGAAGAGGAATAAAAGACTAACACCTTTCTCAAGGGAAAACGGGGGGATTGGAAAGGGAAAGGGAGGGTACGATGAGGGGGGGGGGGGAAGGATGTAAAATTTTACCTCAAAGAGAAAAAGAAAACTTACGAGGGGAAAGACGAGTGGTCGGTATTTTGGGGACAAGGGAGGACAATAAAAGAGGAAAAACTGGGGAAGTGGCAGAGAAAGGGGGACAACAAGTTCCTAGATCCCATAGGTTTCTAGCTTCGAATATTTTATTCGGAAAAGGAACGAAAACCCCGCTCAGAAAGTCAGAAAAGATTAAGAGGGGGTCCTGGGACTGAGGGGACACGGCTCACACTTTTTAAGGACAGGGGAGTGACGCTGAAAACTCCGGGCTGGAAAAAGAGAGATAGGGGAGGGGATAAAGGAGAAGACTACTAGTCCGCAATGTCTGCATCAAATCTCTGGATAAGAAACGTCGTTAGCAACCAGTTTTCGGTAGCTCGGGAACTATGAATAAGGAAACAAAAGGGGCGGGGAAAGAAGAAAAAGGAGACGGGAGAGACAGGGCGGTTTCGGTTCGGGGAATCGTTCGGCGGGGAGGTAACCCTAAGGGGAAAAGAATGCAGAGTCGAGACTAAAAAAGACAGGTCAAGGGTCGCTTCAGAAGGGTGGGGATCGTAGGGGGGGGAAAAGAAAACAGAGAGAGGGGGGGGGTTCATGTGTCCGTCAGGAGGACAGTTTGCCACGACCGGACGAGGTAAAGGAACTGCGAGGGAAGGTGACTGGAAAAGCGTAAAAAAGAGGATTACAGATTGGAGGGCCTGAGCAATTTTAATTGACCCTCAGGTAAAAAGGCGAGGGGAATGGAGAAGTAAAAAGGAAAGGTCAAGGGGGATTCAGCAAAGAAAAAATGAAGGGGGAAAATAAAGGGGGACTAGTCTTACCCGAGAGACGGAGTCTGGTTCTCGCGTCCAAGAAACTGAAAAGGGAAGATCAAAGAACTTTCTCTTGGAAAGACAGGGAGCTATGAATCTCACTTAAGAAAAGAGGCGCAACAAAAGAAAGGGGGCTGGGGGAGAGGGGGAAGACTGAACTGAAGGAAAAAAATCTCTCACAATCCGCTCATTATAGAGTTAAAAGAATCCGAAGCACTTCGTCCAAATGGAGATTCAACAAATTGGCAAAAAGGGGGTGCTGCAAAAAAAAGAAGGGAAGAAAATAGAGTTGCAGACCTTCGAGATTGTTATAGCCGCGTTCAGCCCAGGAGGAGTCTTGGGGGGGACGGTCGGCTTGTCATGTCACAAAAAGGGGGTCCGAACGTAAGTGCAAAAAAAGGGGGAGAGACAGCAGGGATTCAAGAAGGAAGGAAGTTCGGTAATGTCGCCGTTAAGAAAAAAGGTTTCAAAGCTTGAACCAGGAGGGGAGGGCAGATGCGGATAACTCCTCATGGAGGGATTGAAGGGGTGAGAAGGGAAAAAAGCAGGGCCTGAAACTCACCGTTACTTCCGAAAGTGAGGGGGGGGGCGAAACCCGATCTCCAGGGGTGGGATCCCGACGGCGGTCTGGCGCAGTGGGACCAAGAAGAAAGGGAGTGGAGAAAAAGGAAGGGAGTAAGGTAAAATTGTCCACCCGTACACAAATCTGGGGGCTGTAGGGCGGTGGATAAATTAAATCGTGAAAGGAAGGTCGGGTAAGGTGAGGGAGGGGGGAAGACCAGAGGCATGCAAGAAAAGGGGAAGAAAAATTAAAATATCCCAAGGCTACGTACCTTACTAAGAGGGAGGGGGTCCGAAAACGTTGGGGCCTCCGATTCAGGAGATAGAGAATCTCAAAGAAGAGTAAAAGAGAAGGAGAGAGCATCTATTCAGGTTAAACTTTTGTTTAAGCAGAAGGAAGATGTAAAGAAGTAGGCATAAGGGAAAAATTCCAGGAGGAAAAACAAGGACATTGATGGAGAGGAAGAAAGGGGGTGTCCCGGAATCCCTTTCCCCATTACGCATAAGGGGTCTCAAGCTGAAGAGTTCGGCAGTAAACCAGCCGATCTGAAGAAGAGTAAATATTGGGGGAGAAAAAAGAGAACTCGTAAAAAGGAGGAGTCGAGCTTTGGCTTGGGGGAAAGTATCGTTGTCCTCACATTCTGAAGAGAAGAAAGTGAGAAAAAGGGGCAGGGAGCAGTCAATCTACATGGTTAAATGCAAGAGAAAAAGGATAGGTGAAGTTGGGAGGGGGAAATGTCTGACACGAATTCCCAGCTGTGTTGAACCAAAACGGAAGTGGGGGAGGGGAACGGAGCAAGGTAATTATGTGAACGACGACTAAAAAAAAAAACTTGGCGCAAAAAAAAACAGGGAGATAGGGGAAAAAAAAGTGGTATTAAGAGAAGAAGAAGAAGGAATCAAGCCTGTCAGCAAGAAGACAGTTTTCTACCTGTGGTAAGGGGACGCCTTGGGAACGAGAACACTGCTAGAAAAAGAGGATGATTGAGAGGCAAGAAAAGATAAGTTTTTAAGGGAAAAACGGAGTCGGTGTCGAGAAACGGGAAAATTCCGAGAAAGGAGAACTGACATTGCTAATCGATCGTGAGATGGAGGAGCAAAAGCTTTCGGAGGCGTGAAACTAATTCCAGCCGCAAACTTAAGGGGGCATGGGTTGGCTATGGAAAAGATAAGTGGGAGGTCTCTCTAAAAAAATGAGCGGAAAAAACACAAACACACTTCATCTAGAGGCATCTTAACACAGTGGGTAAGGGGGGGAGAAAATATTGTGCCGGCGCACTTCTCAAAGGGGTGACACAATGTGTCGCCCACCAAAAAATCATCTGGTCTCAAGGAAGGAGTCGGCGTCAAATAAAAAAAAAAGCTGGGGGGTGTGTCGGAGGGTGTGTGGTGTCGCGGTGTGTACTGGGAGGGGGGCCGTGTAAAGAGAGCCGTAATCATCCAAAGTAGGTAGAACGAGCTGGTTGTGAACAGTGGGGGACTCAGAGAACAAGAAGAGGAGGTTACCGAGAAGGAGAGGAAAAAAAGGTATAAAAGAAGGGAGGGGGGGTAAGAAGGACAGGTCATGGGGGAACGCCTAGCATCAACAAAAGGAAAAAGGACTGAAATCTGGAGATCAGGGAGATTCGAAAGTGCGCGACTAGTCTCCTGAGAGAAAAGCTAGTCAAAAGGCTGGGAAGAAATCATAGTCATTGTCCTGTGCAAAGTCGATGGGCCCTTGGAGTTAAAGAGAAATTGGAACTGGGGGGGTCAGCCAGTTCAAAAGTCATGGTACAAAGCGGCATCTAATTCTTATTGAAATCAAGACTCAACAACGATGGGAGAAGATGGGGGGGGTGCGTAGACGGGTTACCAGTCAGGAGGACCGCTTCGCAGAAAAAGCTAGGGGAAAGGTCTTCAAATGACCCGTCGGTATTTACTCCATCAGGAAGAGGGGGGGAGAGAAAATACCTTTATTACTTGAACGGGATTTAGAATAGCCGGGTAAACATGTGCGAGAGGAAAAGGAACAAGAAGGATTGGATCGGCTTGGATCAGAGACGAAAGGGGGTTAACTGCGATGAAAAAAAGGTCCCCATCTCACCGCATCATTAGGGTTGAGGGAGTCGGAGACATGCACCTACGTCCTGCATAATTAAGAGGCGAGAGTCAGAGAGATAAGGAAGTGGGAACACTTAAAGAGGAGAATAAAGGCATTAAAAAGGAAAAACAGCCTATTTACCAACATCACAGTAAAGAAAAGGGGAAAGCTTATAATCAAAAAAAAAGAAGAGCGTCGGGGAAGAAGATTTATAAGAGGGGAAAACTTTAGCAAGTTGTTTGTTATTGTACCTAATTCCTGACGGGGGTCGCCAACCGGAGGGTCTAAAGGAGGAGGCAAAAACCTTGAGATGGGAGGAAGTGCCTAACACATCAAGAAGGGTCTTTTTTGTCTATTCAAGTAAGTCAGGGTGGCTGAAACGCGAATGAGGAAGAGAAACATTGGGGAAGAGGGAGAAGTTTCAATGGGAGGAAAGAGAGAAGACCACATAAAGGGGGAGGGAAGAAGTCTTAACTACTACCTTGTTTTAGGGGGAAGGGGGAGTTGCAGAATTCCGAAGACCGAAAGGGAGAGGTAAAGTCCAAGAGAGAGAGGGAAGGAACTCGTAAAGGGAGGAACCAAAAAGATTTGAATCCTCTTTTACGTATTGGGGCATTCCTATAGGCTACGATTGGTGGTTTATGCGCCTAAAAGTAGTCGATCGAGGTGAAGAAAGTATGAAAAAAAAAAATAGATACTCTGGAGGGGGTATCGCGGGAAAATATGGACAGAACCTTCGGAGGGAAATTAGAAACAAACGTGTGCTTTTGTTCTTGGAGGAAAAAGCGCGGGCTATTTTAATTTGACGCCCGACAGAAAAGACGAAATCGAACGAGGAAGAAAGCCACCGAAAAGGATATGTTCATCGAGGGGGAAAACTTGTCTTGATTCTGGGAGAAGAATAAGTCCTTTCAGGAAAGAGAGTCCTTGGAAGTCACGAAAGGGAGATAGAGCGCAGAAGGTGAGAAAAGGAAAATCAGGGAAGCTCTCCTAGTCCACCCCCTCGATGGATATTTGGAGAAACAGATTAGGAGGGAGGCCGG
>Ga0179593_1555408_pt1 | contig 14762 bp, 27 predicted proteins | sample CZODoug2_1_08_16_FD_185931 | JGI IMG/M metagenome (GOLD analysis project Ga0179593, IMG submission 185931) | Vadose zone soil fungal communities from Angelo Coast Range Reserve, California, USA - CZODoug2_1_08_16fungal (PacBio error correction) | ecosystem: Environmental > Terrestrial > Soil >...
TAAATTCAATTCAAGGGCAAAAAATCTATCGCGTTTTACATGCAGGGGGGAGGGGTGGTAGGAAGTCTGCTTGATTGGATAGCACTAGAAGGAGTGAAGGAGGACCGAAGTGCCGGGGGGGCCGGTTTGCAGGGACTGATCAAAAGGGGAAAAGGAAGGAATAAACCCCCTCCACCGCAGGCTTAAGTTCTGGGACAAGCGTTACTGAAGGAGAAGGGGATGCAGAACGAGGAAGGACCGGGAAAAACCCAAAAAAAAACGGTGGAGCGACCAACACTTTGGACGGGGAAAAAAAGGGGGGGGGTCGATACCGCATGCGTCCTTTAAGGAAAGGGGGGCACTTTGAAAGAGAAAAACAACATAACAAAGAGGAACAGAATGAGAAAAGGAAGAAACAGGGATAGCTCGGGGGTAAAAATGCGGAGAAAAGAACCAACGATTAGCGCTGAGTTTCAAGAGAAACTCAGGAGAAACCGGATCAGAAAATTCTGGGGAGGAAGACTACAGGGGGGCGCGAAGCGAACCGCATCGGCCCATAAAACACAGGGAAAAAAAAGAAGCGTAAAAGGAGGGCCTGAAAAAAATAACACTACTAAAGAGGGATCCTTCAAGAAGCGCGATGCAATGGTAAGGGAAAGGGGGACGCAACTTGTCACAAGGGGGGACGAGGGTCCTTTCCATTGCGAAATCCTCAGCTCAGAAAGTCAATTCTATTGCTCTCGAACTTGGAAAACGAGAAGGGGATGTGTCGAGTGAGTCGGCAAGCGAAAGAGGGAAAGGTTACAGGAAAAGAAACAAATGCTAGCCCGGAAAGCCTTCCAGAGTATCCTCACAGGGGGACACGCTTCTTGTCGTATTCGGTCGGAAATCGGGAAGGAAAGGAGCAAACTCAGGGGAAAAACGAGGTAAACAAAGCGGGGGGGGGGGGGGGAAACGGAATTGCCGGTAAAAAAATTGAAGTGGCAAACCATATGGATGCAGGCCTTTCGCGGAAAGCAATAGACAAAAAACAGAAAAAAGAGAAAGCGCATTGGTGTTTGAAAGGGGGCAGCGTGGGGGTCTCCAAGGGAAAAGAAATCCTTGGAAGGGAAAAAGTTCCTGAAGGGGAAAAGATCATCGGGATGCCAGAAAGGAAAGTCTAAAAAAAGAAAAAAGAAAGCAAGAAAATAGCGAAAACTCAGGGAGCGGGGATGGGGAAAAAGTGGCAAGAAAACAAGTAGGGTCATCAGAGAAACTACTTCAATGAAGAAAAAAGACTTTCTTCAATAGAGCTGAAGAAAATAAAAGAAACATTCTTCGATGTCCCATTAAGGCAAAAAGAAAAAAACCTACTACTAATAACGGACGACGATTAGGGGATCATTCACAACGGGGGAACTCACGAGAATGTCTGGAGGAAAAAGGAAAGAAGAAAGTTTCCAATATGGTCGTTGTACCTAAAAGGAAAAAAAAGGCCACCCGAGAACTGAGGCCTAGTAATGGGGAAGCAGGGGCATTCCAGGCGGGTACTGGAAAAGGGAACACAATAAAGGAGAGGGAAACTGAGTAAAAGACGCTGGAAAGCGAGGGGAAAAGTTATACAGAAACCTCAGGCAAACTCCATTGTGCTAGTTTGAAGAAGGAGACCAAAAGAAACCCCTCAATTTAAGGTTTTAGGGGGGGGAAAGAAAATGATAGAAAGAAGCCCCAACACATTGAGGAAAAAACCTGCCAGAGGAGGGTATGGGGGGGGAAGGGGGAGACCTGAATTTCCAGGGGGGACGGACTGCCGAAAAACGTATTATGAAGCTCTATTCGAGACCTCCGGCCTCAAGGAAGGGAAAATTCGAAACAAAACGAGCAGTATTTCAGGGCTTTAGAAATAGCCACAAAAGTTGCCACCGTGGGAGAAAAAGGGGGAAAGAAAAGGATTCTCTCAATAAATACAGCAAGAAAGGGGGGTATCCCCCGAAAGAGGGGGCATCATCACGTGATCCGGAGAACAGGAAAAGGCAAATGCCGCACCAAGGGGAGATCGTTATCGATTATTGACACAGCGAAAAAAGGTAAAAAAGCAACCAACAACACCTGAGGTGAAAAATAGAGAGATAAAAAGGGGGGGGGAGCCGTCCTCGAAAAAAGATATATAGAAAAAGGATTGGTAGGGGAAGAAGGTATCAAGGGGGAGTTAATAAGATTGGAGAGACGGGAGGCTGCTCTGTGTCGATGAGGTGGGAAAAGTGGATATAGAATTTCTTCTGTCAGGGTGGTCAGGCAAAAAGGGGGGGAAAGGTTGGGGAATCGTCGTCACAGAAACCTACAGAGGGTTGGGGGGACGGAGAGTTGGAAGAAAGGGAAGACGCATTCGAGGGAGGCATCATAAAAGGAATTGGACTTCGAGAAGAAAAGTCGTTAGGGGTTAAATGGAGGAAAAAACACAACTGGGAAAGCGGGGATATACAGATTAACTCAGGAGTGGTCATGAAAAGTTTGGGGGGATCGTCTGCAGTTCTTGAAATACCATCTTCTTCAGACAAGGTGGTGGAGGGGGATAAAGGAAAAGGGATAAACAAACCCTCGGGTGCTTGTCAGGGATCTCGAACTTTTCCAAGCGTCATGGGAAGAGGGGAGTTAAATGTGTGTTGGGGGAAAAAGGGACTGGGAGGGGTGGAGGGGAAAGAAAAGAAATCGGGTCCCCTGCATCCTTAATAGTCCCTCATGGACAGGTGGAGTAGGAAGGTCGGGCCGGGGGTGCAAAAAAAATATTCCAGCAAGGGTTGCAAAGACCTTCGACTGAGGGGAAGGGGGAAGAAAAAGGATCTGCTCCCTCTCGATCCGTAATGTAAAAAGAAAAAAAAACGATAGGGGAGCACGGTTTATACATCAAGAATAAGGGGTGACGGAGGGGTAGGGGGACGATGAAGAAAGAAAAGAATGAATTTGGGGAGGGGGAGTGAAAAGGAGAAGAGGCTAACCACCCGGTGGTTCAAAAAAAGCTAGGGGCTTTATGGGAAAAGGAGATTGCGTCCGTCGAGGGATTTATGGAAAAAAAGGGGGGGGGCATACGAGAGACTTATAAAAGGGTAATCGCGGCCCCGTGGGTACATTCCAGGATGGGGTGGACTTTGAAGACAAATCGGGAAGGAAAAGAAAACCCAGAGAGGAGAGGTGGCGGCGGGGGGGAGGGGGACAGAATCTGGCTAAGAGCAAGGGGGGGGGGGGGAAAACGTCCAAGAAGAACCGGGGAGGTAAAGGAAAAAACCAAGTCTCGAAGATGAGAAATGGGAAGGAAAAGGTGATAGGACGGGGGGTTACAGGAACAGAATCCAAAGGGGGAAAAACTCTAATAAGGTGATAAGGAAAGGCGACCTTTCTTATATCTTTGGAAGTAGGGAAATACAAGGAGGACCTAAATCACACGGGGGGGATACTACCTAAGTTGGAGGTGGGGGTAAGAAGGGGTGAATACTCATTTGGGTGGAGGAAACGCAAAGGAGAAAAGAGAATAGGCTCAGGGTGGAAAGGGGGGTCTTGAAAATTAACGTACTCGTTAAAGGTGGAGGTTCAAAAAGGAGCTCTATTCTGGGGTCTTTGAAAAAGAAAGGGGACGACCTAAGAGATCAGAGGTGGGGGATTGTGTCGGTGAGGGGGGAGTACATGAGGTTCTAGAGGCGTCCAACTGAAGAAAAACTTTATCCTTCTTACAAGTGATACAGTTGAGAAAGAGGACCGAAACCAGGAGTAGTGGGACAGGGAGCCTCAAGTTACCTCAGCTAGTCATGATAAAATTTGCTGAAGCAAAGAAGGAACTGTTGGATCAACTACAGGGGGATGGGGGGGTTTGGAATTAAAGGCCCTGTCAGGGGGAAAAGCGAACCGTGCCGCAGGGCGCGGACCACGCACTTTGGGCGAGAGTTAAAAGTTTGGGGGGGGGGGGGGGTTTTCAACGGTGACATCTGGGGGGGGAGGGGGAAAGGCGTGAGGAAAAAGGAACTAAAAATGCTTGCGAAAAAGGAAAGAACATGGGAAGAAAAGGGTTGAAAGAGATTAAACCTTGGGACCATCAGGTTCCCTGGAACTGACAAACAACTGGTCAATGAAGGGAAAAGGTGGGGCGTGACGCGAGGAGAAACACAAAGGAAGGGGAAAAGGTCGAAAAAAACCCTTAGTGCCCTCCGCGGGAGGTGTTCTAACCGTGTAAAAAGAGAGGGGGAAGACTAAAACACCACGGGAGGAAAGGGAAAAGAGTAGAATTTATTGAGAAGAAAAGGGAGAAAAAAACCTATCAGATGGAAGACGGACCAAAGGGATTCTCCCAGTAGGGAAGCAGGAGCGTCACGCCATTGCCAAGGAAGGGGCATTGGGTGTCAAGTTTTCCTGAGCGGGAAAAACTTATGGGTAAAAAAAAGGGGAAAAAGGTAGAAAAAAGAGGAACACCTGGGTTCAGGAAAGGAGCAGCAATTGAGGGGGAGGGAGGACGGAAAGGGAATCCCAAAAAGTGGAAAAACACCAAAACGATGAGTCAAAAAAGGTTCAAGGAACCGAAAAAAAAGGGGAGTGGGGGGGGAATCTCCGAAGAGGGAAAGTACATCTGTGCCGGGGGGGAAGATTTGCAGGTAGAAAAAAAAAAGGATGAAAAGAAGGGAGATAGGATAGAAAAAAAGGGGGAGGAGTGACTCGGGATGGTAAGACAGAAGGGACAAAAGACTCTCGAGGGAAAAGGCAGCTTTTAAAAAAAAAAAAAGGTCACGACGACATGGAAGGGAACAAGAAGGGTGGTGCAGAAAGAAAACCGAAGGGCGAGAAAGAACGGGAAAACCAAAATTCAATCCATAGAAAGAGAGTTATGGAAAGAGGAAAAGACGCAGCAGGCAGAAGAACATCCGAAGTGGAGGTACTTTCCTTGTAACAAACGCACACTTTTCCCACAACAAGGGGGGAATGGGAGGGAATGAGGATCAACAACATTAAGCTTTCATAAGGGGGGGGAACCTCGGGTTCAAAAAAAATACCGAAAATTGTTTGAAGAGGAAAGATTATGAAGCCCTCAGCAGCTCCAAGACGAAAGGGAAGAACAAGTAAGGGGACGTATGGTCGGGAACGGAGGGAACAAAGGAACTCAAACAAGGGTCTCAAAGGGGCTCAATACAGAGCGGGGTGTTGAAAAACTCAATCAATGGGGGAAAATATTTAGGGGGAAAACACTCCGGCGTGCTGCGGAAGGGGGAGAGGATCAAAGAGAAAGCGCAAGAGAAAGCATTGGGGGGATTTGGGGGGAAAAGGACAGATGGGGGGAGAAAGGATCCGAAGGAGCAGTCGCCCAACGGGCTAGGAAAAGGGGGATCAAAGAGAGTAACTGCTAAACCCCTCCCTACCAGAAAAAAAGCCAGACGCCCGAAGAAGAAGGAGGGGTTGAAGAAAAAAAAAAAGGCGGGAAGAAAGCCTTTCTGGCATCGCATAAACGACCAGAGAAAACCTGAAAAGGCTAAGGGGCCCATACTCTAAGGAAATTACTGAGGAGAAACTGGCAGCTCGCGAAGCTGCTCCTGAAGAAAAAGAGAAGGAATCTCTCTGACGAAAAGACCCCTCAAAGAGTTAAGTAACGAACTACCTTTCAATCGGTGACGACCAGAAGTAAAAGAGGAAAATGACCCAAGAGAAATGAGGAAGAGGAGATGCGGGAGGAAGACACTGTGGGAAAAACTGAAAGGAAAATCAGTAATCTTGCCCAACTGAAGCATTCAAAAAACTGTTGAAAAGACAAGGAGTAGACGAATCCCACAGACAACATGGAGGGGGTGTCTCCTTCTTCCTGTTCACCTGAGGAAAAAGGTCAGTTTTGGTCTGCAAAGAATTAAGGAGAAAGGAATCAGAAAAAAAAGGGGCAAGCATATGAAGGGATGAGGGGAAATTGTCAGCCGCTCGCCACTTGGGAACTCAAAAGAGAAAGGCACTAGGCGGGAGTAAGCTCAGGGGGGAGGAGAGAAGACGAAGAGGAAAAAAAGAATCGAAGCACCACCAAGAGCAGTAGGGAAGGGGAGCTTGCTCGCGAAAAGAAAATGGGGACAGCGGGGGAGGAGGGGACCCAGGCGACGAGAAAGTTACCAGGAGGAAAACAGCCGGAAAAGAAAACACAACTCATCTCAGTGCGATCCGATCCCCTCGGAAATCTTTAGAAGAACATACCGGCCGGGGGAGAGAGGTTTTGTATTTATCATAGGGAAGGAAGTCTAGCAGGGATGATAGAAAAAAACGGGAGGAAAAAGAAAGAGAAGGAGACGAAGTCCTCGCTGAGAACAAAGATAAACGAAAGGATAAGCGGGCTCCAAAGAGTTCAGGGGACGCTTATGCAGAGGGAGGAAAGGTCTGAAAAAAGAAAGGGGCTGCTTGAATACTGGGGGAGAATTTCTCGTCAAAAGTTGGGTAAAGAGAACGGGGGGAAAGGGGTTGGACGTCTGCAGAGAAGAGAACCTGGAAGGAAAGATTAAAGGCGATTTTCGGAACGAGATGGGGGGATCGGAAGATAAAGGAATTCCGGGAGGGAGAAAAGTACCTTCGTGAAAGGAGGGGGAAGAAAACGGGAAGGGAGAAAGGAAACACTCAGACAGCCAGCTGAACTGGGGACAGGGGCTTGCCCGAAAAGGGGGTTTGGGGGGGGGAATTCTTAGAAAGAGTTGGCAGAAAAAATTCACCTTTAAGGTTTTTCAGTAGAAAAGGTAAGACTTATACAAAATAGACCGGTATTGGGGAAAGAAAAAAGGGTAGTTAAATAGGCATTTAAGGGTTTACTGATGACAAGGGGGGGAAAAGAGGGAAGGGAATTCCATTAATCGGGTCCTCGCAATGATGACCTTATCCTTAGAGAAGGGACGTTTAAGGGGAATTCATTACTTCTCTTGCTTAACAGAAACAAAAAAGAGAGGGGGTCGTTATGTAGACAGGAGTCTACGGGAAAAAACGGGTCCGATGTAAAGCCTTCCAGAGGGCTAGACAGTTGAGAGGGGCAGAAGAAGGGAAATTTAGACATCGAAGACTAGTCTGGAAAAGATAAAGGGAGGAGTTTTACGGTTCGTGTAGAGGAAAACTGGAACCGAAAAAAAAGGTCAAAAGGGAGGGGGGAGATGTGTAAAGAGGGGGGGGCGGAGGGAGGTTATGTTAGTTGTCATCAGTACTCGGAAATGAAGACCGTAAAGACTTAGGGGGGGGGGACGCCAAGGGAGGACTTTTCTGGGAAAAGCGCCGTAGAAGTCAAAAAGAACAAAACCCAATAAAAGATTTGTCAGCGTTGTAGCCAAGGGCTCCGCGAACCATCAGCATTGGGAAAAACACAGGAAAAGCCAACAAGAAGGGAAATTCCGTGAAAACGACTTAAGCGAAGGGAGACATTGGCATGGAAAGTGCGATGTGGAAGAGGGAGCTACGAGTTATATCAAAGAGAGGGGGAATAGGATCCAGGAAGGCTGACTGGAAGAGGGGAGGTCGTGCGAAAAAGGGGGAGGGATTCCAGAGGGATCGAAACAAAAGGAGGGCGTGTAGGGGAGCTCAATGAGCGTATTTGAGCCTCATGGTCTGGAAAAAAGGAATTTACAAGAAAAAGAGGAGAGGGTAATGTTGCAGTCAAAGAAGGTGCCATTGGACGAAGGATGGCCGAGATGGAGCGGGGAGAGGAAAAGGAAATTTAACCTCCCTCTCTGGAATATTGTGAGTGCCCAGGGGAGGATTCAGGGAAGGGCGTTGAGGGAGGAATAAAAGTGACCGTAGGCCCTGTTCCCCCAAAAGAAGGGGAACAAGGAAATTTAGCGTGAAGAGGGGGGCTCTCGGGGAAAAAGGATCGAGAGTCGGGTTTCTTGCCGTGCAAACCTCTAGAGGGGAAAAGAAATTAAATAAAGGGGTGCTTTCCTTAAAAGAGACTACATTATTTTCCTCAGAGTTATGGGGGGGGGGGGGGAACGCTGCTGGGCACCGGGGGGAAAAATTCGGCAAAGAAGGGGAGAAAAAAACCACGCAAGGTGGCGGCTGAAAGCCGAAAAAGTTTCTCAAAAAAAGGTGGGAAAACGTTGACCTCTTGCGGGACAACTGCGTTCGGATAAGAAAAGAGAGAAGGGTGTGACGTGAAAGTTGAAGGGGGACGAAACGGGGGGGGGGGGGGGGGGGGTGAGTGTGAATTAAGGACTGCACAACTAAGAAGGTTTCCTAGAAAAGACAAACCTTCAAAGACCAAACACGTGAGTGAAGCGCTAGGGCCAAATTCGAAACGAAAAACTCAAGAGGAACAAAGACGCAGAGAGGGGGCCGTGAAACTGATCAAGACTCTCAACTCCACAAAAAAGGATATCTCAGGAAAAAACGGTGCGAAAACTATAGCGCGGGGGTGTAAGTATCTTGGGGGGGAAGGAATGACGAGAGGGAAAGGGGATTTGGGAGGGGTAAGCTGAAGAGACCTCCCCCGGGCACTTCGGACCGAAGTTCTTTTTCATGAAAAAGGGACTGAGTGGGGAAAAGGGAAAGAAGTTAGAAAAAAAAATAGTCAGCAAGGGCTAGAGCAAAGGATTTGAGTATAGGAAATCCAACGCATGTTCAAGCAGGAAAGGAAAAAAGGTTCTGGCCCCCTGGTGCCGGAGTTCAGCAGAAAAAAAATAAACCCCTGAGGAAAGGGGAGCGTGCCGAAGGGGTTCAAAGATTGGAGGGAAAAAAAAAACCTCACCAAGGAGGAAAAGTCTAGCGGGGGAAACCAAGATAAACTCGGTAGTAATAAGGGGAGGAAGTAAGGAGACGTAGGAAAAGGGGGAATAGAGGATACAAGCGGAGAAGGTATCAGAAATAGTGGGAGGGACCCGTCTACCGGAAGTTGCGCGGAGTCACCAAAAAAAAAAAGGAACCTGCACCTAAAACCTCCATCGGAGGGAGGGGGGCAAAAGAAATCAGCAACTTCGAAAAAGAAGGGAACATCCTAGAAAGGCGAGGTTCATTGGGATACACGCCCCTGGCAAAAAAAAAGGTTCTTCTCCGTGTCAGGCCTGGAGGTCCCTCAAAAGAAGTCATGAAGCTGCAAATATCGGGGGGCAGCTGACCAAAAAAAAGGGGTCAACACCAAAGCCATACCGGTATGGGCCTAAAAAAAACTTAAGGAGAAGAGACGGGGGGGGAAAAAGCACTAACGCATCTGAGAAGGAAGGACTGAAGGTAAGTAAAAAGAAAAAAGTAAGGGATGACAGAGTTCGGTGAGAGCTAGGGACAACAAGCCGAAAGAAAAAAAAACCGGGAATGTCAAAGTCAAACCATTGTACGAAAGATGAAATCAGGGGTGGGGGGCAACACGTCATGAAGTGTTCTGTTTGAAGGTGGCAAAAAAAGAAGGAGTAGATGGGGTCCGTTAGGAGGAAAGTCTGGGGAAAAAAAAAAAAGCAAAAAAAAGAGCATTGGTGGGGGAGTGTGAAGTGAAGGCGATGTGGTGGTCGCAAAAGAAAAGAAACAGAAATAAAGGAACCAAGGATTAACACATTGGGAAATCAGGAGGGAAGGCAAAGAAACGGGAAAGAAAACAAGAAGAAATAGAACGAAATCGAGAAAAGAGGGCTCTCTTTGGAACAAAGGTTTCTGGGGGGGCAAGGGAGGGCTGGCAGCAAAGACGAAAGGGCATACAGGGATAAGAAGAATAGGGGAAGTAAAACCATCGTGTCTACCATTGAAACAGGGATAAGGGAAGGAGGATATAGGAACTGGTAGAGGGCCTGACAGAGAGGAGCATCAGCGTGGTCCTCTCCACGTCGGGATGGCAGAAGACAGACCTGGAAAAGGCCGAGAAATTACAAGGAAGGGAGGGAAGAGAAAAGAAAATGACAAACCTACTGCGGGGAATATGGAATTGAGAAGGGCATTCCATGCGAGGCAAAATAAAAGAGGAAAAACTAACCCGTAAAGCTTGCACCAACTGGATGAATTCAGACGCTGGGGTGAAAAGAGGGGGAAGAAGAAGAACCTAAGGAAAAAAGAATGGGTCGAGGGTGTCTAAAAAGGTTCCCTTGGAAAAAGAAAAAAACACAAAGGGGGAAAGGGGCGTGTGTTCTACAAAGATAAAAACCAAACAAAAACACAGTGAGGAGGGCGAGGGGGAAGGGAAAAACTAATTGGCAAAAGGGGTCAGCAGCGACTGGGAAAAAGTGGAACATGGCGCGGAATGCCCAAGAAGGGTATGAGAGTACGGGCCGCAAGGTTCAATCGGGAGGACAAAAATCGGGGAAGAACATTATTAAAGGGAAGGGGAGAATTGAATTAGACGAAAAGACACACTGGGAAAAGGGGCCTCCCAAACTGCGACTAGACAGGATTCAGAATAATAAAGCTGTGGTAAAAATCGCAAAAGAAGGATTCAGCAGGAGGCGCGGTATCAAGAGAGAAAAGAGAAGGAGAATGAAGGCCAAGGACGCACACAAGAGTGCGGAGACGGAAAGTATCAGAGAGACATGACGGAGAGTTGAAACTCTATCAAAAAAAAAGGTAGGAGAAAACCGTCCACGCTGATAAATCATAATAACGAGGAAAAGGGTCTGGGAGAGCAAAGCCGGAAGATTTAAATCGCAGCGAGCGGTGCTCTGCAGATGAGGGGGAAACGGCTTTAAAGGGGAGAACTGACGCATTTCTCGGAAAAAGCCGGTGGGGGAGAGAGTCCAAGATGGGGTAGCGTAAAAATAGAACCTGCCGGAGAGAAAAATTGTGGGAGGATGGAAGAAAGGATTGTAGGACGGCGCTCATACTAATGAAAAAAAGAAAGGAAACTCAATTCGCGAGAACTTTCATGAAAAGGGGAAATTCAAGAAAGAAAAGACAATCACCTGAACGAAAGGAAGGGGGCGCAATGGGTTGTGTGTAGTCGGAAAGAAATGGAATAGGGTCAGAAAACCCTTCAAGTTGAGGGGGAGGAAAAGTATGGTAAAAAGGATAAAAAGACAAGGGAGGTGCGGGGGCAGGGAGCTAGAAAGGGGCCATAAGAAAACGGTTTACTGAGAAGGGGGGGAAAGCTGATTGGCCCTTCCGGGTCCAGTACACGTTAGGGAAGAAAAAGGAAGGGGGAAGAATAATTAATATGTCCGCAGGGCGCAGTGGTAAGGGAGGTAGAGGGGGCCTTCTGGTCGGTGGGGAAAGAAAAAGACAAGGTCGAGGGTTACGTTTCCCAAAGGGAAAAAGGAGAGGGGGAAAACGATTTGCTTAGAATTGATACACAGAGAAACTCGGCCAGCCGGGGGTAGACGGAAAGGGGAGAACAGGGGGGACATCTAAGAAGTGGACTTAGGAATTGCGAGGAAAATCAGGGGGTGGAGATTTGAAAAGAGGGGTGGTAAGGATGCACAGAGGTCCAAGGACGCAATGGGGGGGAAAAAACTAAGGCAGATTTTGAAAGGAGGAGGGCAGAGGGGTCTTTATTGGGGGATAGTGTTTAGCAGTATAGGAAAGGATCACGAGAATCCAGTCAGGGGGGGGGGGTACGGATAGGGGAAGGGGTTAAAATCGACTGGTTCACTAAAAAAAAAAACAACATGGAGAGGTCTCTTTGGAGCAAGTGTTGGAAAGAAGGAAGCGGAAATTAGAAGAAGTTTTGGAAAGAAGATCAAAACACCATAGATGCACGCATGGAAAAATGAGGATAAAAAAGGGGGGGGCCTGGGAAGGTCACCGGTTAAAGGGGGGTACAGCAGGGGGAAAAAACAAGAAAAGCATGACCTCTTGGGAAAGTAGGGAGATGAGAAAGTTAACTTGCTAGGTTTAAAAAGGAGGGAGGTGGCGTGGGAAAGGCGGATATAGCAATGTAACGACAACGATAGAGAGTATTAAGAAACGTGTGTGAACATAAGGGGGAAGACTAGGGGGGAATATAAAGGAAGAGGTCCGGAAGAAGAAGCACTGCAGAAAATAGCGAAAAAAGCTTCTGTCCGTTGGTGTGGGGTAAGTGAGGCGAGGACTAAGGGGGAGGAATGAAGGAGGAAGAGATTCTCAATCGGGTTTTCGGGGAAACATCATGATACCCTGAGAGGAAAGGTTGGGGGAGGGGAGTTGGCAAATGAAGAGTGGGCTTCACAAAAGTGCAGGAGAAACTAGGTAGAAAATGGGAAAACCGCCTCCAAAAGTTCAGGAAATGGGAGGATACTCTTTTCTCGATATGAACGAGACTTAAAAAAGGAGGGGGAAGGCGGGGAAGAAAGTGCAAGGGTCTTACCGAAGAAGAGTAGAAGTTCTTTCAGTAACATATCGAAGTATGGAAAAAATAGGTTAGTGGGGGGGGGAATTCCAAAAAAAAAGGGTTTACAAACAGGACGACGAGTTACCGGGACGCCCTTCGACTGCGAAAAAAAGTTTTGGGCGGAGGGAAAGCCGAAAAGGGGGGGTAGCAAAAAAAAAACGGGTGGGTTGGGGTTTTCCAAGGTGAAGAGGATGAAACCTCTGGAGACATGATCTACCTCAAAGAATGGGCTGTCGCCAAAAAAAAGATACGAAAGGGGTTTGGGGGGGAGCCTTAAACGTTAGACAAATTGGGGGAAAAGAAAGGGGAAAGTCAAGGGGCAAAAAAAAAAGAGAGGGCTGGGGGGGGGTTCCTTAGTTGAATTTTGAGGGGAAACGACAAACTAAGGAACCAATTCCTGGCGAGAGGGGTCCAATGGGAAAAGAAGAAACAGAAAAGGGAAGAGTTTTTCGAAAACCGGCCAAGAGAGGGAGGGTAAGCAAAACAACAACTTAGGATGAAAAATATCGGTGATGACAGGGGAAAACCAGTCTACGCCTGATGGGATCTGAAGGGGGAAGAAAAGTAAGTAGCCAGGACTTGGGGGGCTGTAGCGAGCGTCAACCGGGGAAAAGGAAAGCAAAGGGACTTTTCCGGGTGGTGCGTTCCTGGAGGAAAAAATGGGAAAAGGGGATTATAGGGATCACGATAAAACCGGGGAGCGACACCTGTTTAAAGGTGGCTAAGAAAGGGGGAGGGAGAGATTCAGGATCAGAAAAGGTAAAAAGTCACCGGAAAAACCAAAAAAATGTCTCCCAAATTGGGAGGGGGCGCCGAAAAAGCGTTGAAAACCGCCCAGGCACGTAAAGTCTTGCCCTTGGGGGAAAATGGGGAAGTTGCAAGGAAAGTAAAAAACAAACAAAATACAAAAAAACCCCACAAAAAAAAGTAGGATGACTAAGTGTGAAAAAACAGGGATCAAGGGTAACTCGATGAGAAAAAACGTTCAAGATTACGGTAAGAGGTGGGGGAGACGGCTTGCCCGTCAGAAAAGGAAGTTAAGAAAGGAAGGCGTACCGGTAAAATGATAAACGCAAAAGAACTGACCAGTCCCTTGGGCAATGTCCCATCCCATAAAAAAAAAAAAAAAAAGAAAAAAAGAAGAAATAAAAAATCAGGGATTTCCTGATGGAATAACAATACGAATCGGATCAGAAGAGGAATCAAATCAATACCAGAAGATCAATGGAAGTGAAATTAGGAAAAAGCAACCTGGCCCACACGATTAGATTTTAATGGAGGGGGAGTGCTGGAGACCGAAATTCATAAAGGAAAGAAAAATGAAAAAAAAAAAAAAGTTCACAACACAAAACTCGGAGGAAAAAGGCTGAAGCCTCTCATCTTACTTCAAAAACAAACAGACAGACGCGGACAACGAAACTGGTAAAAAAAGGGAAAAGCACAAAGTTGGGAACCGTCTTTAAAAAAGTGGAGGGACTAGGAACCAAACCGCGCAACCGGGTGTCACTTCAATTCAAATAAAGGGGTTTGTCACGGGGATTGTCACAAGCAGTAAGGGGAGGCAAAAAGCCTCTGCAGTCCGTGAAGGAGTCGGGGAAAGAAAACAACCGAAGCAACGCGGGTGAGGGGGGGAAGGTTGGAGGCAAGGAAGGACATCACGATACCAAAGGGAAGGAGATTACATTAAAAAAAGGGAAAATACTTACACCAAAGGGAAAGAACACCGAGAAGCCAAGGGAAACAAAAAAGAGCAAGGGAACGGGTCGGCGTTTCAATTCCTGGAAGGCGGGGCAGAAGACCTCTTCAATATCCTTATAAGGAACCCTAGAGAAAAAAAGGGAAGTAGAGGAATACAAAAGAAAATCTCGAGAAGGAATAACAAGGGAACAAAAGCCCGAACGATCATTCCTTCAGAACTCAAAGAGGACTTGAGGTCACGGTTTCGAACAGGGAACCCGAGGAGAAACCGGAGGGAACAACGACTAGAATATACCGGGAAAATGAAAAAGGAAAAAAGATTAAAAATGAATTATGCATGGCATGAACACAAGAGAAGAAAGGGGTCACAAACCAGAAAGAACGGAGAGGGCCAAACGGTAACATGCGAAACTTTCAAAAAGGAAATGAAAAAATCGAAAAAGAAAATCAGGGAAGGGAAAAAGTTCTTGAGGGCAATCTTCGACGACAACCTTGAAGAGGGCCGAAAGAAGGTGCGACGAAAAAAGCATAGAAAGCAAACACATTGGGGAAAAAAAATCGTGTGGCAAAGCGAGATGAGTGTGCAGGTAACAGAATCTTGGGGTCACCGTTGCATGAACTCGTCTTCTAAAGGAAGGGGAAATCTGAACGAGGGTGCCTAAAAAAGGACCATCGGGCAGAAAAAAGCGGAAAAACCCCCCTAAGGGGGAAAAGGTTCCTGTGATCTGCAGAACAGTTGCCCCTGGGGGGGGGGAGCGACAAAAAAGGGGAACACTGGCCAGAAAACAGCCGAGGTGTATCCCCATGCGACAAAGGGAGGGGGAGGAAAACTCAAGAGGAGAGCGGGCGC
>Ga0179593_1656908_pt1 | contig 14762 bp, 19 predicted proteins | sample CZODoug2_1_08_16_FD_185931 | JGI IMG/M metagenome (GOLD analysis project Ga0179593, IMG submission 185931) | Vadose zone soil fungal communities from Angelo Coast Range Reserve, California, USA - CZODoug2_1_08_16fungal (PacBio error correction) | ecosystem: Environmental > Terrestrial > Soil >...
TTAATCGAGCTTGCGAATTTTCCATCGCGGGGGGTGGGGTTTCGATTCAATCGAAAGAAAAAAAAGCGTGCCTTTCGTCTCGGGAGGAAAAAAGAAAAACTTGGAAAAACGGCTGAAAAAAGAAGGATGTGGAAAGAGGCAATCCAAGGTCGCGTCGACGAAGGACAAGAGAAATCACGATTCCCTGAAGGGAAAGGGAAGAGAAAAACCGCAGGATTGTTCACTAATCGTGGAGGCGGTCGGCGCGAAAAAAAAGGTGAACCGGGCGGATTAGTCTTCAAGGGGAAAAAGACGTCTACTACCGCGGCCGTTCGAGAGAGAAGAAACGTATTAACAGAAAAGGAAAGAAGACATCCCGGGAGAACCGGGGGGGAGTTCGTCGTCAATAAGAAGAAAATGCACGTTCTGTCAGAGCCTCGGAAAGAGGGCCGTCCACTCAGGCGTGAGACGAAAGAGGGGAGGGGGAAAAAAGGGCCTTTCATATCGGCAGAGGGGATTTTCTGCTGCTGGCGTTTGAATTCTGAAGGCAGGCTCGGGTCGCGATATCGGGGGAGGGCTCATGGTGGGAAAAAATGTCCCTTCCTCCCTAAATGGAAAAAGAGGTTCGCCGGAAAATGAAGTCAAGGGAAGAATACCCAGCGCCATCTCCTTCGGAGAGGTGCTCTGGCACAACGGCTTCTAAGGAGAAAGAAAGGCACATCGTCCGCACCGAGTGAAAGAAGGAAACTCCTGTGGGGGGGGAAAACAAACAGGAAAGGGTTCAATCCAACGAAGAGGATCTCCGACCTTTCCCAGGGGGGAAAACGGTGCTTTCTCAAGAAAGGGAGAGAAGAAACAACCGGGACTGGGGGGAAAAAGGATTTCTCCAAACGCTCTCTTAAATTGTAATGGGAAGCGATGGGGAAAAAAAAAAAAAGAGGGAAAAAATCTACTTCTCCGTGAAGGGTTGTATTTTCGTGGCGTCTTTTTTGAAGAGGGTATGGGGAGGGGGATTTTTTTACTGACTTAGCCTGCGAGAAATTTCCCTTAGGGGGGAAAACCTTATTCATGGAAGAAAAAGTCTCGAAAGCCGCGGAGCGGCCGAAAGGGGGGAGGGCCATTCCGAGAGTCCCTGAGAAGAAAGTGTAATCAAGGGAGGAAAATGAGGGGGGAAGGGAAAAAACCTCAATTCCATTTAGGGAAAAGGTTAGGTGCGGAGGACGTCCCCCTCCGGGAAAAAGGGAGTACGCCCCTGCTAAATTATTAAGGGAAAAGAGGATGTAATAGTTAGAATAGAGCAGAGGGGAAAAGGAGGGAAAAAGCACGAAAAAAAAAGGAACGGGGAGGAGAGAAATTTCTCTGGTAGAGAATCCAGTACAGAGAGAGAAATCCCGTCCATCATGATCAAAAAGGGAAAATTGAAAAGAGGGAGGGACTCGTTGTACTGTTCAAAAGAAAGTGATGACAAGTGCCGATGAAGGAAAAAGGCACGTATGCGGCGTACAGGGGAGAGAAGTCAATGGAAAAAAAAAACAAGGGTTATTTGGAAATTGCGTTTTGGAAGTTCTTCGAGAGAATCAGCTCGAACCACGACGAAAGAGATAGAGACCCCCGGAAAAACGACGGGGGGGGGGGAAAACGGCCGTTGCCAAGACGTTAGAACCGAAATCACGGACCGGGCCCGTGACCAAAGGTGGAAAAAGGCAAAAGGGATACAACTTCGACTGGTTGATAACGAGATGCCAGACCGGATAAGAAAAAAACACCAAGAACAAAAGAAGGGGCCCCTTCCGAAACGCTCGACTGACGGTAGGAGGGCGAAGACTTCTTTAAAGACCATCCCTGCAGGGGAAAAAAAAAAGGTAAGAAAAGGGAGAAGAGACGTTTCTTCATCGGGGAAAAGTCGGCCATCTCTGTGAAAAAAAAAAAAAAAAAGTTGCCAAATAGGCTAGCAAGAAGAAAACATCGGAGAAAGAGGAAGGACGCTATCTCTCTCAAAAAAAAGAGAGAGATCTCGGCAAGGAATAGCCCGCCATTCAGCGATTGGGGCAAGGGGGGGCACGGGGGGGGACGGGGAAGGACTGGCTACCTGCTGGAAGAAAAAAAAAGGAGGAGCGCTACTTCGTTCTCGGAAAGGGGGGACCTGTACCTGGCAGGGATGGTCGGGAAAAAATCTTAACCGAGAGGGGGGGGGGGGGGAAGGCCGGAGAACATCGGGCACTTGTTCCGGTAAAAGAGGGGTTCGTCGTATCAGGGAAGAGGCTGTCGGGATCAACGAGGAATCGGCCGTTGGATCACGGAAAGGTCTTTATGACGAAAGGACGCACAGGTGGGGGTAAGTTCCTCAAGGTTTCCATCCACTTCAGAAAGGGGGAGCTGCCTCAACTGATTTGAGAGGGTCTATATCTCCGAGGGGGGCGCTTCACTAAGAGGGGGAGAAAAAAGAAATTGGCCGCCGCAATGGGAAACAGGAAAACTAGTTGGGGGGAAGGGTCTTACTGACTGGGGACCGGACCTCCGCATACAGGGAAAAAAGAAGGGGACTAATCGCCCTTTGTAAGAAAACCTGGGCGAGGGGGACCCCTTCCAGGAGAAGAGCGATCCGCACAATTATAAGCGAGGACTTATTCCTCTTCTATGGGGGAAAAAAGTAAATCGGGGAGGGATTGCAAGGAACAGCGACATTTCTCAAAAGATAACTTTAGTTTTTTCTCTAAAAGAAGGAAAAGGAATCCTTGCTCGGGGGGGGGAACGAGGGCCAGAAAAAGGGGGGATGAAGTGGTTTGTATTTTAATTTCGAAAAAGGGGAATAACTCAATGCACTTATCACCTCAAATGGGAAGGAAGAGGGGGAAAATTGATGTATGCGAAGGAAAAAAGGACTTGGGCGCCAAAAATCCCTATTCTATCCGAGGAAAAGATTTCGCGCTCCGGAAAAAAGGGAAAAAGAAAAAGGGCCGAAGAAAGAAGCCAACCTTTGCAATTCTAGAGAAGAACAAAACCGTTCCTTGAGAGAGAAAGTAACGCTGAACACTAAGAGGGGGAACCGCAAAAACCCGGGAAACGGATGCCTTCGACGGAAGGGGGTTACCCCCTCCGAGAAAAATTTTCCAGAGAGAAAAGACACCATTTATCCTCATCAGGAGGTAGTCTTCTTGAGAAAAGGAGAGGCAAGATCTTCTTGAGGCAAAGGGAAAAGGGGAAAAGTGGAAAAAAAGGGCAGGGAGATTTCGAAATTCCTGTTATTTTGGGGGGGGGGGGAAAGGTGGTTTCACACAGAAGTCACGTTGTGATGAAAAGCGGTCGCTGGCCGCCGGCCAGCTTTCGACCCGTTGTCCCGAGAAGAGAGGCGCTTGCGCGGGGAAAAAAGGGACCTCAAAGCGGAGGGGGGAGGGGAAAAGGCAAACGGCGGGAGGAAGGGGGAAGTCATTTCTTTTTCTGGAAGGGGGGCGCCCATGCCGGTCAGGGGAGAGACGACTCAGCACGGAAAGGGGGAAGAAACGGGGAAAAACTTAAAAAAAGCAAATCATGGTCGATAAGATGAGGGGGGGGGGGGGGGGGGGGGGGAGGGGGGGGGGGGTGTGTTGGGGGGGGGGGGGGGGGGGGTTGGGGAGGGGGGGGAGTTTTGGGTTTGCTTGGGGAAGTGAAGGGGGCGGGGGGGGGTTTTTGGGGGTTGGGGGGTTTGTGGATGGGGGGTTTTTTGAGGGTAGGAGGGGGTTGCGGGGGGGGGGGTGAGGGGTTTGGAGGGGGGTTTTTTTGGGGGGGGGGGGGAAGCGGTGGGGATGAGGTGGGGGGTTTTGGGGAAAAGTCCCGCCCGCCCGTTTCGGGGAAAAAAGGCGCCTCGAACGCAGAAAAAAGCCGTGGTTTAAAAGGGGGAACCAAAAAAAAAAAAAACCGGGGGTGTGTCCTCGACATAGGAGAGTGCTTCAGCTCGATAGGGGAGAAGGGGAAAGGAAGCTTCGACGTAGTATTCTGGGAAGGGGGGGACCTTCAAAGGGGGGTCTTCGCTGGGGGGAGGAACGGCCGATGCGTCGGGGGGCGCCTCACCGTGCAGGGGGAGAAGAGCCCCTTTTGAGGAGGAAATGAGAAAAAATTCCAACCGCTTCTTGAAAGGAGCCGGGTCGTGTCGTTGCCATAAAGAGATTTCGAGGGAGGGGCGGGGCGAAGAAGTTCAGACGACCGTCTGTAATTGCGAAAAGGGGGGAACGCTGTTGGGACGACCGGTACAAAAGGAGAAGGGTCTCGCAGAACGGCGATTGAAGGGGAAAGAAAAGGCGGACTTAAAAGAGCCGGGGGGACATCTCTCTCAACAACACAAAGGCAATCGAGTGGCGAATTTTCCAAGGGGAGGGGGGCAGCAGCGACTTTATTTCGAAGGCAAGAAAGAAAAGGTCCAGACAGGAAGAAGGGAGAAGGGCACCTCTCCGATCTTCCCAAAAAAAGCCCGACGGTCGCGGCATGAAAGAGTTGCTGAAGTCGCGTCGACGCCAAAAAAAGGAAGGGAGGGAAAAAAGAGATCCGAAAGGGGAAAAAGTCTCTTTCTTTTTCAACGAATAGGAAGAGAGGGGCGGTCGCGCGAATGTGAAGAAGGAACGGGGAAGAAGGAACCGAGGACCCCGTCCCTTGGAAGAAGAAAAATCCCCCAGCGAAGAAAAAAGGAGAAAAAAGCAGTTAACGAAGGAAAGGGGGGAAAGAATCTCCTCTTCTAGGAAGAAGGCAGATTCGGTCCTTATTCCAAGGGAAAAGAGATGATCTTCTCGGCCACTGAAGAAAAAAATTTTTAGAGAAAAAAGGAGGGAAGAGAAAACCTCAACACTGGGAGGAAGGGTCCTTTCATATAGAAGAAAATGATTCTTCGTCTGCGAGGGGATGGAATGTCGGCACGGGGAGGGGAAGCCTGTTCCTTCATTCCTAGAAAAGGTCTCCACCGGAAAATTAAAGACGCTACAGCCAAATTCTTCAATGCAATAGAAGAAAAGAGAAAAAAACGAAGGGACAAGAAACTAAAAAGAATTATTTATTTTCGAGATGAAGTCTGGAAAAAAAAAGGCCACGCCGCAACAAGGGGAAGGGACACTAAGGGGAAGAAGGAATGGTTTCGTTTTTCAATTCCAACTAAACGGGAGGAAAAAGACCTGTCCCTTGCGAAGGCAGGGGAGAGGAAGATCTTGACGAACCCGTCGCCGGGAGAGGATAACTGAGGACGGGAAAAAGGGGACAAGAACTCTCTTCAAGGGGGGAAGGTGGTAACCCCAAGGGGAAGGGTCGACGCGCTCAGGAAAGGGAAGGGGGGGGGGAGGGGCGGGGGGGGAGCGTGAATTTTATTTTAAGAAGGGTTTGGGGGGGGGGGGGCCAGAAAGAAGAGAAAAGGGGGGGGTAAGAGGGAAAAAACGGGAATGCTTCCCATCCTCGGGAAAAAAAAGCCAGGGAACGAGAGGAAAGGTAAGATTGAGGAAAGAGTCAAGAAAGAAAAAAAAACTTCATTGAACAAGTTCCCTTTCGGCCAGAAGGCGTGGAGGAAAGGACATGATATGCGCCCCATCAAGGGGGGTATTCCCAACCCTTTGCGGAAAGGAAGTCGTCCGAAAGGAGGGGCTGGCCCTCGTCGAATAGAAGGTGCGTGAGGAAGAGGAATCTCTAGAATCTCGAGAGAAAGGGGGAAGCAAAATCGCGGACGGCCATCATAAAACGAGACTGTACCAATAAGACTAGATGAAAAAGGGGAAGCAGTGTGCGATCTCGCAGGAAGGGAGGGAATGGGTCAAAGAGGGCCGCGGAAAAAGTAGGAGGGGGAAAGTGACTCGGGAAAGGGGGCCAGGGGGCGCTTTGGAAAAAGGGCAGTAGCGAACCCTATCAACGGGAGGGGAAAAGGGGGGTTTCCATTTCGGGGGAAAAGGGATGTTTGGGAGACGGGAAAAAAAAAAGAGCTCGAGAAGAGGAGATATATCCCCCATTAGAAGCAAGTGAAGTTGCGGTGGAAGAGAAAAAAACGAAGGGTGAATTGAAAGAAGTTTATAAACCTCAAAGGGGACCCATTCCGGAGGATGAGGGGGAAAAATCATAAGAAAAATGCCAAGGGAGTAAAGAGAGGTTTATCCCTACATGCTAAGAATACGACCATACCAATCAAAGAAAAAAGGGGGGGGAGGAGTCGACCTGAAGAAGTAAAGGATGGCATAAGGGGGAAAAAGGGGGAATCTTCCTTCTAATACTGAAGGACAGGTACAAGGCAAAAAAAAAAGAGAAGTCGCGCTCCGAATCGATATCGAAGGGAAAAGGTAAGGAAGTGATCGAATATAAGAAGCCGCAAAACTTCACCTTTTCAAAAGAGGGGGGGGAGTGAGGTATGATAGCGAAAGGGAAGAACATTCCGGGAGTCGCAACTGATTCTTCTTCCCAGAATACTGTCGCTATCCTCCAGCAGAAATTGCTCGCCTATTTGCACTGGGAAGGGGTGGGGGACCAGTGTTTAAGAGACCGGGGGGAAAGGAGGACTCACTTCTATAGAGGGGGGACGCGACTTGTTCTCTTGCCTGGAAAAGGGCAGGGATTGTCTTTACGGACGGGGATCAGGAAAGACGGGGGAAAAAAACGTCCCTATGAAAAAAAACGGGTAACCGGTAGAAAGGAAATGGGGGGGGGGTTTCCTTTCCGGAAGAGAGGAGAGGTACGGGATCAACAGCGAAGGAGAGGGAGGTAAGAACGGCTTGAATTTTGAGGGTTCGGAAGGGGGACGGAAAGGGATTTTCTTCTTGCCGGGGAGTCATTCTTGGGAAGGAAACGGCCGTTTGTGAGCGGAAGAAATTATTCTGGGAGGAAAAGGGTGGAGAGGGTTCGGTCTTCACTAATCGGAGGAAAAAGGAAAAAACGCACTGCCTCCGCAATGGGAGAAAAGGCGACGTTCTGCCTAGGGGGGAGATCTCTGGGAAGGAAAGAAAGAAGTAGAAAAAAAAAACTCCAAAACCGCCTCAATACGTGAAATGGGACTAATCGAATGGGGCATAACAGGGCAAGAACTCTTGGGAAAGTTCTTGTCGGATCCGGAGTCATTCTGGACGAGGAGACTTAGGGGGACAGGGGAAAAAAAGGGAGCTTTTGATGATCCCCGCGACAAGGGAAAGGATAAAAGTAGGGTGTCCGCGAGGGGAAAGAATCCCTAGTAGGGGAGTACGAAAGGAGGGCCGAAAAAAGGACAAGTTGTCGTAAGCCACTGTTGGGGGAAGGGAAAAACCCTGATGGGCGGGAAGAAAGCAAATGCCTTCTGCCGAAAGGGAGGGGGGGGTTAAAAGAAAAGAAGGGAGACTGAAGGGGGATCGTGATCCTATTCTATAAGGGAAAATAGCCCTGGCTAAACTATTTGAAAAAAGAAGAGGGGAATCCGGCAGAGAAGGTTCATACTAAGGGTTAAAAAAAAAGAGCGTCTGTCTTTCGCAAAAGGGGAGGGAGAAGGGGGAAAACATACGCTTTTTCACCACAAAAGAAAAAATATAAAAACACGAAGGAGGAAGTCAGGACGGGAACGTGTTTTTTACCCCAAAGAAAGAACTTTCAGCGCGTCTTTGTAAGAAAAGAGGTGTAGTTATTTGATCCCGTCGACAGGGGGTAGAGAGAGGAAACTGAGACGAGGACGGGACGGAAATTTCGAAATGCCTTTATTTGTCATTGGGGAAAAAAAGTGGGCTCCCAGCACCGGTTGGGGGGGGAAGAAAGAGGGGACTTCGTTTTTAGGAGAGGGAACCGGTGGGAATCCTGTTGTGCCCGATCACATCAAAGGGAGATGGCTCGGAACAGGGGGAAGGAGGGGTGTGAGGTCGGGGCGTTCCTTCCTGGGGTCTTTAGTGAGAAAAGTAGGTTGCGAAAAGGGCCGGAGATCAAGGCACGTCTTCCGCAAAGGGCGACCGTTATCACTGAAAAGGAAGAAGAAGCAGGTCGATAAGAGAAGGGGGAGACGCCAAAAGGAACGAAGAAGGGAAAGCCGCTTTTTGCTCCTCTAACGCCGGAGAAGCTCATCGGCTCTGCCATAACGTGAAGGGGAGAAAAGAAGCTTGACGACGACACTCGAGAGAGGAGAAGGAAAGGTTAACTTGAGAGGTGAGGGAAAAAAGAGGCTCTTTTGATGGAAGTAATCTCTACTTGCCTTTGGGGGAGAAGAGGGTGCGTAATTCCCGGGGTGTAAATTCTGAGTGTAGAGAAGGAAAACGATTTCTTTCCCCAGAAAGGGTGTCTTTTCCATAAAGGGAAAGGGGTAGAGGTCGTTGGCGTCTACTCCGTACGTTCAAGAAAGAAAAGATAAGCAAAAGGGGAAGGCTGAAAGGAGGGGCGAGGTTAACTCTTTTAAGGAAAAGGGAAGGATGTCTCCCGCAGAACGCTATTTGGAGGAAAGAAAGTCGGCGGCTTAACCCATGCGCAGGAAGAGGAAAAAAAAGCGAAACAGAGAGCAAAACAAAAGAGACGATCTGTCTAACTTCCAGGAGAGGAGAGAAGTGAGTTTCGATTCATCGGAGAGAAAACCATTTGCCGTTCTTAAGGGGGAAGGAAACAAGAAAAGAGAAGGGGGCAATACATCCCTCCTTCTCGGATAAATGAAATTCGTCTTCTACGCCAAAGAACAGCGAAATCAACGATGAAAAGGGGGTCAACAAAAACCAGGGGAGGTGTCACTAATCTTTTTTGAAGGGAGGGTCTGTCGCAAGGGAAAAAGGGCGATTACGTCACAATGGAGTCTCAAAGGAGTACGACCCTCATCTAGGGAAGGTCCTGGGAAACTCCTAAACTTATTCTCTCCTTTTAATCAATAATAAGAAATAATCCTAACGTCTAAGAAAAGAGAGGTTAGTACCAGGCCTAAGGATGAAGAAATTCAGTTAGGGGGAAATTCCTTCCCTCATTTCTTTCGAATATGGAACCCTAAACTTCGTTAGGGGAGAACGGTCAGTTTCCTCTTAAAAAAGGATAAGGGCCTGGGAAAGTCTTCACTTTCTCGAGTCGCTTGAATGAATCCGAGAGGGGTCGCCACCCATAGAATCCCTTAAATACTGGGTTTTCCGCGAAAAAGAATCTCTATGTCCACCCTTTTCCCGAAAAAAGCACCTTCTAAGTAAGGGAAAAGGGGGGGGAGGTGCTCTTGAAACCCGAGCTAGGAAAAAACTTCTTCCCATAGAGAGAGTCCCCCCAAGGAACCTCAACTGGGTGCTGGGGAACAAAACAGGCGTATTGGGAAGTGCCAAAAGGAGAAATCGCCATCTGCCTACCTGAAAGAAGTACCCGGGCGTGCTCAGAAGAGGGGGGGGAAAAAAAAAAGCGCCGGTAATACAAAAAAAAGAACAAGAGATGAAAGAAGTGGAAGCGCTTCACTTGGAGGACAGGAGGGGTTAACCACCACGGGGGGAAGTCGAAGGCGAAGTCCGGGGGGGAGAGGGGGAAGCGGAGTTTTTTCCTTCGTGCATAATGAACGGTTTTGTTTGCGGCAAGAAAGACGTAGAAAGAGGGGAAAACCGAGTATGAATATTTCGAGAAAAAGAAGCGGAACGGCACGAAGGGGGGAAAGCCCTGGAATCGGATCGAATCGGGATAACGAAAAGGAGGGCAGCTGGAGGCAAAAAAGACAAAAGAAAGTTTCCATTTTTCGTCAGAGGAGGGGGGGTAAGGACCTGTTATGCAGCCCCGCACGGGGGATGGAGAAGAAAATCCAAAAAGGGGCCGTAAGGAAAATGCCGGGCTGGCCCTAGGGCAGGAAGGACATAAATCAAGGGGGGAGTGGAGACCCTCACTTTCTCTCTATAAATAAGGAGGAGGGAGGGAGGGGGGATCATCAAAGCGCGAAGGAGGGAAAGGACCTCTGTTACAAATAATACTCTAATCCCGTCAGAAGGGGAGGATCGCTCCCTGAACTTTGAGGGGAAAGGGTTCAAGAGGGCCCTAACATTCGGAGGGGGGGAAGAAGAGGGGACCCAGAAAAGGAGCGTTTAAGAGGGGGATACGAAAAAGAAAAAAGAGGGGGGAACCCTAGTTAATTGGGAACCTGGGCGAGGTTTTTCGCGAGCGCTTGTGGCAAGCGCGAACCCTGTCAGTGCCTGGGGACAACAGTCACTCCTCAAAGGTGGTCTAGAAAAGGGGTGCTGGCCCCCATCATACTCCTTCACTGAGAAAGAGAACCGGGGGGAAAGGTAGGAGCATTTCCCTGGGAATGAACGAAGGAGGACTGTCTTCTCTTTGTGAATAAAGGGAAAGAGACTAAATTAAGACGGGGGAATACGACAAGAAAACGCCTCTTCTACCTTCAAAAGATGGAATCTTCAAGGGGGAGACTGCTTCTATCTTCCCGGCAGAAGAAGGAAGAGTCCTTACCGGAAAGGGACAGGAAAGATTCGCTCTTCTTAATCAGGAGAAGAAAAAAAAAAGAGTCCATCATGTACCCAGGAATAGGAGGGGGGAAAATACTCTTGAGGAAACATTTGGAACAATCGCTGCAATGGCAGGGGAAGTTCAGTCCGGGGGACGACTCAGATCACAAAAAGGAACCTCTCTCTCGGGGACTGTCCGCTATCCTCAAGAAACGTATTTCTCCGGGACAGTTTGAAAAAGGGCCGATGCCGTTTTCACAAGGAAGATCTGCCTGGCCTACCTGCTGGGAGGGAAAGGGGCGCGACTGGTCTCTTGCGGGGGGGGGAAAAAGAGGGGAACGGTCAAAGGGGATGGGAAAGATCTTCGACCTGGAGAGGGGGAGGGTTGGAAAAAATGACAGCGGGAGGGGGGAAGTAAAAAAAGCGCGTCGGTGGGGGGGGGGGAACGGTCGTATCGCGTTCTTGCTTAAGTTAGATTCACGGTAAACGCAAAGTAGCCTTTTAAAAAGTTATTAACCTTTCCCGAACTGGGCCCGTTCGTGGGAGGAGAGGGGACGGTTCTCACTTCATGAGGGGGGAAAGCGAAAAGGGGGGATCTTCCTCAACGGGAGGGCGGTCCTTTTTTTAAAAGAGGATGACCTTGTTAGCAGATAAAAGAGAGACCGGGACCAAAAAGGTGGCGCGCCTCAAAGGGGAAACTCGGTTTCGCCGTTATGAGAAGGGGTGAAAATTACGGAAGGCAAAAGAAAAGACGTTCCTCCCTTCCCCGGGGAAGGAAAAACCTCCTCACTGGTAGGAGGAATCTTTGACGCCCGTCAACGAGAAAAGGGTCAGGAGATAAAGATGGCTTATCATCGCGGGGGAGCGTCTGTCTTTGGAAAGCGCAAGCTGGGGAGGATTTTGCTATCTCCGCGCGTACAGGAGAGATTTCTCCGATAACTTGAGGGGGGGAAGGGGGGAAAACGGAACCCCTCTTGAGAGGAAAAGAGGGGGGAAAGAGTAATAATTTATCCCTTGGAGGGGGGGATTTTACTGAGAAAAAGGGGCGGCCTACTTCATGCGAAAGGGGGAGCACCCAATGCCTTCACGAATGAATTATGAAAAGTTCTTCCTCCCCGCATGGGAGGACGATCCTGATTCCCGGGCCCTCGCGAGGAAAAAAACTAGTTCGCCGCTCCGCGGATGGGGGAGACGTGGCGAAATATGAGACCTAAACTCCTTTAAATGAGGAAGGGGGCAGCAACAAAACCGTGGGAAAGGGCTCAACTCAAATTCACGCTGAAAACGAAGGTTGAACCAAAAAAGAAACCAGAGAAGAAGTCGTCGCCTTCCTCTTCATCAGAAAGGGAAAAGCGACCTCGACATACACTTTCAGCACAGAGGGGGGAAACAAGAGCCGCATCATTTCTTTGGAGGGATTGAAGAAAGGAAGCGTCTTGAGCACGCCGTACGTGAAAGGGAAGGCGGCTGCCGATTTGAAATGGGAATGGAGGGGGAACATTGACGACAAAAAAGGGGGTGAAAGTCAGCTGGGAACTTCGGGGAAGGGGGGCCGCCGGTGATGCCCGTCCAAGCGAGCCGTGGAAACAAATCGCCTTCGAAGGCGAGAAGGGGGTGGCCTCGATGATGAGGAGAGGATTGCGGCGACGGAAGGAATTGGGAAGGTGTCTCCCTGCCGGGGATCTTAAGGAAGGACGTCTCCTCTCCGCGGAGGAAGGGAAACTGAGAAGTCCCGAAGAGAAAGTCCATCTTTCACGCACTCCTCTCCATTTGGGGGGGGTACAACTTGTAATCCGAGGGGGAAAATAGAAGCCTGAGAACGCAGCTCATCTTCTCTGGAAAGGAACAAGATATTCTCTTGCCTACTACTCGAGATAGGGGGAGGTGAGGAACCCGTCATTAGAAAAATTGGGGGGGGGAACAGCGGAGGTTAGGAAAGGGGGGGGGAACGTCCGATTCTTTGGAAGGGAAAGGGGCTCCTCACCGTGCAGGTGACGTAAGAAGAACGAGGGGGCGCAAAAGGTAAGACTCTTCCTCTACGATTAAGAAGAGGAAAGTTCTTTATCCTGTCTTTTTCAGTGGAAGGGTGAAGTTCGTCTTTCTTTGGCGAGGAAAGGAATTGGCATAGACGGAACGAATGGGAAAAGGGATTTTCTTCCACTACTTTTGGGGGGGAGAGGTGAACTCTTTTTGGAAAGAAGGAGGGAATTATGGTCTCGCAAACAGGCAGATTGATTAGACACTAGGCGGGAGGGAGCCATCTCTATGACATCTCTCTAAAAAGAAGAAGAAGATGTAATCGAGCTGCGAATTGAAGAGGTAAGAGCCGCCGACTTGAGTTCGAAATGAATCGCGGCTGGGGAAAAGAGGAAAGCCATTGGAAAAAAGTTCACCCTCTCCTATCGGGAAAAAAGCCCGACTGTTCTCTTCAGAAGAAAGTGATGAAAGTCGCTTACGGACGAAAAATAAGAATAAACGGAAAAAATCCCTCTCCCTTCTACAACGGGAGAGTTCTGGTTCACTAATCTTGGGGGGGGGTATCACGAGCGGTAGGCGCAAAAGGGGGGGGAAGCATTAAAGGGGCGATGACTGTAAAAGGAGAACCTTCATGAGATGAAAAAATCATCTCCGTTCTCGACGAAACTAAGGAGATAGGAATAAAAAAGGGGGGAAGACAACCTAATCCTCTTCGAAAAAGGAAGGGGGGATATCGGCTGAATCACCTGCACTTTTCTGTAAGAAAAAAAGGCCAAGGCCGTCCTCACTCTTTCGAGAAAAAAAGAGGCTCAAAGTCTGGAAGAAACTGGAGAAGGGGAAAGATCTTCCTCTTGGGAGAAGAGTCTGGCGGCTAGAGGGTATGGAAGTCTTCACGTTTCAAACGGGAAAAGTGCCTAAGTCCTATAGGCAAAGGCGGCCACCGACGTCATCAACTAAAGAAAAAAGGAGCCGCCAAATCTGCAAAAGAAAGAAAAGCGAGCCACCGTTCCAACGCATAGGAGAGAAAGAGGGGGAGAGGAACAAAGGAGGGGACGGCATCACCGAAAGAGCCTGCAAAACCGAATCCCAAAGACGAACGGACATGTTGAACAAACCTTACGAAAGGTAATGCCAACTACCGGAATGGAAGAGACGACCTGGCCCTTCCTTTGGCGGAAGGCACGTAGGATTCTTAAAGAGATACTTGAAAGAAAAGGGAATCAAGAACTACAAAGAAATTATTCGGAGAAAAGAACCGCTGAAGTTTATTTCAGGGGGGTAACCCCCCAGATATGAAGGGGCATGGGAAAAATTTTTTGGAGACCTTTTGTAGAAAAAGCGTAGTTGTTCACGGGGAATTTGAGGTGAGAGAAAGGGAAATGTGTGGGCGCGGAAAAAGCGAATTCCCTTCCTTTCGGAAAAGGTCGCGTTCCTGATGAAAAGGCGAAAGAGTTTAGCCGGGACGGAGAGGAACTTGAAGAGAGGGGGGGGGGAAGAGGAAGAAAAAGACGTTCAGAAAGGAGGGCGGATTCTCTTCATCAGGAAAGGTAGGTAAGGGGGTGCGTGAGGAAGCAATCCGTTGTCTGGGGAGAAAGGGGGGGGAGTACGCACTGTCTAAATTATTCCGCCCAGTAGGGAAGGGAAAAGAAGACAGAGCAAAGGGGGATTTAGGGCAAGAAAAAAACAAGAATGAAAGAGCGACACCCCTCACTTTATCAGAAGGAAAGAGGGATCATCAAAAGGCGCGAACGGCAAGAAGACAGAGGTTCTTTCTCTGTACAAAAGAAGAATGAAAATAAAGCCAATGAAGAGGGGGGCATGGGGACTTTCTCTGTTACGGGGAAAAGGAGGCGGTTGATGACAATGGCGGAGGAAAAGGGCGCACGTTAATCGTCGTTCACCGGAGGAAATTGCAAGGGAAGAACTAAAAAACGGCTAACCCTATTTTAATGGGGGGAAAGAGGAGGGCCATTGCGTTTTGTCGGTGAAGCTTGAGTGACGGGGAAAAAGAAAGGCCCCTCATCATACCCCCGAGGGAAAGTTTGCGGCATCTCCCAAAAAAAAAGTGCCGGCCCCTGCAGCAGGAAGGGTTAGAAGAGACCCATAGAAGGACCGTCTATTTCATTTCCACGGTATAAAGAGGAGGGGGAAACACGACTGCGGCGCTGGTGGGGGAGAACGACAGCGAACGATAATTCCCAGACAGGGTACGACCAGACCAAACCCAAGCAAAAGAAGAGGCGAAAGGGGGAAGTTTCTCTAACTCTCTACTGAGGAGGAGAGAAGTCGTTAAAGACCATCCATGGAAAGAGAGAAAAAAAAAGAAAGAAGCCTAATTCTCGCTTCAGAAGAGGAGAGAGAAGTTAAACAGAAGAAAGGAATATAAAAGGAAGGCGAAACTTCCTCAAAACGTCACGTTTCAAAAGGGGGAAAAAAGGCGGATGAAGCTACATTGAAAAGGAG
>Ga0179593_1666732_pt1 | contig 14762 bp, 20 predicted proteins | sample CZODoug2_1_08_16_FD_185931 | JGI IMG/M metagenome (GOLD analysis project Ga0179593, IMG submission 185931) | Vadose zone soil fungal communities from Angelo Coast Range Reserve, California, USA - CZODoug2_1_08_16fungal (PacBio error correction) | ecosystem: Environmental > Terrestrial > Soil >...
ACTTGCGATTGGTTAAAATCACCGAACTCCGTGAAACAATGGCTTTGAAAGCAATTGACGGAGCGCCTAATGAGCGTCGCAAGGGAAAAGTCATTCCTCCTAGGGGACTGAAGTACCTCTCATCAACAGTCGAGGTCCACGGAAGGGGAAAGGGTGAAGGGTTAATGTGAGAGAAAAAGTTAATCATTTTTGTCTGGGGAAGATAATGCAAAAGCGCTTTTCTGGGACGATGAGAATCTGAAGGGAACTAGCTCTCAAAGCTCGTATCTATCGACCGTATGGTAGGGGATGACTCATTTAAGGGCAGGGGGGGGGGACTATCCTAGGGGGAAAGGTGACTGCCCCTTTGGCAATTTCAGAATATCGGATTATTTAATTAAGACCACGGCGCTACTGGGCAGGGGGAAGCATTAAATGAGAATGAAGGGCCTGTTCTAAGGAACATAACATCGTAGAATAGACTGATTGTTGTCAAAAGTCTGGTTCTGATCCCTGGAAGGAGCCAGAAGAAAAAAATCGATATTATGGTGGCCAGGGGGGGGGGGGGAGAATGTCTTCTGGGAGGCAGGGACCTCACCATACGGGGCTTGGTCATTGGATGCCGATGTGGCGGTGATGCTGATAAGTGGAATTAGCAACATCGCCAGGAAAAAATGGGGCTCATCTCTGAGGATTGGGGAAATAGGCGTGTGAAGCGGTGGTCCAATCCATGATATCTAATCAAAGGAGGCGTCATGTGGAGAGGGGAAAAGCATTGACAGTATTTTTGAAAACCTGGGAACAACACTAACGCGCCGGGGGGGAACAGCGGAGACGAGGGGTCTGTTTGATATCGAAATTTCCGGGACTTCCCAACTGAAAAAAAACAAGCACTTAGGGAGCGGACTCGTCCAATTCTTAAATGGAATCCAGGGGCCAAAAAAGGGGAGTGTTCCTTGAGGACCCAGCATGACACATCGAAAAGAGTCGAAAGAAAACGGATCGTATTCTCCTGGGGGGGCGGACCATGTGAAGATCAGTGCTCCAAACTACAGTTGAAAAAACAAAATTTAAGAACCCGGCAGTCGGCGTGCTCACATACGGATAACCCAACGTTTCGCGTGAAAAAAAGGTCAAAAACGGAAAAGGGGGTGGGGTCACTAATTTGCTAGTACTGCGCAATCAAACCGCGGGGATGACAGGAGCGCCCGGTCTGTCAAAAACCATGATTGTAACTAAGCGCTCGTAGACAGCGACACTCTCAGGAAGAAGGGTCGATTGGACTCTAATTTGGGGGGGGGGGGGGGGTGGGGGGGGGGGGGGGGGTCAACTAGTTGGCGTAAAGACTTTACAGGTTCGGAGAGGGTCTGCAAAGTCTTAAGGAATGCTGACCGTGCGCAAGTAGTGTACAGATTACCGTCAAAGATTGAAGTACAACATGGACGAGTGCAACAAAGTCTTAGGGAACAAAAAAACCAGAAATTCTATACAGAAAAGGGCAAAAAGGATGGAGCTTTGGGGGTCGGATAAGTAGGCTGGATAGGGGAAGGGCCAGCGCGTAAGAAGAAAAAAAACAGGTGACCACTCAAAAAGGGGGGCTAGAAGTAGTGGGGGGAGTAAGAGCAGAGTGGGGGGAGGCGGGAGGTGAAGGAAGGGTAAGGAGAAGGGGATAGGATAAGAAGTAAGGGGGGGAGAAGTCCCGTAATCATGGGGTGGGTCCGTGAAAATCGGGTAACGAGGGGGGAGGGGGGGAGGGTGCGGAGGGAATAGGAGGGGGGTGCAACTCATGGCCCGCCACACGTACCACTGATGATCTGTTTTGTTACCTTCCATTCGGAAGAAAGTCGCACCAAGGCGCGGGGAATAAAACAACATTCTCCTTGACCTTTGAGATCATTCGTTAGGAGCAAAAAGTGGATGACTAGGGGAAGGACACTCCGTCCTGTGGTTGGTAAAGCTATTATGAAGGGACATGCCGTGGCATTCCGGACCTGGACGGCTTGAGAAAGTCGGAGGTTCGAAACCTCTACTTTAAAACTCCGAAGCAGAGTCACCGGACGTCTAGAGCAAATCATATTATCTGGTGTGCAAACCGGTAAAAGAATGCAGGGGGAAAAGGGTTGTCAAACTCTTTCTACGGCTATGGTGTAGATAAAGGGATTCTTTGGGCTCATCTACTCAAACGTATCTGGCCTGGCTAACCGAAGTAACTCCGATCCCTCTAAAGAAATCACTTTTGTCAATGTCATCCTAAAAGAAGGGGAAGATGTTTGCAAAAGGAACGGAGAATCGAAAAAAAAAGATCCAGCCATCTGATGGCCGAGGAGAGGCAATGGGGGGGGGCGGACTACTGGAAAAAGGATTAGCAACCGAGTTTGGGAAAAGCCGGGAATATGCCTATCAAAAATATCGAGAGAGAACAGTAGATGTGGATCGGGGGGGGGGGAAAAAAAAGGGGGGTGACCAAAAAGAAGTGCTGCCAGAAAGAAAGCGATTGTGTGGCAGCTAAGCTGGTTCTCAAGGGGAAGGGGGGCTTAAAATCTCCGCACTTGGACGGGGAGGCAGGGGATCAGAAGAAAATACTGATCATCCTAGGCGACGCGGCAAAGGTGAGGGAAAAACGGTGTTTCAAGAAAAAAAAAGAAAAAACAAGAACTCAAAATCTAGAGGAAAGAGGGAAGTCGACACTCTGCATCTTCTGAGGGTCGCCAAAAAAAGGGAGAGGGAAGAAAGAAATGTGACGAGCACCGCATTTCCCGCAATAGTCATAGTTGAAAAGCTAAACCCCAGGCTTCGGGGGGAAAAAAGGGAGGTATGAGGAAAAAAAAGAAGGGGACACGTGAAGTCATCAATCTCAAAGTCGCTCACCTGGGCATCTACTTAGAAAGGGTGAAGGAGGTAGTAAGGGATCGCACTCATCTGAATCGCAACAAGCCAACGAAAATTAGGGGGGACAATTTTTAGTAGTGATGTAAAAAAGAGAAAAAAAAATATTTAAGGGGAAATATGAAGTATGTGCGAGCAGTTGGGGCGAATGGGGAAGTTAAGAGAGGAAGTCGGGCACCACGGAATGTTCTTTGGGGGAACTTAGAGGCTTCACCTGGAGTAGGAAGGAAATAAGGCTTCGCCTAAAAAGGGAGGAAAAAAAGACGCTTGGCGGGGAGAGAGTCAGAGATCTTCGTTTCCGAAAAAAAAAAAAAGAATAGTACGAAAACCTCTCAAAAAGAAAAAAACAAAACGACCGCCCACACAAAAAAACAAAAAAACAAAAAAAAGAGAAAAAGGAACCCACACCCCAAAACAAAAAAAAACCAGCGGGCTCTCATCTTGCACGGATAGTGCTGGAGGTTTTGCAAGGTTTTTTGGAATCAAGAGGTTTTTCCAGGTGAGAAGTATTTCGATCGCAGAGTCGAGGTCCAGCGGAAGAGCAGTCTCTGAAATGGAATCTTGTTAAATGAGGTGACGGGTCCACCTGCTAATGGGCTCTAGAAGGGGGCCCGTGGCTCTTGGGTCAGCGTGACCGGACGGGGCCGCGAAGACTCTTCTGCGGAATCTGGAGAAAATTCGTTGCCGCACTGCAAGTGAGGAAGATAAGGAAGGCAGATTGCCTCCGAAGAAGGAAGGGGGAATATCGATAGATGTTGTCCTTTCATCACATCGGCTAGTGAGGAGAGGAAATTGGTCGAAGAAACATCTGTGTCTCTCCGTTTTGAGGAAGCTATTGAACAGGAGATTTCTCTTAGGTAGAGTAGGGAATTTGGAAAAGAAGTAGACGATTGTAACGTGAAAGAAAGAAATGGAACGAGGAGCGCTGATTTCCCAAAGACCATCAACTAAAGGATTTTTTGTCACTAAAAAAAAGCGTCTTTTAAGGGAGGGGAAGCCACGCCTGGCTGAGGGGGATAGGATGGGGCGCATTTATGGGAGGTGTTCCCTGTGAGGGGGGGGTTTTTTAGAGCGATCATCTAAGGGGGCAAGTTCTAACAGGGGGGTGGCTTCTCGGGAGGTTGGGGACACAAAGGGGATGCAATGGCCGTGAAACGACGGGTACAGAAGAAGGGTAGCCCGATCAGAAGGAAAGGGGGACAGTTCCGGACGAAGGGGAAGGGGAGGCTGTGAAAAGAGGTTAGGGGTGGGAAACGATAATTTCGAAAGTCAACACGAGTAGATAATGACCCCTTTGGGGAGGGGGCAGTGGTATAATGGGGAAGAGGGGGACCGCCAAGTATATCATACGTTGACGGAGAAGACTGGCAATGGATTGCTTAAGAAGGGTTGAGGGGGGGGGGGCTCATACTGACCCGGGGCATTACGGAGGAATTCTTGGAAGGGGATCGGACACCTACTAAAGGGAGGCGTTCTACGCGTTGCGGGACACCGGGGAGGCTTGGGCCTATTTAGAAAATCTTGGGGGAAAAAGAGGTTGGGGGACGGAACTCCAGAGTCTATCTTACGGCTGGTAAAAAGAATCGACACAACCGTTGCAGACGGGGTCCTTCCTTCACCTGGGGTGGCGGCTGAAAGGTCATTTTTGGAGGACGATATCCGGGGACAGTCAAGAAGACACAGGAACAATTTCGGCCGAAACTTTGTTACGTCAACATGAAAAGTGTGAGACAGGGGGGAAAAAACTTAGCGAGAAATAGTTGGCTTGGGGTAGTACTAAGGTGGCTTGTCCTTGACAAGGGTTCTAGGGCTTATCGAAAAGACTGGAATCATGCCAAAGTAAGAAGACTTGAGTAGGGTTTTTTAAAGACTGTAAGGAAATTTTTTCCTTCGTTGGTCTCTCTACTGTGGCTTAAGAGAAAAAGAACTGATCCTAAAGAGACGATGGGGGAAAAGGGGGGGCTATAGCCATTGGAGAGAGATGCCGCGGGGAATCTTGTTTGGGGTCTGGGCACCTTTTCGTCTGCCGGAGAAAAACTCTCGCCTGGAGTATCGCTGAAAGGAGGTTCGTGGTGGTGCATCCAGAACTTAGGTGCCGGGGGCAATAGGATATGTAAATTCCGCCTCAACTCTGGGTGCGATCGATCACCGGGTTCACCCAAAGAAACCCCGCGCTTGGGCAAAAAAAAGGCTCTCTTGAAAATGGAGGGGGTGGGTGGAAGCCATTTCTATTATTGTTTCATCACTAAACAATAGAGGTCTAACCTGAAATTACCATTTTCTAAATTGGGGGGGGGAATCCGAAGGGGACTGAATAAAAATCACATAGGGGTAGTGAACGCACGCAGTAGGGAGGGGAAACCGAAACGGGAGCGCTCTTCTTGCTAATGTGGGGCGTCGGGGCAAAATATTGTTTCTAGGAGCAAGTATGAGAAGGTGTGCTAACATAAGTTAACCGATCGAGCTGTAATCAAGAGTCAGCGAGCTAAAAGGAAAAAGGCTATCATGTCACTTGCTGAGCGAATAGGCAGGGGGAAATTGGAAGATCCGCTCGAAGTAACTTGGAGGAAGTGCGGCGGTGGGCTGAAAGAGATAGCCGTGTCAATCGTCGCGAATCTTATGAGAGTGCACAGTTGAATGCCTTTGGGAGACGCTTCTACTTGTCCTTTCTTAGAGGAAAGATTTAGCTTGTTCGGACGTTCTCGTCGGAAGAAGAAGCTAAACACTTTTTTTTCAGCATATAGGAAGAGGTGTTCTTCTCTCGGTCCAAAAAGTAAAGTATATAATACGGATTCGGAGAGTGGTCACAAAAGGAGGTTCGTTCTATCGAATCGTCTCAGCCTTGGCGGAATCGGGGGGAAAGGGGATGGCAGGGAAACGTTAATCGATGTCTTATCCGAGCAAGCACTTAAAAGGATGGAAGGTTCATTAGGGGTGAAAAGGCGGAAAGATTTAGCGTTCCTGCGTTTGTTTCTATCAAACGTAAAATCGATCGTCGCGTGGCAGAAGGAAAATCGAGATTCGTTACAGATAGTACACCTGGAGTTCGCCTTTTCGAGCGGAACTCTTATTAAGGGAATCATGGGAAAGATAACGAATGGGCATGGCTTGGGGGAAAACTAGAAGGAAAACATCAAAAAGCTGCGCGACTCTGACAGAGGAGTGTCTGATCTATCGGGAATCAAACACCATGCGTTTGTGAGGAGGGGCGGACGTCAAGGCTCAGACTATAGAATTTTGACGGGGCCAACAGTCAAAATAAAAATACGAAAGGAGGTGGCAATGGGGGAAAGGGGGGGGGAAATCGTTCGTCGTGAGCACGTAAACCGATTGATCTGTGGGGGGTCCCTCATTGCAGCCCGAGGAAAGCATGAACCTCCAACATCATCCGGTTGCCCAGATGTGGGACGTAGGGGGGGGACTTAAGGAAGAAGGATTAACTGGTTGAAAAAAAAAAATGCAAATCGCTGAGGCCAGGAAACATGGCTACTGACACTAACTAAAAGAGTCATTCGGAGTTCCTGGAAGTTCTCAGCCCCGTGGATCCGTGTACGAGGGGGTGCGGGGACCGGAACGATGATTAAAGATTTCCGACACGCAATAAAAGACGCGGCTTGTTTTTTCTGGGCTGAGAGTTGCGGAGTCACAAGCTTGGGGTCTGAGGAAAATGAACGAGGCTCTTCGTTGGAAATCTAAACTAAAAAAAAAACTAGATGACTCATTGCCGGCGGGATTCTCTTGATGGAGGTGGAGGGGGTGGTTACACATGTCGTGGAAAGCGCAAAAGGGATAATGGGATGGGGCCTAGAAAAATTACGAGGAAGCGAATTGAGAATGGGAGTTTTGGGAGAAGGACTGATTAGCAGGGGACCGACGTCATGAACGAAAAGTCGGATGAGGGAAAGGGAACACCTACTTTGAATGGGCATCAGGGGATAGAAGCTGAGGGGGGGGTTTAATAACCTGTCAAAGATGCCTGCATTTACAATCTCGGGGGGAAGGGAAAGGGGGATCCATCTTCAAGCAGTGGGGGGGGCTGCTGAAGGAAACTGGGCATTTTATGACGACGATGGATAGAATCTACTGCACTTCGAAAGGAGTGCTATGAGGTTTCTGTTCACATAGAGAAATGTGACAACTAAAAGAAAAGGATATCTTTGGGAACGGTGTTAAACCGTATCAAACTGGGTGGAAAAGGAATCGAATAGGGATCATATCTCACCCTTCGGTATTGGGGATTTAGCGCTCATCGTGATGTCAGGAAAGAGAATCTCCTCAAAAGTGCTTTCTCGCTCTGTAAAGGCGCTCTCAATATTGATTTTCCGAGAAACAGATGACCCTTTTGTAGGGGAAAAAGCATAGCTTTTTCTAAAAAGGCTGATTGGGAGAAGCCTACCCGGGAGCTGTAATCAGGGTAGCCTACTATCTTGGCATGAGGCGTGGGAGAGAAATTTTGAATTAGTGACTTGACCTGGGGGGGGGGGAGACATGGATCGTGAGTAATCGTTGGACAGTAAGATCCAACAAAACAAAACAAGGATTAGGGAAAATCTAAAGGATATCTGTGGAACTGGAGGGGAAAGGAAATTTCGTACGCGGGGAAAGAGGGTCTACATTCCAGGTGTGATCTTTGCAGGACTCCAAGAGCAGGCCAATGGAGTAGGCTTTCTTAGATCAATAAGTAAAGTGGGGCGTATACAATCATGTACAAAATCTAAAGATCGGTCCACGGAAAGAAGGATATGACTCAGAAGGGGCCTGGAGTTCGTTTCAGGGAAAAATCTAAGAAGGGGGAGGCTCGTCATGGAGGCTGCGGAGGGAAGCAAGCGAATGTTTCGAAGATCAGTAATAGAGGCAAGCATGCTGCTTAGGCTACGATGAAATCGGGAGAAAAAAACGCTTCTTCTACGGAGGGAACAATTATTGGGGGCAGTGCTACTAGAAAAATGAGAAAATAAAAATGGACTCATGTCAATAGATCTAATCGCGGGGGTCATCACTTCGGGGCTTGGGGAAGGAGTTTCGACCAATGCCTCTTGCAAGTCTGTTGAAGCACAGTCAGTTTCATGGAAAAATTTATTACAGCAAGGGGAATAGACTTGGGGGAAAAAGGGGGCACTTCAGATAACGTGACAGTGGGATTATCTTGTCCCGGAATCCGGCTCTTCAAAATGATGGCTAAAAACATAGGGGATGAGTTTTCCTGGAAAAACCTTAGAAAAATTGCAAGGCGCGATGTAATAACAATACATTTGTTATGGTCCTTGGGAATAACTGCAGTGAAAGCCCTAGGCGGATTAAGGGTTTTTCTGGGAGAGAGAGTTCTAATGGGGGGTGGGGTTGGGGAGGAAAAACGTGAACGGAAGTCTGAGGTCTGAAGAGTGAACAAGAACGGAACAAGGGGAAGGAACGAAAAGTTGTCTCGACAGAAAACACTCTAACTCTTCCTGGGTGGATAGGGAGAAGGAGCTGGGGAGGTGTTCTATGAAACATTTAGGGACTCAGATCAAGGAGACGGGGATATTATTAAATGGGTCCAAGGCTAGTTTGGGAAGTTCATAGGGGGTATCAAGTGGTCGGGGGCATGACATTTGGGAAGAACAAGGAGGGCACCTTTGCGGGGGCAGAATAAAATTTACAAATGTTTGACTGTTTGGGAGTGTCATACGGTACGAAAAAAGGCGTTCTTTCAACCTAGTATAGGTAAGGTTCACTTAGCATGGAATCATGAAAGGCAAGGGGACGTGATTTTTAGTGCGCCTGGAAGGAACGAGTTCCCTTACCCAAGTGACCTTTCCTGTGAACTAACAGTGGTAACGGACTCGCACTCCGGTGTATTTGTTTAAAATCAGCTCCACAAAAAAAAGATTAAATAAAGCCGATGTCATCAAAGAGAGGGTCGGCGTAGTCTGACGGGGTGAACCTTCTTGATTCCTTCGAAACAGCATTGTTCGTTTGACACCCAAGGAGGGACGAAAGTACGCGCGGTGAGCATGCTCGAAGAGACTATAAGATATTGTAAACGGGTCCGGGGGAGAGGGGAAATGCGGGATAATCAAACCGGGAAGGAGGAAGATGCTACTAAGAGAGTGGGTACACAGGGGTTTGGGGAGAACAACCGTAAAATGATGAGTACGGCGAGGTGATTAGAAAACTATAAAAGATGAACTACTTTAAAGGGCTCAGGAGGAGACTCTGAGGGATAGTATCTTATGAAATCGCGGGAAGATATCGGGAGAGGAAAAAAGCCGTCATCTCTTGTGGTAAACAAAAAAAGAATTATCATCTTGACGAGGACCTGAAGAAAGAGTATCAGTCTTCGAAAAACCCAGTATGGCAGTCTCTTCGGGGTCTTAGAGAGAATAGGGGGCCTCAGAACAGTATGTCATCTTCCATGAAGGAAGAGTATGTGGTTGACACTGTTAGAAAAAACGTCTTCTAGGAAAGAAGGCTGTATCTCCTGCGGAACCGAGAGAGGAATGAGAGACAGAGCGGGGAGGATCAGATGAACGCTAGGGACGGGGAAAATAGTGGAAAAAAGAAGGCCCTGTATCAGGACTTCACGAAGGATGTATGGGTAATGTCGGCAGATTCTCCGAGAAGTAAGAATGGGGGAGGGGGAAGGGCTGTGTGGTGTTAGCGGTAAACAGAAGTCATATACGAATGCTGATGGTGCTCTGGGGCCTGGACAATTTCCTCTCTCAATCTGTGCAAGGGTCAAAAAAGGTGAGTTATTTGTAGGGATCACCTAGGTGATACAAACGAAGAAGTGTACCATGTTTCAGGGGGGGGGGGGGGGGTATATTGGTACCGTTAGAAGCAGATTTTATGAGAAAGAAGACCCATTCTACCTTAATAGCGAGACAGCGTACGAGCAAACAGTCTTTTGGGATGATGCTGTGAAAGGAGACAATTTTTCGACGGAGAATGGGGGTCGATGGGACCTATTGACTATATGTGAAAATATGCTGACGGTCTACAACACGAAAAAAAAGGGAAAAAAGGGAAAGAGATAGGCGATGTTTTTTTTATTATAAAAAATGCGAAAGGGGAAGTCAAAGGACAAAACCCACTTGCTATTTCAATCGGGAGAGGAAAAGTAGGCCATGTCTCAGGCAAAATGGGAAAGTTCAATAGCGGCACTTTAAGTGAGTCAGGTTTGATTAAGGACGCAAAGGGGGAAAAGCTGATGAAAAAGTGACGTTCGACATAAGAAGTTCAAACCCAAAGGAGAATCCATTTTGAGCAAGAGTCGCCTAAGGACAAAGAGTGGACCAAATGGCCGCCTGAGAAGAAATAGTTTGGTGCGAGAAAGAGTCTCAAAAAAAAACAAGAAAGAAACTGTCAGGGATGATGGCGCAGCCATTGGGGGGGGGGGGGGGGGTGGTCTGTAGGGATCATGGAGGAACCTATGATCAAGCGGGAGGTTGCCCGCTCGGGAGCCTTACAAGGGCGAGGAGATACAAAAGAAGAGCCTATTCATGGATGAGGCAGACGTAAGTAGAGAAAGGGGGGAATCCGATAAAATTCTTTGTCAAGTAAAGCAAAAAGTCTGACGCGGGATCAATCACTTCTGTAATTACCGTACAGTATGGGAAGGAAGACAATATTGGGCCACGCAACCGGTAAAGGGGTGCAAGAGTCAGGACCCGCCCTTCTAAATCGAAGCAAGAAATCTGCTTTGTGGACAGTAAGAAGGAGGTAAATCTTTTTAGGAGCCGATGCCTATCTAGAAAACATTGACAACAAGTCGACACAGAAAAAAGTTCTTATTATGGGGGAAAGCGCAGAAGCTACGGAAAAAAAAGAAGGCAATTGAAAAGAAAGAAATGCGCACTTCTAACAGAGTCAAATTGCGAGCATGATATGGATAGTCATGGTAGAAGGGGAAGACGAGAATAAAGCCTGGGGGAAACTGACGCTCACAGAAGTAGTACTACCGGGGCCTGACGCGTGAGCGAGAGAGAGATCCAAACAAGAAGTGAAACGACTCCGACAGAAGAATCCCCACGGAGATAAAAGCCAGCGCGAAGAAGGAGCGGGTCAGATCCAGTGCAATAGAGAAGGTTGTCAGGCTTAGAAAGAGGGGCGCTGGGACTGTTAGGGGAAGAGGGTGCTCAAAGGAAATAGGGGGTGATTGGTTTAGGAGTAGCGTTTATGGTCAGGCTACTCTCCTTTTTAATGAAGAAAGTAGGAAAAAGAATTAAATAAAGAGAATATATGCTGAAACTGGGGGGGGGGGGGGGGTGGGGGGGGGGGGGGGTTGGGGGGGGGGGGGGTGGGGGGGGGGGGGGGGGGGTGGGGGGGGGGAGGTGAAAATCCAAAAGAAAATGATAGACCCAGAGGTTTCTAAGGGAGAAAACTGGGGTCACTCGCGATAGCAGAGAGGGCTCGAAAAAACGGGAGACGGCAGGAATTGTAGGGGGCAATCACCCAGTCTATGGAATAAGAACACGCCGAATTAAAAAAAAAGCAAAGCTAGCATGGTATTTGGCGAGGCGGGGGGGGGGGGGGCAAGGAGGTCCAACGTTATTCATGAGGGGATTCCCAGATGGGCGGGGGGGAAAAGCTATTTCCTTGTACAACCACGGGGGGAAAATGAATTCTTCCCTTTGTCGTGGAAAAAAGGGGGGTTCGGAATAGGATTTCAATGGGAAAACAGCTTCCAAGGTGAGGGAAAAGCTTGGAAAGAAAAACAGCGGGGTCTGCCGTTGATCGTATGTGCTGACCACCGCGTAAGAGGGGGGAATAAAAACTCACTTATCAAAAAATTATTCTTGTAGGGATCCTATGACTGGAGATGGGAAACCTATATATACTGTGAATAGAAGGGGGAACCTAATGACGACATCGCGGGGTTTCGCTCCAGGAGTCATTTCTCCCGGAAGGTCATCATACCCATCTTAACGACAGTCAAGGAGTGGACGTTCGTGAATCGTTTCCTTTGAGTCCGGTAAAATAATCTACAACAAGGTGGGAAAGGTGATGAAGATTTGAGCTTCGATCTCGAGCTCCTCAATGCACTAATAAGAGTATGGAGGGGAAGGTCACTTGCTTATTAAGGCAAGAGGTAATAGAGGAATATTCACCGTCTCCCTCAAAGAAGGAGTCTATATCAACCTATGGGGGGAGAGGGGGAGGGGGGGAGGCGTGTGCGTTCCTACGGGATGCGGGGACAAAATAAGAACTTATCTGTCCGGCTTATTCTCTTCGAGGGGAAGAAAGGAAGTTGAGGAGCGCTAACGAGCAGATGCTGGTTCGCGAAGAAGGGTGATTCACCGAATGGGGGGGAAGTCTGCCATTTGTCTCAGAGAAGTCAGGGTTCATTATGTCTAACTGAATTAATCGTCATGGAATAGGCAATCAATGTTTGCGGGAAGCCATGTCATTCTGGTTCGTGGGCAAAACAAGTAAAAGGGGGGGGGCGTATACGAGAAAGAAGGGCGTTGTTCATTTTCATTCGCCGGACTTTAACGGGGCGCGCTCAAAAGCTGTATCTGGAAAAGAAAAAAAAAAAAAAAAAAAAAAAAAAAAAAAGAAAAAAAAAAAAAAACAAAAAAAAAAAAAAAAAAAGAGAAAAAAAAAAAAAGAAAAAAAAAAAAAAAAAAAAAAAAAAAAGAAAAAAAAAAAGGAAAAAAAAAAAAAAAAAGAGAGAAAAAAAAAGAGGAAAAAGAAAGAAAAAAGAAAAAAAAGGGAGAGGAGAAAAAAAAAAAAAAAAAAAAAAAAAAGAAAAAGAAAGAGAAAAAAAAAAAAAAAAAAAAAGAAGAAAAAGAAAAAAAAAAAAAAAAAAAAAAAAAAAAAAAAAAAAAAAAAAAAGAAAGAAAAAAAAAAAAGAAAAAAGGAAAGAAAAAAAAAAAGAAAAAAGAATAAAGAAGGGGAGAAATTCCCATCATGGACGATCCTCAGAATTCCGAAAAGAAGAAAGGGGATACGGAGGAATGCGGACCTTTAATGGATGTTAGGGCGAGTGACCGATGACTTCTAGAACCTCGAAGGGTCTTGTGTTAGTATGACGACCAAGGCGATTTCGGGAGATTTGTGGAAGGGAGAGTGGCGGAGGGGATAGGTTCCAAATAACGACGAGTGCCACAAACAGATCGCAACTGCAGAGGGATACCTTTGTCCAGGGAAAAAGGGGGAAAACGAACTAGGTCATCGGGGGGGTATTTCACCGGGAGGAAAAAAATGTAGGGTGGAGGGTTAGGTCGGCATGAGGGGAGGGGAAACCGCGTGAGTTTTGTTCATCGTCGGGGATTCGTCGGAACCAAAGGCGCTCCGTCCCGGAGGAAAGGGGGGATGGAAAAAGAAAGGATAGGGGCGGGCCAAAAAAAAGAGAGGGGCCGTGGGGAAGGGACACTCCGGCTCGCAGGCAGGGAATGCTGAAAAGAGGTGGCCGACGAGGGGGTGTGGAAAGGCTGTATTACAAACAGTGAAAGGGCGGTAAAAACAAACTGCTCCTCCGCAAAAATTTGGTGCGGGTGCAAGGGGGGGAGCGGGCGAGAGGAAGCGAAAGACGCTAGTGCTTGAGGACGGAAAAAAGAAATACATTTTCTTTGCTGAAGGGGAGGGGTGGGGCCTGAGGAAACGGCGGTTGGGAAGGGAGAGGGTGACTCTTTCACGGGAGGTGCACTTTCAGAGGTAAAGAATGTCAAATCTTGGGGAGTCGCCAAGTCCGGTAAAAGGACATTCACGGGGGGACGAGCCCGCTGACATTGTGGATGGAGGCCGGGGACTAGGGACTTCGAGCTTTCACAACTCTTTGCGGCGCCGGAAAAGGGGTCCTTTTTCACCTCCGACTTAGGGTGATGAGGAGAAGAGCACGGGAAGGAACGCCAATGGGGGGGTCCGGAAGGGAAGGTCCTCAGGATGGAACTGCAAACTGTTTTAGGCGAGGGGGACGCGCTAAAAGCAACATAAGGGAGGGAATGATGCCTAGGGTGAAAACAGTCTTCTTTCAGGGGAGAAAAAAAGGGGACAGGGGTGCAAAAGTAGAAGAACGTGAAGTGTTTATTGAGAGGAGAAAGGCAGGGTTTTCATTGGGGAAGAAAAATGTTGGCTCTTAAAAAGGAACCCAAACTCTGAGTAAGGCAAAGTGGCGGGACATTTCAATTGACAAGAATTTATTATCACAGCTGCACATGTTGGACAACCTTGGGAGGAACCTGCTCTCAGGCATTCTCAAAGAGAGGCCGAGGAGGAGAGCGTTCGCCCGCTGGAGGGAGGGGGAAAGAAGAAGGAAAAGAAAGTGGAACTCTAGCAATCGTTGACCAATCTACTACTCTTGCCTCGATGGACTGGAATTGAAAGGGGTCTAGATTTCACACCCCACGATACAGATTTACAACTGGGACGGGGGGCGCATATCGCTTCCGGGGAAAATGGGGGAAAGGGAGGGGATATAGACCGCTGTATGGGGGGAAGCAGGTCTACCGATAGAACTGGAACGCCTAAGGGGGGGCCATTATAGTTGGGCACGCACGAAGGGAAATCAGAAATCAGGAAAGGGGGTGGGGAAAATTGTACCAAAAATGGCGGAGGGGGGAGGAGGGGCATCTTCTCAAGATTGGCGGAAAAGGGAAAAAGGGATTAATTGTCTTCGACCGGTTTACATATTCTAGACCTAACATATTGGCCAGGAGGGAGGAAACTAGATTCGCTGGAATTGAGAAAAGGGAGGGGCTGGGTGGTCGAAAAAGAGAAGAGAGCTTGAAAGGAATCGCCTAAAAAATGAGGGAGGGAAGGGATCCTACGCTAGGTTCTGCTCTGCTTCGGGGGGTCGGTCGCGAAGGGAGAGATGTCCAGGAGAGGGGCAGCGCCGAAACGAACTCTTAAAAAAGGGGGGCCATGTCACAGTCAGAAACATAGGTCTTGTCCGATGACATCCTTTCGCGGGAATT
>Ga0179593_1281701_pt1 | contig 14761 bp, 23 predicted proteins | sample CZODoug2_1_08_16_FD_185931 | JGI IMG/M metagenome (GOLD analysis project Ga0179593, IMG submission 185931) | Vadose zone soil fungal communities from Angelo Coast Range Reserve, California, USA - CZODoug2_1_08_16fungal (PacBio error correction) | ecosystem: Environmental > Terrestrial > Soil >...
TTCCTTCAGCGCCAAGGGGGGGGGTTGGGAATTTAGTGGTGGAACATTGCTAGCCTACCCATTCCCTGAGAAAGGGGAGGGAAAAGAAAAGAAACAAAACGTTCTACAAGAATTCAGAAACCAGACGCCGGCAGAACAGAAAGGGAAAGATTCATAACCTCTTTGGGGGCCGCTAGAATAGACGGGTCCAAAGAACAAAAAAAGTCGAGGAAGCAGGCTATCGGGGTTACTCGTGGATCGGAAAAGGGGGGGAGGGGCAGGTGGAAGAGAAATGACAAAGAAATTTTCTAAACGGACAGTGCAAAAAAAAAAGAAAATACTGTTGGCCATGGGCAATGGGGGGGGCACTGCAACCATGTCACTGGAAGGTCGGGAGCCAAAAAAGACTTGCTAAAAAAGAGGCAAATAACCCGGAAAAACGGACGGAACGATAAGCAAAAAAAAAAGGATCCGCCGGTCTCAATCGCCGCATAAGTCTGGCAGGGGGGGGCGGCAAAGAAAAAAAACAAAAGGGAGAAGAGGTCGAAAGAGCCGAAGGCAACGAAAAAAAGAAGTAAAAAGGGATGGTATGACGAGAAAAAACAGAAGGAAGGGAGGGGGGGGTAACAGACAGGTACGGAAACAGAAGAAGGAGTCAAGCTCAATGAGGGACCGCCAAGAGATTTTCCCCCCAAATCGGAACGCATAGTGCATCTTGAGAAGTTGATAAGTGACCGGACCGATCCGAGTCGGTCAAACTGTCCAGTGTCGGGGAAAGGGGGGAAGGGAAGTGAAAGATCCGCAACTGGATTGACAGAGACACAAAGAAGGTGCGTACCCGAGGTACGAAAAAAAGGAAAAAGGGGACCAGGGAATGATCGTCATCCAATCTGGAGGACAAGTGGCTTCATAAAGAAAAAACAGGAGGGGAGTGGGAAAGGCCGGAACACTGAAAAAAAAGGGAAAAAACAATGCCGAACAAGCTGAAGAAAAGAGCTGGACGACACATAGTTGGCTGATGGGGAAGGAATTCGGAGGAGGCAACGGTTGGGGCGCATAACACTCTCAACCCCTCGTCAGAGGGAAGAGGTGGAAAAGAAAAAAAAAAAAGGAGGGGGGGGGGGGAAAAACGGAAAATCAGAAAGGTGGCTCTAGGAAGTTGGCATAAAAGGGGTGTGTCATTTTGCAAGGGGCTAACCGGTGGAGGGGAAAAAAGAGAACGGGTCATTCGTGCTAGTGGAGGGGAAAAAAAGGGTTTGGGTTGAAAAACGAAAACCGATTTCAAGACCGTGGGTCCTGTGCCAACCAGTGCTGGAAACTCATATCATGCCCGCCAGAAGGTAAAAGAAAAAAAAGGGGGGGCCGCGCAAAAAGAATAAAAAAAAAAGTGCTGCGAGATCGACTGACCCAGCCCACGCCAAATGATCAAATCAAAAGGTAGTGGTGCGAATCGACAAAATTACTTGCAAAAAAGAAAGGGACTACGACACCGGTGGGCAAAAGAGCTGTCCCATTTCATCTGGGCGTTAGAGTAGGAGACAAAAAGAGAAAAAGAAAAAAAAAACAACGGAGAGATGAACCGGTGAAAAAAAGACCGGCCGAACCAGGTGCCACTTGCACAGACAGCGTTTTGCCCCGGGGGAGAAAAAAATCTCACCGAGGGGAGTGTCAAATTAAGGTTTTCGCGGCGCCAAAAAGGAAAAATGGGGAAAAAGGGGAAAAAAGAAGACATCGACCGCAGAAAAAGGGTGAAAAAAAAGAAAACTTTCCAAGGGGCGCGAAAGGCTCCACCCAGGCCTGTTCGAGAACGTCCTGCCCGTGGAAGATAAAAAAAAAGGATAGGGCGGCAGAAGATAAGTCAGCAAACTGGTTGGCCACCGAGAAAAAAAAAAGAGAAAAACATCGAAAAAAAAAAAAGCGCAGAAAAAAACCCCAGCGCCACTATCACAAATTGTCTAGGTCCGACCCAACTCCAAAGGGAAACCCTGAACTGAACACAACCTTTTCTGCCATTGAAAGGAAGACGAAGAGAGGGGCAAGGACAGGTCTTCAAAAAAAAAAAGGGCGCGGGGTGGCTAAGGGTGTCTTGAGACAAAAAGCGTGACCGGCTAAAGCGAACCTAAAACGTCCAACCACAGAAATGCCACAGGGGGAGCCCTCGTTGGGCTGAATTCGGAAGGATGAAAAAGGAAGGAGGAGGGGGCATCAGGGCAAGAAAGAAATCCAAAGGACAAAAAAAGAGGGGAGTCCTCCACAGGATCTCCCACCTTGTACGACAGCTGGGATGCCGCTTCATAGGAAAGAAAGGGAAAGATAAAAACTTGAAGTCCAAAACGGACTCACTGCTGGTGCAAAAGGAGAGGAAAAAAGAAAAGGGGAAAAAGAACCAAAAAAAAGGGAGGGGGCCACTCAACGGCCAGTTGGGTAAAGGGGGCCCGAAGTCTGTCCGGCAACTGAATAACTCCCGACGGCAAGATGTCAACCTTGAGTCCGCTTGTGGGGGGGAAAAAGTGAAGACAAAAAACAGAGGAAGTTCGTACCGAAAAAAAAAGACAAGACCACCCGCAAAAAAAATTCAACACGTAACAACTCCATCTCCCGAAGAAGAAAACCTGTTTGGGCAAAAAAAGGGAGACAAGTTCGTAATGAGTTTTTATGTGGGCCTCGAGAGAACGGAGAAAATTAAAAAAAAATAAGCAAAAAAAAAACCACAAGCGAAAAAAAAAGGGGGAGTGAAAGCCAGACGACGCCGGTGGCAACGTTATGTGCTGTTCGGCAGGATGCCCAAGTTGCCGAGAGGAGAAAAGGGAGTGAAGGATTTGGTGGGCCTCGACTATGCGTCTCGCTGAGAGAGAAAAGTCTGGGTGCGAAGAAAGGGAAAGGGGAGGAATGGGCCATCAAAAAAAAAAAAAAACCACAAGGGAAAGTCGGTTTTTCACGGTCAAAAGAAACCCTCGTCGAGGGAGATAGAAAAAAAAGACAAAAAGCCCCAGGGCTTGGCGTATACCGAAAAAAACAGAGAAGGAGGAGAGGAAGGGGAACGTAGGAAAATTGATGAGCGAAAACCAAAGTGTTCTAATGCGTCCTCGGGCCCATCGCTACAAAAGAGCGGGAATGGGGTTAAGAACACTTGGGGGGGAGAACGGTTTGGTTTACAATGGAGATAGCAAGAAAAGGGGGGAAAGTAATATTGTGGGGAGGACTAGAAATGAAAGAAAAAAAACCAATTTGGGGTCGGCTGAAGACATCTCCTACGCAAAAAAAAAAAGGGAAAGGGGGGAGAGAGATCCTGCAGAGGGACAAAGGGGGGGGGGGGTGAATTTGGGGGAAAAAAAGTCACAGTGCGAGCCTCCATTAACTCTTTACACGGCGTACCCAGGGTAAAGACCACAGCCGCCTGGGAAACCACACGTCTCAAAAAAAGAAAAAAAACAAAAAAAAGAAGCAAAAAAGAGACGTACGATTAAAAAAAAGAGGGACGAGAGCACTCGGGCAGAAGAAAGGAAAAATCTAGGCAGCAGGAGATCTTCGTCGGCATATCCAGAAAAAAGGGGAGAGGAGGTTGGTTTGCCGATCTCTCATCTGACGCAGGGTCAAAAAGTGCCCCGACGAAAGGGGAAAGGGAACCATTACAGGGGGAAAAGGGTGGGTAAAAAAAAGGGACAAAGGAAACATGTACCTTGAATTTCTGTCTCCGCCCCGAATGCGCCTCTATCAAGGAAAGGAGGAAGGTCACGAGGCCAAAAGATCCCCTACGGATGAAGAGAACAACTTCTGCAGTGAAAAAGGAGAACAAAAAAAGAAGAGACAGAGGAGAAGGAACATAAAGACGTGAACCGATTGGGAAAAAGGAAAAAAAAGTAATTGGAAACACTGGACGGTTCCTCAAAAGACGATTAAAAATAAAAAATCATTCCTAAGTTATATGACAGCGGAAAAAAACAGGGAACAGCATTAAGAAAGGGGGAAGTGTAATGACATAAGGAAGGGTTGGATTCTAAGAAAAAAAAAAGAAAAGAAAGCCAAGGCGTGATTTTGTCCAAAAAAACAAGAGCAATCGGAAAAGGGGTTAGAATTTCTTACAGCTTCGGGGACGGTAAACGGGCCGTTGAGAAGGGATATGTTGGATGTCCGATCAGGCAATTCTGTGGATTGACCGCGCAAAATGAGGGAAAAAATGGGAAAGAAAGGGGGGAAAGGAAGTCAAAGAAAACAAAAAGTGTGGCTAGCCGTTGTATTACCGCAAAGAAAGCATTGGGGAAAAAGGTGGTGCAAGTGAAGTAGGCAAAAAATCAAGAAGGATTGAATAACTGAAAAAAAGGAAGAAGATCGAAAGGAAAAAAAAGAAGGCGGGGAGGGAAAGGAAAAAAAAGAAAAAGGTGTCTCTTTCGCGTCACGGTTGGCAAAATCGCAACCCAAGAGTAAACCGAAGGCAGATTTGAACAGACCTTATGGTGAAGGAGAAGAAAGAAGCAGGGGGAAAGGGGAAGGGTGGGCGGATGTTTTTTTGTGTTAAACCTTGGGAAGGGAGAAGGATGAAGGGGAGTCGGTTGAGAGGGTCCTTGGGCGAGAATTTTTTGGGGGGAAGGAAAAAGAATTTTTGCGGGGAAAAACGGGGCGCCCATTGAGGGATCTAGCCTGTCCATCCATCATCTCTGGGTTTGACGAAGACGGGGAAGGAGAAGCGGCGCGAAGACCTTGTTGACCGACTTACACCTCCTTCGCCCAAGAAAAAGAAAGGGGGAGATTGGGAGAGAAAAAGCAAGTGGCAAAAGAAAAAAAGGAGCAAGCAAAAGGCATTGGGGCGCCGCGAACAAAAATTAATTTGCACGCAATCGGAGAATGAAACTCGAAACAAGGGCAAATATTCTTTCCCATGGAAGGACGGGGCGGGGATTCCTGCTTCAAAAAAGAGAGAAGAAAAAAAAGAAGGAGTAGGAAAATAAATAAAGAGGAAGTGCGGAAGAAGGGACTGACGAAACGACCCTCTGGCCAATGTTCAACAAAACTGGGGGGAAAAAGGGGGAAGAGAAGGGAAAAAAAAGAATGCAAAGTAGGGGGGGAAAGCTACGCACGTTTCCTTTGCGGGTGCTCCTTGGCGCGGCAGCGCGAAGAGAAAAAAGCGGAAAGGGAAGACGCAGGCGGGGAGCTCAGGGAGCCAACCAGCTTTCGCCTCCGCAAGCAAAAAAAGAAAAAGGAAAGTCATGATAGAAGCCAAAAAAGGGGGAAACCCAACGGTCCAAAAAAAAAAACCACGCGCCATCGGCCACACAAACAAATGCAGGCTCGCCCAAGACAAAAAGGGCACGCAAAATTGCAGTCGGGAGAACCCAACTCCACACCCAGGAAAAAAAAAAGGAAAAAAAAAGGGGAAAAAGGGAGGTGGTTAACCGTTAAGATGAGCTGGAAGAGACGTAAGGGAAAAGACTAAAAATAATTCCAGTTAACTACAGGGGCGAAAGTGTTTTGCAGGACCAAAACGTACTTAGAAGGAGAAAAGGAAAATCCCCATGAAAAAGGGAAAGAGGGAAAGCGTTTCGCGGAGGGGGACGGAGTACCTTCACCTAATTGTTGTGCCTCGGCCGCGCCTCCAACAGTTGAACCACTGCTGGTAAGTCCTCCACCGTAATCCCAATTGAAGAAAGGGAAAAAGAAAAAAAAGGAGAAAAGGAAGTTCCATCCAGGGGTTTCCCTAAACAGAAAGGAATCCAAGCTTCAGAAAAAAAAAATCCCCATCATTTCCGGAAGGGAAGAAAAAGAGCACTTGGATTTGGGACCCCGACACCACGTCTCAGTTGACCTGGCACAGAAAAAAATAACAAGGAGAAGAAAGCGACTATTCCCAAGAAATGAACGCTTTGGGGAAAAAGCCCTGAAGCATTGACGGAATCTTTTCTTCCAGCGTAGACGCCGAAACTCAGGCTTCTGAGTCGATTACAAAGAAAAAAAAAACACGAACAGGAGAGGAAAAGGGGGTGGGTACCAAAGGGTCAGAAAGATCAGGGAAGGGAGGTTTATGGTTCCTCGTAGATGACCTTAAAGGGGAGGGAACCAAGTTACGTGCTGGTAGGAAAAAAAACGAAAAAAAAAATTTATTGCACGGCGAGGGGAGTCAATACGCACGCCGGTGCTGTTGGATAAGAGGGGAGAAAAAAAAAATTGGGGGGGTAGGCTTTTGAAAGAGAAAGGGAGCTCGCTTGATAGAGGCAAAGTCGGGGTCTGAGTCCAGACAGTCAGGGGAATGGGACCATGGGAAAGCGGGAAAGGCCAAGACTCGTGAGGGGGGACGGTGGCGTTTGTCACGGGAAAAAAAGAAAAAAAAAAAAAAAAACAAAAAAAAACAATGGTCAAAAAAAAAAAAATCTACGGGCTGCTCGACTATTTGTACTCTGTAGGCAAAGGGAGAAGGAACAAAAGAGTTCGGCCTCGTCCTTCCAGGAGGGGGAGGGAAAGTTGGTACGGAGAAGAAGGAGGAGTTGTTTAAAGGCTTATGGGTTCATCATACGTGTACGCGAGAAAGAAGGGGGAAGGATGATCAAAGGTGAAAATTAAAAAAAAAACCAGTTTCGGCTTTGAATGACATCTCTCTAAACACAAAAAAAGAGAAGGAAAAAAAGGTTGTGGGGGGGGGAGGTGGGCACATGAAAATCAACATTCCCTCTTTACCATCGCGTACCGTGAATGAGGGGGACCACCATCCTCCCTTTAAAACACAGTTTATCAAACAAGTGGCGAGGAAAACTTCCTAAAAAGAAAAAGGAAGGGACGCTCAACCTACTAGTTAAGAAGATGGAAGAGAAAATCAAAGGCTTTCAAGAAGGACCTACAAAAAAATATCCGAGCGACAGGAGGAGGTTAAGGAGGGATATCTACAGCCCTGTGGCTCGTTTCTAGTGGAATGCACCGACGAAAAAGGAAGAGAAGAGGGGGGAAAGGGAAAAAAGGCAACTATCACGAAGGAGAAAGGGAAGAATGGAACTGAAGACACTTTATGTCTTTCTCCTGAAAAGCTTTAGACCTCTATCAATCGACCGCATCGTCAAGGCAAAAAAAAAAAAATCCGATAGCGCGAAACTTCTGGCAGGAACGATAGAAAGAACGCAACCGATCAGGGGGAAAAGGAAAAAAAAAAAAAAGGAAAACCACGGGGGGGAAATCACATGAGGGGTACTACTCCGAGGCAAAAAAAAGAGTTTGAATTGATGAACTCTTAAAAAACAAAGGTTTAAAAAGTAAGGGAGATGTAGGGGAAAACAGAAAAGGGAAGGCTACCCCGGACTGGAAGAAAAGCTTCAAAGAAGTTACCTAAAAAGGGGGTCAAAAAAAACAGACCAAGTCGTGGGAAGAAGAAAAGGAGGATGCAGAAAACACAAAAAGAAGTCCTGACGTTTTTCTGGAAAAAAATCAAAAGATGACATGTTTGTGCGGGAAAAATAAATTCTTGGGGATTAAGGCACAGCATTGTTATTCCGGCTCTGAAATAAACAGAGTGGAAAAACGGGAAGAGATAAAATCAACAAAAAGAACGGCAAAAAAGGGTGCGAAAGGGGTAGGACTCACTATTCCATCATTGGTGAACGTTGGGGAAAAAACAAAAACTCAGCACGGATGAGGAACTCCGCCGAAAAGCGCGAACGAGAGGACGAAAAAGAAAAAAAAAGGGGAAAAAGGAAAGAAAAGTCCGTGGGGGCAAAAAAAAAAAAAAAGCAAAAACGAATGGCATTATTTGGGAAGAACGGGGTTTTTTTAACGGAACGGCGGGAAAAGGAGAAAGGAGAAACGTTGGTGCAGTGGGCAGGACCAAACCGGATTGGTCTCAGATGGAAGAAAGGTGAGGGTCAAAAAAAAGGAGGGGGGGGGAAGAGGGCGCACAAAAAGGTGTAGGACCGTTTGGCACGTGGCCAAACAGTTGCTGACAAATATCACCAGCCAGCATCTTGGGGGAAAAACAAGAGGAGAGGACGCGAAACCTGTGGGGAAAACGCGCTTACCGAAGCCACTGAAAAAAAAGGAATGGAGAGCGCAAAAGTCCTCTCCAATGAGAAAAAGCAAGAAGTGGTGCCCGAATAAAAAGGGCCAACGAAAGAGGGAGAAATGAAACGACGACACCTTTGCAAAAATAGGCGGGCCATTTGCAGAGGGAAAAAAAAAAAAAAAAGAAAAAAAACAACAAGGAGGTAGGAAAAGGGGAATGCGAAAAACCGGGAACTCTACCGAACCTCTGCCAAGGGAAACCTCTTTTGGGAAAACAACGGTGTCGGGATTTTCTCACCGATTGCTGTCATAATGGGGGGAGAAAGCAGATAGAAAGAAGCAAGGAGGAGAGAGAACGCACACGGCGGGGACTGGGCCTTGACGCAGTCTGTGTAAGAGCGGCTCCAAAAGTCTGGGAGAAAAAAAAAGAAGAAAAGGGGGAAATAAACCAAAAAAAAAGGATGGGAGGCAGGATAGAAAAAGGGGGGCCCCTGCCCAACGGTCCCTGCACACCACATGTCCAAGAAAGACGCAAAAAGAGGAAAAAAAAAATCTACTGCGCGGCCCACAAGACCACCTCTCAAAAAAAAAAATTTCATTCAAAAGAAAAGAAAAAGGCAAACTGGACCACAATAAGGGAGAGGGGAAAGACGTACGTGGAATGCTAGGGTCTGTAAAACTCCGTGACTGAAATCATTCCATTCGCGAGGGGGGCGACGGGTGAAGGGAAAAAAAACCGGAAAAGCGAAAGAGCACCTGAAAGCATCAACAAGAATCGGGGAAAAAAATGAAAGATAAAAAGGGGAGGGAAGATCGGCAGTACAGTTCAAATCAACGGCTTGATTTTGGGGGGGAAGACGCACGAGCCCCCACCCGTTTCAACAAGCTTGTAATCGTTGCGGAAGACCTTAGGAACACCTTGTGCGACAGCTTGGAACAAGAAAGAAACAGGGCACGGTGGCAAAATTGTCAATATGTCCTCCAAGACGTATCAACTGACTGGGAAATCAAGAAAAAGTAAGGGAGGAACCCCACGGAGGAAAAAGGTTTACAAAAAGGCCAGGACCGCCCCGAAGTTTACGCACTGCATCAACTCAACGCCGATGAAAATAAGAAAGGAGGAAGAGTTTGGGGGGAATACCGCCTTGGAGTTCATCTTTACGTGGAAGCTTGGGGATGAAAAAAAAAAAAAAAAAGAAAGGAAGGGGTCTTAAAAGTCAAACTAAAAAGAGAAAGGGAAGTAGACCTGGTTTGGTTTCCGGGATTTCATCAAATACCTTTCGGGTTAAGGGATGTGTTGCCGGGAAGAAAAGAACCGTCCCAGTTCTGGCCAATTTACGGTGCGGGTGTCAAGTGAAGAAAAAAAAAAAATAATTGGGGGGAGGTGCACAGAACGACGGGAAGTGGAACGGAAAAGAGTTCAGCCCGAAGTTGGGCACGAGGAGATCCTTATTGGGAGATTGGGGCCAGACGATGCGCTCGAGGGGAGAAAAAGAGGGCGGAGCCATACATGGCCAGGTACATGGTTCCAGTTGGCCATCGCAAAAGGGAGAGGGGAGGGAGAACAAATGGAAAAAGAACAGAAATGAAAAAAAACAGAACCAGCGCCACCAATTTCGTATGCAAAAAAGAATCGATGGTCCTGCTCGACTATGTTTTCGGTAAACTAGGGAAATAAAAAGGCGATAAAACACCGAGGGAAAAAAAGTAAGGCTTCCGATCTGCAACGGGGCGTAGTTTTGTCCCGGAAGAAACGAGGGGAGGGAACGTGGGGGTTAAATGCGGATGGGTTACGAAATGAGAAGGGAAGTTTTGGGGAAGAACACGGTGCAAACGAAGAAAAAAACAAAAAGGGTGGAAAGCTGGGAGGATCTACAACAACAACAACGGATTTTATTAAAAGAAAAGAGTCGTAACAGCCGCAAATTGGGTGGGGGGGAATTGGATGGCACCAGTGCGAAGCCTCCCATTACAGAGTAAAAGAAAAGTAAAAAAACCATAAAAGAAAAGAAACACTGTTAGAAAAACAGTGCTCTTCCTCCGAAAAACAATCCTCCTGAAATATCTGACGCCGGACGAAGGCAGAAAAAGGGGGGAAAAAAGCACTCAGGTGATTGTCCATATTCCCCTAAACATCGTCGAGGAAGAAAGAGGAACAGAAAAAGGGAAAAAACTGGGTTCAATGGAAAAGTGTGAAAAAGCTTCATCATTACGCTTTTAAGAGGTTCTACAAGGTGGAAAACGGCAGTCACAGATCAAAAGAGTGGCCCGCTTTGAAAAGATGGCACCTTTAAAACCATGAAAGGAGGGAGGAAAAAAGATAAAAAAAAAGAGAGAGCCAAAAGAATACCAGGAGGGAGAGAGAAAAGCGGGCATTGACAAGTAAGACCCCCCCCCCACAACACCGGAGGAGGGAGGGGAGAAAAGGAAAAAAATAAAGTCGGGCGAGGGGCCGCAAACTTGAAACCCCGCACCGTCAAATTGGTGAAAAGAAAGAAAAAAAAGCAAAAAGATGAAAGGGTTAGGAACTCTAAAAAAAAAAGGTTCCCTAAAAGAGGAGATAGGGGAAGTGAAATCAAGGAGTCCTGTTGATTCGAAACGGAGGGAAAATACGTCAAGCTAAAGTAAACAGAAGAGGGGAAAAAAAAAAGCGGGGGCATCGGTAGTCGGGTGTGGAGGTTCGACAAAAAAATCAAAAGGGCCAGGTTTCGGGAAAAATCACAAAGTTGTGACTGTGGGCTGTCCGAGACGCCAAACAAGAAGGGGGAGTGACCGCGGAAACCGCAAGTGGAGGCTTGCGATGGAGGTACAACTGTCAGAGGGGAAAGACCAATCCTACGAGAAAAATGAAAAATGAATCCGGGAAATTCGAGGGGCAACTGTTGGGGCGAGGGGACAGGAACAACCATCAAGACGGAGGAAAAGGACTCATGAAGAAAAAGCGCCGCAACAGAAAAAAAAAAAAAAAAAAAAGGAGGCGGGACAAGTTCCTTTCGCGGTCCCGTTTTTGGGCAGAAAGAAAAAAAAAACCTCGAAAGAGGGAAAATGGAAACAAAAGCAGGAGAAGGACCACAAGGGACAGGCCGAACCGTTGGGGGGTTTCAGTTGGAAAAAGGGGGATTGGTCTCCGACTGCCGGGATTTCTGAAGCTGGCAAGAGCATAAAAGTTGTGTGGACGGAGCGCTCCCTTGACAGGGAAGGGGCCAGGAAAAAGTTGACTGGACTTCTATCAAGGCCACCAGCATATATGGGGTTTCGTGAAGCCTTGCAAAAAAAAGAGAAAGCCTGGATCCAGCGCTGAAAAACCCAGCCTTCGGCACGTATTGAAAAGAAGGTAAGAAGGAAAAAAAGGAGGAAAAAAAAAAAGTGGTGAGAGAAGGGTGCAACAAAATAGGGGGGAGGAACTGAACAAAAAAAGAAGGGCCCATTTTCATCTTCGGTCAGGGAGCGGTCCGCACCCAAGAGGAAAAAAAAACACAAACAAAGGAGGGAGGGAAAGAGAGAGATAATTGCCGGACGGAAAAAAACGACCAAAAGAAAAAACAGAATCTTTTGGCAAAGTGGGGGTTTGGGGAAGTCTCACGCTTTCTTGGCAAAGTAATTTTGGTTCGCGTCGACAATTCCTTGGGAGGGAAAAGGATCAAAAGGAGAGCTCCCGCAGCACGGGCTTTTTCCTTGCAGGAAGAAAGGGAAAGGAGAAAAGAAAGAAAAAGAGGACCCAAAAAAAAAAAAAGATAGGCTAGACACACAACGTTGGTCCCCTTCCAAAGGTAAGGAACCACAGGCCAACCAAGGGGGAACAAAGACCCAAACCAAAAAGCGCAGTCTCATACCAGCACCCGTAGAAACCCTCAAAAGGAATAGGAAAGAAAAAAACATAAAATCAAGAACAAAAACAAAAAGTCTGAAAGATCCGGGCACGGACGATAGGTCCGGAAAAAACCGGTTTCCTTCAAGAAAGCAAGGAGACTTTTGACGGACTCCTCCCACAATGAACCGAAGGGAAAAAAGAAAGTAAAAAAAAACAGGTGCCAGAGGGTCACGACAGATGGGGGGAAGGGGAGGCGGAGGTCCCTCAAACGTGCTTGAGGGGGGAGAGGCACGAACCCCCAAACGTTTTCAACCAATTCTTGAAATCTTTTAGAAAAAAAAACCAAAAGGGCCGAAGCGGGGAAAAGGGAAGGAAGGTAACAAGAACGGTGACAAAGAGGAACTGTGAAGAAAAGCGCTGAACGCAACTTCTGTCTCTTTCGAAACAGATGAAGGAGAAACCAAATCCATAACCTTGGATTTTTTTCCCAGCCCCAGAAAAACGCAAAAAGGAAAGGAAAAGGACTGATCAACGAACTACCTAGGGCCACACCTGGAGGAAGGGCGGGTGGAGAAACAGGGCGGTCAAGCTGTTCTCTTGAAGGAGTTCAGTCCAGCCGAGGAGCAAGAAAAAGAAAAGTCGCGGCCCCTAAATCCATCGACGTAAGGATGGTAACCTGGTTGGTTGTCCGAGTAGGACAAAGGTTGGGAAAGGAAAGACCGGGGGAAAAAAAAGTGGGACAAGTGGCAAAAAAAAAAAAGCACACGGTATTTCTTCGATTGGAACCAGCACACGTGCTTGGGGGAAAAAAGGACACGCCCGAGTTCGCGAGGATCCGGTATTTGGTATTTCTTTTTGTGGCAGAGGAAAAAAAGCGAAGGAAGGAAAGGAAAACGGGGCGGAGCCAAAAAAACAGGGATGACCAAGTGGGGGAACGTAAAACGATCTGAAAAAAAGATAGTGAGAGGGACTGCGGTTTGCACAAAAGGGGAAAGAAAAGAGGAAAGATGCGATCGCCATCACCCACTCTCACCGCAAAAAACCGAAGGGGAAAAAAAAGAAGAGGGGCGCTGTGCTGCTAGAAGGGGAAACGAGGGGACCACCCTAAAACGGCAAAAAAGGCGAGGAGGGAACGGAGCTCTTGACGGCGGATTGGGGGGGGGACAGCCGTAACACAAATTGGTGGATGAACATGTGGTGGGGAAAGTCTTATGGGTATCGGAATACGTTTCCTCGAGGGGTGAAATGGAAAAAAGGAAATTGAAAAGTAAAGGAGTGGGAGGGGGGGGCGGAGAGGTAAGACATCAAGAAAAACAACAACACAACACTTAGTAGAGGAAAAGAAGAGATGGGCACTTCAGCCCGAAAAAGGGGTTGTTTTTTGTACTAGGTGCGGTGCAAACAAGAAAAAGAAAAAGTAAAAGAAAGGGTAGGAAGAGGAACAAAAGAACCCTTGAAACCAACGGTCCCACCCAATTGACTCTGAAGAGAACCAAATCAAACACAAAGAGCGCTGAAGGAAAAGAAATTAAGAAAAAAGGGTGGACGCGAGCACTCGGGTGCTTGACAAAGGAAAGAAAAAGAGAAAAGGGAAAAACAGGCAGCGGATCGCATATCAAAATGTAGGGGGATGTGATGCCGATACCATCTGACGCTGGGGTCCTCTTTTCAGACGGGACCGTAAGTCACCTATCACGCAGGACGTAAGGGGAGGGAAACGATGCCAACTGAAACATGTCCCTGTAATGTCGGGCTCCGCCACGAAATGGGCCGAAGAACTAGCCGCATAGAGAAAAAGACAAAGAAAGGTCGCAGGGAAAAGAGAAGAAAGCATTAAAGGGGAGGGCTGCATCGACGCGGAGACGAGGGACAACGTGAACCAGGCAAGGGTGGGGGGAAAGCCGGAGGGGGATATACCGCGGCAACATAATCATTAACGAAATGTTATTTATGAAACTCAGGAACCAAAAAAAACAAAAAAAAGAAGGGTAGAAGAAATAAGGGGGAGTGGAATTCAGGACTGAGGGATCTCCGAAAAGGGAGAAAGATGTACAAGCTCAATCTGAACGCGAGCGGGGAAAAAAAAAAAGGAAGAATGCGGGGCATCAGGAGAGGGGAGGTTTGTGCATGGGTGCGACAGCCTTCAGGGGCTGTCAAAAGGGCGTGTGGCGGGGAAAAAGCACAAAAGAATACTGTTTGGTGCTCTATCCTGCAAAGGAGGGGTTGGAGGAAAGAAGGGGGAAGAAGGAGAGAGTAAAAAAGATGTTAAAAGATGAAAGTTTTAAATAAAACAAATCTGGCGCCAATGATATCCGGTGGAGATCAAGAAGGCAGCCATTGGGTACAACGTTTGGTTCGCGTGCGAGGGAAAAAAATCAAGGAAAAGAGAACCAGGCCGAAAAAAGCAAAAATCGTCGACACCATTGCAATTTAGGAAGGGGTTGGACGGCTGGGAAGGGACGGGGGAAAAGTAACGGGTGGGGGCAAGAAAGAAACTTCTCACCCCTCTGAGAATTGAAGGAGGGGAAAAAAAGGGTGAAGAAAGAAGGAAACAGAAAAGAAAAGGGTCCAAGGGGCAGAAAGGGGGGGTCATGGGAGAACCTTGGAGGTTGGGTCTAAGAAAAGGAAAGGAGGAGCAGGGGGATTGGAATCCTTCGAGGTTTTTGTTTTGTCAGATGGATAGAAACAAGTGGGGGAGAAGACCACAAAGGAAAAAATTTGAGAAGGAGATAAAAAAAAGAAAAAAAAGATATTGTTGTAAATCACTTGCCCGTCAGGACATAAAAGAGGCGCGAAAAAGCTGGGTGAGCCGAAGGAAAAAAAAAGGGGAAAGGAAAAGGGGGAGAAAGGAAACTGTTCTTCGGGATATGCGCCGCCTGCCGCGCCACGGAAAAAATGAGTGGAAAAAAGGACGGGGGGAAAATCGGTGAGAGAAACTAAAAAAAAAAGGAGGACCCGTGGCAAAACAGGGCGATCGGCGTTGCCTCACCAGGCAAT
>Ga0179593_1400541_pt1 | contig 14761 bp, 13 predicted proteins | sample CZODoug2_1_08_16_FD_185931 | JGI IMG/M metagenome (GOLD analysis project Ga0179593, IMG submission 185931) | Vadose zone soil fungal communities from Angelo Coast Range Reserve, California, USA - CZODoug2_1_08_16fungal (PacBio error correction) | ecosystem: Environmental > Terrestrial > Soil >...
TTGCCACAGCTTCAGGACAGGAGTTTCTTGAGGGGTCTGAGAATAGACGTAGCCCGTTTTGGTAACAATGACGAGCAGGCTGGGATAAAATAAAGAGAAAATCCTCAACCCGGCGATTCTGAAGGAAAAAAACGGACAGGACTCAAACCACGGGGGTAGGACGGAGCGGCGCTATGTGACTCGTGGACAAAGTAAAGAAAAGATGGGCCCATTGCAAAAAAGGGAAGGGACTGCTGTTCCGAAACTACCATCGCGGGAAAAAGTGGAAGAAAACCTACAGCGGGGGCCGGGATTCTTCTACTACTCCCAATTCGCACGAAGGATGCAGTAGGGGGTCATGAGGGCGATTGCACGAAACGGACGAAATGACGATAAAAACCCGAAACGGAGAGAGTTCAAGGCTATCGAACCAAACGCTCAAACTCGGGTTTGAAAGCTAAAACCCAAGCGGCAGTGTCCGTGGGGGTCTGGGGCCTAGCACGAGGCTGAAGCGGCCTCCATAGGAATCAACGTAAAAAGAAAATGGGGGACCATGTTGCCAAAAGCAGAACGGGGGGGGGATCGCTCTGGCGCACTGCCAGGAGGAATTATGAGGGGGGGTCAGCATAGCACCTCGGTGGTAGACAGTGGACATGGGGGGGCTCGATTGAACAAGCGTACACGGAAGCTTTAGTGAGCGCTAGGAGGCAAGGAGGCAAGGGGGTTCAAAGAGGAAAGGAAACCGAAATACACGGTGAAAACGAAAGGGGGGCACTCCCGCGGATCCGGGAAGACTCAGGGGAAATGATTCCTCGCCAGCTTTGCCTGGAATTGCAGGGGTAGCCGAGGGCGGTCCAGGCAAGTGTGGGACCCCGTTTTGACGTAAACACGTTGCACGTACTAAAGAACGGAAACCGGGTCTCACCGGCGGAGTAAAAGGGGCCGGAACATTCGCCGCCACACCGTAACTCCCTTGCCGATCACGTGTTGCACTTCACACCGTCTAATCCAAACGGAGTAAGTCCCACCATCGCGGAACGAAAAAAAAAGGTGAACAGCGCTGTGAGACAGTTGGTGATGAAGCCGTTGCAGAGCACAGACCAGAAAAAGGATCACGAAAAGATAACACAAGGAGAAAGGAAGTGCTGGAGGAGAGGGGCAGGGTTGAGCACAACCATCTCGCCACCAATATCTCCTGGACAGAACGGTCCGATGTCACAGACCTCACATGGCAATGACTGCGTACGACCGCACACAGAATCCTTTCGTGCGGGGGGAATAAATGCCCGCTTGAAACCTGGTTTGAACAGAATTTGTCAACTGGGAGGGAGGTATCAGCCGGCGGGACGCACCGGATGCGGGCGGAAGAGACTCTCCCAAGAAACGTGACCAAAGGCAAAGGGAATAAGGGGAGGGCTCACTGTAGAAGTAAAGACGGCTCGAAGGCTGCAACAAGCCTAGGAGCGGGTCCTTCCAATGATCACGGGGAAGCGGAAAATAGCTTCAAAAGTCAGGGGAGGGGGAAAGGAACATTGGGATCGCGAAATGCGTCAAGGAGGACGTGACCGGGGCGGGCCGCGCTCAACAAGGGGGAAGAAAGATATGATCCGCCAAGGAAAGGGTCAAGGTCGAATCCTAAGTCATCCTCCTGGCGGCCCAATGTCAGGAAAAGTTGACCTTCCGAACGGGGCGGTGGTAAAGTTAAAAAGAGGGCCTTTCGAGTGGGGGAAAACGCCGTCATGACGGCGACCGCCGACCAAGAGCGCGCTCTACGACAATGAAGGGGGAAGTCAGCAAAAAAAAGGGGGGGGTGTCAAGAAATAGGCTTGGGACAGACTCGGGAAGACACATCGGTGAACGACCCTCGCCGGGATCCAGAAGCAGAAAACCTGCCCGGGGTTTTTCCCCAAATACTGGGGAAAGTCAGATTTATAAAGGACAAAATAAAGAAGTCCGGTTGCGGTACGGCAAGGCGGTAGACGGGACGGGACTGCCAAGAAGTCGGGAGGGAGCTACGGGCGAGCGGGGATTGGATTCAGATGTACTGATAAAAAAAGAAGATGGTTGCCGAGTTTGACGGAATCGAATGTTATGGGGAAAAGAGGGGCGGCGATAAAGCTGGGCGAAATAAACCTGGCCACAAGGCTGCAAAAAATCTGAAGGAGAGGCGTAGGGGGGGCGCTCGGACCGGTGATTGACCTGGGTTCGGCAAAACGAGCAGGTTTCGGAGACCGCGAATTAGGCAAAGGAAAGGTGGGGGGTCAAGTCAGGGAGGGGGGATAATTAAAAAAGGTAACCATGCTAGAAAAGGGGTTGTCTAACGAAGCCGGCCCCCATTGAGTGATCGATATTAATCGGAGGAGAAGAAAGGCATTGCCCAACATTAGAAGGAAACGCTGAATCAGCGCGGTAAGATGGTTAGGAGTACCTAGTGGGGTGGAAACTGAGGCGGCCTGGGGGCGGGACGGAGATCGCAGCCGTTCCGAGCACTCGGGGGCGCAGAGAAGAACGAGTCGTGACGAGCCAAGAGAAGAAAAAAAAGGACGAGAATCCAGAAAAACTGAGCATAAAAGATTGGGTGACTTCGTCTGCCGAGCCTGCCGCCGCCTTAGAAAAGACGGTCTGGCGGGGGGGGAGGGAAAAAATGGGGCCAAGAGGGAAGACCGGGCCTATAAAAACGATATCCTCTTCAATACCAGAAGAAGAATGAATAGTGACCGACCGCAAATACGGAAAATAGGGAAGGAGGGGGCTCCAATGAAACACAAACAGAAAATCGTATTCTAGACTCTATGAAAATCGGCGTTCTGCGGATCGAAAAAGTTCGTCAGAAATGGGAGGGCAAAAATGACGGTACAATCCTGCGAGAGGCGGAAATGCCTTCATAGCTCTGACACCCGCGAGGCAAGGTGGTTTCGAAAGGGGGGGAGGGAAACAAAGCGGATTGGCTATTAAACCCAGAGGCCGCGAAACGGAGTGCATTGCCAGGAGGGGGGCACCAGAAAGAAAAAAGACAGTCTCCGGTTAGATACTAACCTATAAGTTCTGGGGAGATCAAAAGTTAAGCCCGGAAGAAAAGCATCCGTCATGAGATATGATCCTAGTTCCTACCACACTCGCGACTGAAAACAAGGTCGCCGACTCACTGGAGAAGAAATAAAAACTCGATACGAAAAACTCCCCACTCCAAGAAGCTGTGGTTCCACGTGGAGGCCAAGTTCATCCTCAAACCACAAAGGGGAGAAGATCATCATCTAGACCGTTAATAACCCGTGGGAACCCCTCGCTGGGTCTTGGATGCGGGGGAGGGATGAACGTGCGAGTGATTGGGCGGTAGGGTCCTACTGTTCACGGACATGCGCGGGTGGGAGAGGGTATCGAAGATCAAAAAAAGAAAAAAACGTTCGCGGACTGAGGAGTCAACAGGATGCCCGCCATACGGAGGGGGTGGTTCGCTAAGGGGGGAATAAGAGAACGAAGGGGGACCGGAAAGGGGTCCAAAAGTTTACACACCCGCCGGACTGCAAAGTAAACTGGGGAAAACCCATAAAAGGATGGGCCAAAAGAGGAAAAAGGAGCTAGTTGCCATCAGGAAAACTCCTCCCAATTCGACCTCTAAAAATCTGGTAGTTCAGATCTGCGACGACCGGGGTGACGGGGAACAGGGCAAAACAAAAGATCGGAAGGTGGAACTAGGAAGGGTAACCAGAAAAACTAGCCTTTCGAGGCGCACGCAAACTCTTCACTGTTCCCGTATGGAAATGATGACACGATTCGAGAAAGGAGCCAGAACTAGGAGCAAATCTATCGAACCAGTTGACAAGGGGGACACCAAAACAGGATCGCGGGCTAAGGCCTGCGAGCGGTGCCAGAGAAGGGATTACCTGGGGAGGCGATGACTCATTGGAAGAGGGAAGGTTGCTATGTTAAAAAGCTGCGGACCGCTTATAAAGCTCGCTCTGAAACCCGGGCCGAGATAAACAAAAAGCTCCAAATCATGGGGAAGAACCAATGTAAAAAGAGGACATCACCGCGCATTCCAGCAGGGCGCGTACGGAAAGCAGACTGGTCAGGAAAAGGGGCGTAGAAGAACGAGGAAAAAGGCCGAATCATTTTAAGAATGGTTAAAACACAACGGTTTCGAAAAAATGTTGCTCGAAAGGGAGAATGTTGACGGAAGAAACTTGAAGCCGGACCAAAAATTGGACGGGGAGCAAACCAAAAAAAAAAAGGTCAGGTTGTTGAACGGTCAATCACTCGTGATGTAGCCAGACCACGAAAGCGGGAGGACCAAGATCAAACAGAGGGGTGCCTATCGACTCGGGGGTTAGGGAAGACCCAAAAATGGCCCGAAGAAAATACCCTTCCGATAAAACGCGAAAGGGGGGGGAAGCTTAGGAGTATAAAAACCAGCACAAGACAAAGATCAAACCGCCCACTGCTAGAAAGGAAAAAGTCCGACGAGAACTCAATTCAGGTCGGACCCCTCCCTAGGCGAAGAATTGCGTTAGAAGTAGCGATTTAAAAAAGTTTTGGGTTAAAAAGGTGTTCTGGAGTATCTCGGTGGGACAATCTACCGGGGAGAGGGTATATAAGAAAGAAACAAGAAAAAAGTTTAAAAAGGTATTCGCCGGATTCTTAAAGGGGGGTAGCTCGGTCGTAGAATCGCTTAGAGGTAGCGAAATCCAAGAGCCTACAGGCTATGGACAAATGCGGAAAGACACCTAAAGGGAAAAAGGGGGGAAAAAAAGTAAAAGAACTCGTTCGGACACGAACTGAAAGGATACTGATAAGGCACGAGGAGGCGTAAGGTGAAATTGACCTTGACCGACTCTCTGAAACAAAAAAACGGGCTGTAGACCAGAAAAAGGAAAGTTGTCCAGAATCAACCTCAAACCGCGGACGATGCCACATGGGGGACATTTCCATTACTAGAAGAGAGGGGGGGGCATCAAAAGGGGGTAAAAAGAAGCCCGGGGGGAGCAGGGGGAGAAACCCCGAGGGGGAAGAAGAAGGATATGAAGAAAAAGCAGGGAACGAAGAGCTAAATCGGGAGCGACGAAGAAAGTGTCATCCGGCGAAGACGGGAAAGGGGCGCGTCACGGAAACAGGGAAAAGACACCCCAAGAAGGGGGGAACGGGTAAACAAGAACCCTCTGCATAAGAAAGAAAAAAAAGAGGGAGGAAAAAAAAAAACACCAGTTGGAAGCTCGGGGGGACACCCTAAAAGAGGGAAAGCGGGGCGGGTCCTAAAGAGGATGGGAGTATCTTTACTTAGCGGATACAGCGTAGAAGGGCTGGATCAGGAGAATCGGAAGAGTTTTATTCATAGGAAAAAAGGGGGGAAAAAAAAAGCTAACGAGTCCTAGACGGTTTTAAATCTGACCGTAACACAGGTGGTGAGGCTTTCGAGAGGGGGCTTAAAAAACCAATCGTCTCCCTCTGGTAAAAAAAAGATGGTGGCTGGATCAGGGGAGAAATCAATGACTTCTAACTAGTCCATTCTGATTTGACTGGGGGAGGAGACGAAAGCGGTTTCCAAGGGACAAGGCCGGGGCTAGCGCAACTGGTGCTCGTGGGTGAAAACGTGGAAAAAAATGAAAAGGCTGGAAGACGTGCGAAAACGTGTGGGTCCGAAAAAAAAGGGAAACACCAATTGAATACCCGAGAGTCTTATCTCAGAAAAAAGGGAAGCAAAAATCGTGAAACGGTAGAAGGGGCGCCATCGGGATCTGGGTTAGGGATTCGGAATTTTGCAACCGTGGATTATGAGGGGGGATGGGCATATTGAAAGGGAGCAGCCGACCGGGGAGGGGCGAGAGAAACCACCTGTGTGAAACGAGCGAGCATGGAGGCGAAATAAAATAGAGGAAAAAGGGAGGAAAGGAGACTATTCCAAAGGAATCGAAGGGGAGGAGGGGGGGGGCCGACCTCAAGCATCCTTCTTTGGGCGAAATGGGGGGAACCACGACCCGCTCGAATCAAAAACTCGAATATGGAGGGGGGATAGAAAAAAGAGCAAAGTAAAGAAAAAAAGACAATAGGCAAAAAAACCAAAGAAAAAAAAAAAAACGGACCATCGGGCTTGGTTCAAAACTGCAACTACCAAGAACGGAAAGGGTGTTCGATCGCCTTCTGGCCGCGCAGGGAAGAAAAGATGATGAAACCGGGTCCCAAAAAGACGACACATCCGATCCCATGACCGGCAAAAAAGTAGATGGGGGCGGAACTTGCGGAGCAAGTAGTGAAAGCTTGCCCGCGAGCAGAAACATAAAAAGAGAGGTTGAAACAACAAGGTCCTCGGCGGTGGGTGTCATGCCAATATGTCATCTCACAAGAGGCAGAGTAGCCGAAATCGACAAGAGAGGGAAGACCTCCGGAATCAGTCAAGAATTTGAGCATAAGGTTAGGCATTTAAGTGGAGGTTCTCCGGACAAGAGGAAAGAATGGAATCAGGGGACCAAACGCGTGCAGCTACGATCGGAGAGCGTACTCCAAAAACTCCCCGCGCGGGGTGTTGAAAAGAGGGAAAGGAGATAATAAAGAACTTATTGAAAGAAAAAAGAGAGATGACCTGGATACCGTGAGCCAACGCTATTGGACGGAGGGCAGAAAAAGAGTCAAGAAGGGAACGTAGCGGCCTTTTGGGGGAATTCAACCCGTGAGAGCTTGGGCTAGAACCTAAAAGGAAGAGCGGAATCCTTGCAATAGAAGTCTGGGAGGGGGAAGCGTCAGGCCCCTACCATATGGGGGGGGGGGTCGAGGAAAGGCTATCTAGAGGGGAAGCTCGACAAGATTTTAACAGGCACACCCTCCAGGCGGATCTGGTCAGAAGACAACCATAGAGGGGGTGGAGAACAACCAAAAAATCAAAGAAGAAGTAAATAGCGGCTCTCTCGGTATAGAACGCGAATCTGAATGAGTTTATTATCTGGGTCCAGACTACCGAATTGACGAAAAACAGGGGAGATCCATCCCGCGGATTGGACATAGGAGATCTGAAGAAACCGCTAGAAGAAGGGGGTCTGGCAGTGTCGCCGAATCAAAGCGCACGGGTTTCGGTGGAACGAAACTTCTGTTCTTAAGAATCGAGGGGAGGAAACGGAAATCCATAAATCAAACGAATCAAGAGAGAAGGGGTAATGGTACTGCATGCTCTCTGAAGGGCTTCACTGGAGAGGGAGAAAATGAAAGCGAATGGATTACTTATGGTCTAACGATGAACAAGACTGTATTCGAGGAATTTCGAAATTGCTACTAGACTGAGAGAAAGAAATGGCTATAAAGGAGGGAAGGATATCTCCAGATCCCCACACGGCTCACAGAAAGGGCAACTAAAAAGTAACAAGAAGAACACAGAAGGAGGGCTGAAAAAGCCTTCCTGTCGGGGGGAAAATCCCAAGCTCCTCGGGCATTCCCGAATGCTGAAGGGTCGCCAATCTTAAAAACGGGGAAAGCTTTATTCAAAAAGGTGTGGGGGGGCAGTCAGTTTTTAGAAACTTGCTCTCAGAGAATTTACATGAAAGCACAGACACAAAAAAAAGGAACCCAATTGAAACCTAATAGCCAGTCACCCTCCTTGAAAAGAAAAGATGGTTGACGAATCAAGTAAAAAGGCCGTGGTCCAAGCCCACCATCGAGAAGATCCGCACTACATCATGGGTAAAAGAAATGAGGAAGAAATGTGATTCAAGCCAGGTCTCAGAGAAAGCCGAAATACCCGGAAAAAACTCGGGAAAAAAAAACCAGAGGACGGCCGGTGAGCGAAAGAAAAACAAAGAACGCCGGAAAGAAGGACCATATAGACCAGAACCGTCCAAAAAGGCTACGCAATGAATTCTGACCCCTCAAAAATTTAAAAGGGAACATAATTTGCGACAAACCCACTTAGGGGAGACCGGGGTCTGCTTCTGGGGCGCGGGTAAAACGATGCGGGCTGAAAGGAGACCTGCACAATAAAACGTGAACACACCCGGGAGGACGCCGTAATCGAGAATGTGGGGGGGAGAGGATGAGAGAACAGCTATTAATGGGTCGGCGAAGAAGATCAGAACAATGCTAGCGGTACCCGAACTGGGAAACATTGGATGAAAAATTGCTAAGAGGGTCAATTTGATGAAAGGTGGCGCCCGAGACCAGTTTCTGAAAAAGGGGGGAAATGAGGGATCATGCACTCTTAAAAACAACAAAGGGGGAAAGAAAAAGATAGAAAGATAACCGGGATCAGAAAAGAAGAAGGCAGACTGACATCCAGTTGCGGCGAGCACCATGTTCAGGGACAGATTGACCTTCCAAAGAGAAATAGTTTAACGGTTTCATAAAAGGAAAAATGGGAAGAGAAGGTATGGGCGATGGGGGGGGGGACAGGAACCTCGGCAGAAAAAGTCTGTCGATATCCTGCCTAGAGGCTCGCTTATAGAAAATGAATGCGAATTACGGGGGTCACGGTTGAGCTGGGGAGGAAGGGAAGCACCTACGCGGTGAAAGACGCGATAAGACCCCAGGAAGAAGGGGGGGGGGGGGGGGGGGGGTAAAAACAACTTGGGAACAAAGCATATGTATGAGGCAAAAAAAAAAATAAAAAAAGAAAGGTGTCTCGAGGTACAGAAATGTGAGGAGAATGGACGGGTTCTTTCTAGGGGAAGGGGCGCGAGATCCGTGTCCAATGTTGGACAGAAGGTCACAAGACGGGCCGATGGGGGGAACGGGACGTTTGTATCGGGGAAAGTTTTTCTGCTACTCTACCTGAGAACGGGGCTTAAAATAAAAACAAGACGGAAAAGAGACGGTGTCCCCTCTGGGGAAGGAAAGGGTCGGTGCGAGGGTAAAAAAACAAATTCAGGTGATTTTCGTGAAAAACTGATCGGGGGGGCACCCAAGGGGGACGACCCGCAAAAACGGGCGGTGCGTTGGCAAATGAGGGGCTTCGGGGAAAAAAGGGACACGGGCTACAAAAAACCCGGACAATGGGGGAGGGAAACTGGCCTAAAAAAATTGAATACCGATCGCTCATGACGGGGAATAAAAAGAGCAAGTCAAAGCGGGAGGGGAAAAGGGGGGACGGAGGATGCCTTCGCGTGAGTCCTGGGAGAAGGTACCCGGGTGGGCCACCAGTAGCTATGGTCGAGGGGGGATGAAGATTCTGCGCCATCCCGCGGGACCGAGAGGAACACCGGAGTGTCCGCGATCAATCGCGAAAGCGAGAAACAAAAAAAGAGTGCGAAGGGAGGGAAAAAGACAATAATCTTCAATTCGAAGCGACAGGGAAATGAAGCGAAAGATCTGCTTTTGGTCGTCAAACGGTTCACAAAACAGGAAGACTCGAGATAGGGCGAAGTAGAGAAAGCCCGGGTGAGAAGGGGATCGTGGACCAGCAGACGTAAAAATGAAAGCGGCCTTCGGTCGACCTTGCAAAAAAATAAAGAGAGGGTCGAGCCTTGGAAAAAAACTGAAATCAGCGTCAGGACGTGGGGAGAAATTCTGTCAAAATTCTTCTTAGCAAAGAAGAGAAGGAAGCGTCGGGGTGGTCAGGTTCAGATCTGGGGGGTTCATGGGGAGTCTTTCGATATAGAGGGGGGGGGAAGAAAATCTACCGGGGTGTTGAAAAGCGTCCCCTTGCGAGGAAAATGTCCGGGCAGTCCCTCGAAGTGGTCAATGTAAACCCATCTTGTAGAAGTCCAAAGAGAGGAAAAGGGAGGACGGGGAAAAGAGAACAATCGTTGTTCTGGCTGGCGAAGACGTGACCGCCGCCAAGCTCACAGCAGGTGTAAGGATGCAAGCCGGAACCTCGAGAGAAGATCATGAAAAAAAGGGCTATGCTGATCCGAGCAACAGGTGTCTAAACATACTGGAGGGGGGGGAAGGGGGGGGGGGAGTCCAGCTAACGAAAAAAACACAACCATAATCATTATGAGGATAAAGAGAGAAACGAGGGTAAAGAACCCCGTGGGACAAACGCGCTTTTCTTTCTCTACGAGCTTATACTGGTATCCCAGGACGAACGTTTTTTTCAGAGAAGGGCTTGGAGGGCGCAGGGAAAGAAGAATACAAGATCGCCTTCGAGGAGTAAACACCATTAGCACCTAAAGAAGGGAGGGTGAAAAAACGGAAGAATGGGGAGGCTCTCGGACCTCAGCCAGATTGTGGCTCATTACACATCCCTAGAAGAGGACAGTGTTCAAGGAAAAAAAAAAAAACTTGACGAGGGGAACTGAGACCCGGCCAGACGCTTGGAAACTCGGCGAAGCTCAAAGCCCGGGACCTCTTAAGGAGGTGAAACAGATAGTATTTGACGGACACAGAAGAGGGGGTAGAAGGAAGGGGGGCAAAAAGTCCACGCCAAGGGTTGTGAAGGGAAAAGACACCAAGCGAGCTGGAAAGGCAGACAAAGGCACGAGACAGGATGGGGAAAGAAACGGTTGGGTCCATAGGTGGGAAAAAGAAAGAAGGTGATGCCTCATATCTGGGAAGCGGAAGAGACGTGTCGTCCAGAGAAGTGGGTCGGTCTTCGCAGAGAGGGGGGGCGTCGCGAATGGAGAATGATATACCAGCGAAGGGATGAAATTACAGTACGCGATGCCTCATAGGACCAATGTTCTTGGGGGGTTTGAGGCAGGGGGGAAAAAACGATTTGACCGAAAGATAGAGCGCACCCATCACGCGGCGTCCGGAAAGTGAAGAACTCCGAGGCCCCCCAAACCGTCAAGCAACCAAAGGGAAGCAGGACGCGCGGACATTAAAAACGGCATAAGACGGAATATAAAAGCGCTTTGCTCCTGCGGATGGAAAGAGTAAGTATTCAGGGGGGAATCCACACGTTTTCGGACGTTGAACGAGAGTCAAAGAGAAGGACAAATGGGACACTACGAAGGACGACAGTTGCCCATACGCCGACGGACTAACATGAAACCGATCAGGGCGAACCTTCATCAAGAATGAAGATGGAAAAGCGAAAGGAAGGGGAATAATCAGGGGATTTAGGGAAAAAAGAGGAGACGCTTTGTGATGAAATCCTGTAGAGAGACCGACCAGAAAAGAACACGGGGTATAATGCAATAAAAAATGGAACACTAGCGAGGGGGGGTGGTGGGATTCAGGAATCACACCCAGCGCGCCACCGGAGACTCCTCAAAACTACTAGCAGTCCAGAAACTCAGACGCGGATGGTCACGCGAAAAACCCGAGAACAAATTTCTTTCGCTAATACTGGCGAAAGGGCCCAAAGATGTTTGAAACATACAGTCTGCTCGGTGGAGAAACTTCTTTGGAAAAAAAAAGGGGGGCTTGCGTAAATATACCAGAAAACAGAGAAGAAGAACACATTTAGGAGAAGATACTCACGTGGTTCATATTCTGGAGAAAGAAAGAGTTATTCCGAGAGAATCAGGTCAGAAAAGGTATTTACAAAATCGGGAGCAATTTGTGGAAACGAACAGGATCTCTTAAGGGTAATTTCAAATGACGGGGATAAAAAGGGTCGCCGTATATAGGGCCAGGAAGGATGAACCCTGTGTCCACTCTGCCGGAGCAACCGCAAAAAAACAAGCGGCTGAGAGGAACAGGAGCTTTCGCAGGCAGAAAAGGAAGAATCCTGGACGCAAGACATCCGGAAGGCGATCAAATGGTCAAAAGAGAAGAGACCTAAACGAGATCGTTTCTAGCACAAGTGATGGCAACAGAGTGGAGGTGGAATACACGCGCAGAGCTGAGGATCTAGGACGCCGAAGGGAGCATATCAAGAGAACAAAATCAAGGTGAGGAATACGAAACCGTCACGGTTTAGATGGTCTGCGGTCTGGCCCCTCAGCCGGGGACGAACAAACGTGCGGAAAGGAGACCCTTCGTTTCCCATACATTGTTTCAAGCGCAGATGTTAGATCTGACAAAAAAGAATGGAAATATGGCAAGGGAGGGAGAGGCTGACTTGTTTCTAGCGGTCCGAGTCTCAGTGTCACGCAGGCGGGGGGGGGGATTACCTTAGTGGAGGAAAGGACATATGTGAAGGGTTTAACGTTAAGGGATGTCATTTTCGTGAGCTCTACAGAAATGGCATCAAAGGAGAACTGTCCAAAAGGCGGATTCTGGCGGAGATGGGGCGTGGACTCTTCTTCCGGTTTGAAAGGTGTTCACAATGATTTCAATGGCTTGCAGAAACCAACAGGGGGCAGGTGCGGTTATGTCAACCTGGGGGGGGAGAACGTGGTTTGGTCCACAGAAAAAAGGAACAGGGCCCAAAAAGTGATATCGCATGAGAAGCAGTCGAGGGGCGTCAGGCCCTGCTGGGGGAAAAGGTAAACGGCCGAGAGTGGAAGTCTTATCAGCGCGGTGCTTGATTTCTTACCTTGGTGGGGGCCCCAACAGGGGGGCTTGGGAAAGGGAAAAATGGATCTTATAGGCGGGGCAAACCGGGCCTATCCGGAGAAGTGCGAAAAAAATCTTTTCAGAGCAAAGAGCACGAAGGACATTCTACTACAAAGTTGGGGGGCGAATGCGCAAGAGAAAAGAAACGGTCCGGAACCAGCCAGAAAAAACCGCTAATTCTTGTTCTCCAAAAACAACTCATGAGGGGGGGGATAGGAAGCAATAGAGAAGTAGGTAGGAACGGAAGAAAGAGAGTGAAACACCATAAATCGTGAGTGGGATTCGGGAGGAAATTCAACTCCCATAGAATGAGGTGGGAAAAAATTGCAGAAGGGGACGAGGGCGACAATTCGGGAGGAACAAGGCCCACGAGCTCGTCTACAAATCCGACTACCCTCTTCAGAGAATCGCGGGGAGAAAGTTGGCGGAGGGAGTAATAAGCAAGGGGATGCCGGGGTCAGGGAACCCTTCTGCCCGCGATGTGGGAGAGGGGAACCAGGAAAAAGAGCTCGGCGGGTGATTAATTTCCGAGCGTCCAAGAGATCTAAAATCTCCTACTGGCTACCCAAGAAGAAGTCGAGTTCGTATGACGGTTACTCCTCAGAATGCGCAGGTACTCGGATTCCTAAGCAGGGAAGGTCCGAGAAAGAAACGTTAACGAAACCTGCCGGCAGAGATAGCCAGATCCGCCTAGAACCGCCCGACAACGTTTTTCCACGGGTTCTATGGCACAAAGGTCAGAGAGTCAACAAAACAACGTAGAGCTGACCAGGATAAATGGAAAGAAAAGTGGTACCCGGCTGGTCGCGGCGGTGAGGGGGCTTATGCGGAGATCGAAAGGAAGGAAGCTTCCGGGGTTTGCACTTTCTCGCGGGGAGAGACCTCCGGTCGCCTCCTCATGCGCACTTCTGAGTTCCGGAAACAGTCTTAAAAGCGAAATACGGAGTCAGCAAAGGGGTCAGAGAAAGGAAGCTGAAGCTTGTTACGGGCTAGGGGGACATCTGCCACAACAGGGAGGGGATTACTAAGAGAAGGGAAGAGTAAACCCTCTTCAACCTGGAGGGGCAAAGAAACCGGTTAGAAAGGTCGACTGAAAGCGTCCGTTAGCCCCGCGATCTGAAAGGAGGGCATTATAAATTGAGACAAAACAGGGGGGGGAGACGAAAAACCCCCCAGAAAAAAAGAACGAACACAACGGCATTTCATATGGCTCGAAACCATAGGATCTATGACGGGGGTGGGGATTCTCCTAACCCAATTGAGCAAAGGTTCCGGTGGGGGGGGGGTCATGACTGGTCGGCAAACAGAAGGGGCTTAAGCGACCATAGTAGGGGGAAAGATCGAGCGGGGGCAGGAAACAAAACCTGGGGGGGGGAAAATGGTTAAAAAAAAAAAAAAGAAGAATATTTACGACCAAAAGCAAGGCGCGTAGCAGAAGGGGGATAGGGACGAGATAGAAATCGAAGTATGGCCGGGCTATTCTCAATTCGAAAAAAAAAAATTGATCGGTCGCGATTACAAGAAATACTGTACAAAGCTATAGAGCGCGCCCCGACGCGGGGGGATGTCCTTCTCCGGATAAAATCCAAACAAAAGAGAAAGAAAAATCCTTGGGGTTGAAATAAGGTCTAATCGGCTCACGGCAAGAAAGGAAAGCGAATATTCCCTCACTGGGACTGCCGTTCGGTGAGGAAATAAGATGAAGAGGTATTCAAGGTTGCGCGGGTTGGAGGGGGAAACACTTGGCAAACAAGGCCCGTCAGGGGGGAAAAAAAGAATTTCAGAAAAGGCACCATACGCACAAACGATTGCCTTGGCATAATTCGACGAAGACCCCCTGTTACAGGATACGTGACGAACCAGCAGAAAGGGAAGGGACGGGGTTACGAACACCAGCGCGCGAAAGAACTCAAACGTCCTATGGGGGGGGACCAGACTGGGGAGGGAGCTTTTAAATGTAGAGTCAAGACCAGAAAAAAAAGACCTTTCAACTATCAACGATAAAAACGCAAACACCTAGAGAGTGAATGCATCAAAGCTAGGAGACCGCCAGGACGGGAGATTCAAATCCGACCGCTAACCGCAAGCTAACGTCTGGAACCCCCTAGAAAAATCTGCGGGGGGGATGGCATCTGAAAATTTCGGGAAACAGAAGGGACTTCTTCGAGCAGCGGAGACAGAAAAGGGGGTTAGTGGTAGCAGAGATGCAAACAAAAACTAAACGGGCAAACAGGAAATCGCCGATGATTGGGAGGGGAAGCGAAAGGAGGAGTGAGGACGATCAGTATGTCGAGCCGCGGGGGAATTCCTCAGGCAAAGAGTCAATAACATTTGGGAACGTAAAAGGAGAGTTCGGAAGGTGATATACAGGTGATCGAAGAAGAAGGCACGTCCCAGGATTCGAAAGGGGACTCTGCCCGGG
>Ga0179593_1433608_pt1 | contig 14761 bp, 20 predicted proteins | sample CZODoug2_1_08_16_FD_185931 | JGI IMG/M metagenome (GOLD analysis project Ga0179593, IMG submission 185931) | Vadose zone soil fungal communities from Angelo Coast Range Reserve, California, USA - CZODoug2_1_08_16fungal (PacBio error correction) | ecosystem: Environmental > Terrestrial > Soil >...
CCCGAGCAGCCTGTATCACATCCACCCGCGCAAGCGCGCTGGCAGAAAACCCGCGCAAGCAACACACCAGTGCGGGAAAAACCGAAAATAGGCATGGTCGGAATATACCCTCCATCAAGCACAAGGACCACCCAACAAAGCCTCAAAACAAAAATCACATTACAACAAGTAGACGCTGGATCCACCGCAAGATCCCAAACTCCCGCGGTGCGTGCAAAGGAAAACGACAGCACGCAACAGCCACACTAAAAATAAGCAAGAGCCGCCGGGCGTACCGCACAATCTTTTTCAAAGATCAGCTTATACTGAGAAGCGCCGTCTTGCTCGAAACGTGCTGATGGGGGGAAGCAGTGGGTCCCGCACTATCGTGTTGTAATCGTGTTCACCGACGAGGGGAGGAAGATCATGCGCGGTATGGGGGGGAAAGTGGGGGGGCGAACCACCAAAAAAGTAGCTCCGAGGGTGCTGCTTAACGGGGATCTTCGGCGGGCTAGTGGGTACACGGTGAGCAAAATAAGAGCCAACGCCTAAAAGTCTGCGCTGCGCCACCCGCGGCGCCGTGGTGATAAATACCATCAAACCCACCAAGTGCCGTTTGGAGAGACCTGCCCGCTGCACTCTTTGGCTGATGAAAACCAAACCGCGCCCCCCCCGGGATCCGAGGTCGCCCGCACCATCTGGCAACGCGTGCCGAAAAATGAAAAACAACTTGGAATCAGGTAAAGCTTCGCGATTGAGCACATGGCCCCTCTCCATAAACGAAGCCGAAAGGCACGGTCGGGCATGGAAAGGGTGGGACGGAGTGCGTTAAAAGCCGGGGGATTTAATTGTGGGGAGGCCTGACCTCCCAAAATTGATGAAAATTGATACGAAAGCATAGGGACAAAGTAGTTCAGTACGCGATGCAGAAAATCGGCAAGGGGCAGCGGCGGGATTACATGCTGGCAACGGCCAGCAGCATAAAGGGGGACGGAGGGGAGATCTTCGGAAGCGAAGACGGGCGCCGGCAAGTTCACCGTGATGGCGAAAAATAAGCAGAGACCATCCGATAAATGCGAAAGACGGAAACTCGGCACAAACTCAGCAAATCGCTGCAAAATGCAAGCCCCACACATTAGGCGCGAGGATGGTCGGCGCTTACCGGGTCTCCAGAGACGTAGAGCCAACTCGCAACAATCCCGTCTCACGCATCGCTAATCCCCGAGCAGAAGGGGGTGAACTCCCAGCATGACACTCCCCCGTCTTTCGCCCAAGCGGAAATAGCTCAGGCGAGACTCACGCCGCAGAACAGGAATCAGTAAAGTGTTGCAAGCGAAGGAATGAATACCATGATCAGCCGCCATCCGCACCACAGAAAAGCCGGGACGAAATCCATGGTCACCGCAGCGAGCATTTATGCGGTTAAGCAAGTATCCGCGGGGGTGTGATCATCCCGGAGAGCGTAAAGGCTGTCCCAGCGTAGCTATACCGAAGTTCCCGCCCGAGAAGTTCGTCAGCGACCGCGCTGACCATCGGCGTAAAATGATGCGGGCGGGTGACCAGGTCTAATTCAGTACATGTAACCACGGAGCCACACTAAAAGAGATTTTCTGACCGTCCCCAACCTAGGCTTGATGAAGACGAGTTGATTGATCTTGGTCCAGAAACTGAGTGAGCAAGGGGTGGGGGCCCGCGTCGTCTCCAAGGTGCAGTCGTCAGCAAATAATTGAACCACCCTCACTTTCAAATCCACTCCGGCTCTTACGCGGAGACAAGCTAAATGTCAAAAGGGTCATAAAGGCAGATCTCGTAAGGGGGGGGGGTCACGGATCTCTATAACACCCACAAACCTTAGGAGGAAAGGAGATCGGGGGTAAACTGGGCGATAATCTGCTATTTTTCAGAAAAAGGGTTAAATTGTGCCTGTGCGGATCCCCGGTACCGGGGGTCGGGTGCTCCTTTGAAAGTGGGGGCATACAGCGGGCGGCCACGGACCGGGGGAATGATGAGCGACAGAAGCGGGTTGTACAAGCAGGGGGGGGGGCGGAGGTGTCGGAACGAGCCAGGAGGTCCTTCCAGTTATTGGCAACTCCAGTTCCGAAGATCTTCTTAGTGGGGAGTCCTGAGGTTCTTACCTGACTCGAAATGCGCCATTCACCAGACCGAAGCCCCGAAAGTATGCGGGCGCGTGACAGCCATGAGGGATGCTCCGGGATACGCTGGGGAACGGCCGAATGGACGGACGCTCTCCTCCGGTCTCCGACATCACGCAGTACTAATCAAAGTTCCCGGTGGACAGGCGGGAACCAAATTACGTCCGGAAGAAATGTGGGTGGCTGGACGGCCCTCAGAGGGGTAAAAGGCGGCTAAAAGTTGATTATGGCGAGAAGGTGAGAGAGGCCTCCGGGCCGCAGTGGGGGCACGTCGGACGCGCTGGCCTATAGATGAAAAAGGTGCCGGGGCGGCAGGCGATGTGCTGGAGTGGCTCGTAGGGAGTGAGAAGGGGGGCAGAGTAGAATCGCGCTCTCGTACCGGGAGCGCCCTCGACTCGAGCATACTTGGGTGGGGGCTGGTTGGGGGGGGGGCAATCCGGCCCAGGCTGTCTGGCGGTGCCGCGGATTCCGCGAGAAAAAAAGTTCGATGGCTATCGGCGGAGTGAAAATCACGGGCCGAGCCTGCGATCTTCGCGGTGAGCAGATCGCCTCGGTCCTTTTATGATGTGGCCGAAAGGAAAAAAAGGGATAAGAAAGATCTGCTTTAGCGACAACAACTTTTGATATGCCTCGCTACGGGGAAATTCGATCAAATCATCAACTTTACGGGAGGTCTTACTCCGTCATCACTTAAATCCCCGGCGTGGGGCACTCGGCACAGGTTCACCATGCGCTAAACGCCGGGGTTGGTCCCGGTCTCGGGGTAGGCATTGGAGAGGATCCTCTCGACCCATATGCAGTTGGGCAGGGATAAAGGAGGCACTCGGCGTGATCGTTGAAGGCGAGGAAAGTTCGACGAACCGGCGGGGACGGGGGGGCCGTTTTTTATCCAAAGCCAGGGGCTCTCATTTGGCCCAGGAGGGATCCGAACAACGCATGCATGTTTGACGGATCCAAAGGCTCCGCGCGGGGGGGGTAGAGTGGCGGGACTATAGCGTGTACCGGGCGTGGCGTACCCGTGTACACCCTTCGGCAGAGCCCGGCGGAGATTCGCCTTTTTGGGGGGCGCAGGTTTTGGAAGCATGATCCTTAGCGCTTGGACCCCGAGTACAAAAGGGAGACAGGCGGCGGAGAACCGGCGAGACCTCGCGAACGCTGAGCGAAATTACTGACCGACACGTTTGCGATGGGGGGGAGGCGGCGGCTGTTGCTCTAATTGCGAGTATTGGTGGGGGAGGCGTGATTTGCAACGCGGGAGGTTGGATCAGTGGAGGAGGAGCACGGCGAGTGCGGGTCATGGGCAGGGTGCGGGGGGGCTGGGAGGGGGGCCGGGCGCGGGGGATAAGGATTTGCTCGTGGGATGGGCGGAGATCCGACTCCGAGCGTGTGCCGTTCTGTTGTAAGAACTGGGGGTGCCCTTGCCGGTTCTTATGGGGTGCCAAAAGGCCTCGGGTGATGTGAGACAGGCGCGGGGCGTTTAGAAAGAAGAGAAAACAAAAAAACCAACGAGGAAAGAGATAGACCGGACCTGTAATCCATCCACCCGAAGCCAGCCGCAGAAAACTAAACGGACAGCAACACCAGTGCTTACACCAGCACCGCACCTACTCATGAACTGAATATACCCCTCCAGCCCGAGCAAAAAAAGGGACATCCCACCCCACACACCAGCCCCACCCAACCCAGGAACGCAGTAAACCGTCCCGGCTCAACCCCTCCGGATGCCCAAACGCCCTCTTGGAAAAGTGAAAAAGCACGCCAAAATAATCGCAATCGCCACAACCGACGAACCTCCGCCGAAAAAGCTTGTTCCGATCGCGCTGTCGTCCGCGCTGATATCTGAAAAGGTATCTGGCAGCGGATACGCCGCCATGTCCGGGCCACTAAGACGGGGAAGGGGGGTCAAAACGCGTAAGGAGAACATTCTCTTATTAACCAACAGCAGCCCAAAAAAAAAAGTCTAGGTCATTCCGTCGGGATCTTACCGAAGGGTTGGGTGCGGAAAACTCGCCCTGTACCGTTCTCATCGTCAAAGAACTCAACCGCCACTCCTACAAACCGCCGCGGAACGGGGGATTAGGATACTCCCTGGGTCCACAATGACGGCCGGTATTCGAAAAATGATGCGCCACGCTTTTGGCTGATGCTCACAAAAAAAGGCGCCCGCCAATCTGATTGTCGAAGTGCGCCAACCGGAGGTCCCGAAGGAAGCTAAGAAATTACTCAACAACTCGAAGCGGGAGAGGATCAGCGCTATTGCTTCAACACCAGGCCCTCCCGCCCCGGGAAACGCGAAATCGCACCAGGGAACGTGGGTGTCCGAGTCTACGCAAGAAAGGAGGGGACACATTGATGCGCGAATGCCGACCTGTAACAGGTGCGAAGCTTTCCATGAGGAAGGACCGGGGCACGGTAATCGATGCCATATCAAACCCGGGGGCTTTCAGCGGAAGAACGTCTGTGGGGCATTCAGGAGCAAAAATGCGAACCGCGAGAGGGGGCAACCGCCGGCCAGGGGGAGGCCCGTTATGCAGTCCGAGCCGAGCCAATAAAGAATGCGAGCGCTCGACGGAAGGCAAGCGAATCCAAAATCAATGAGGTCAAACACCAGAACACCAACGAGGACTAGAGTCGAAAAAACAGGTCGAGCATCTTACCGGGAGAAAGCAGAGGAGAGCTAGCCAAACTCGAAAAATCGGACGATCAACCAGTAACCAATCGCCCACCAAGCACGACCTCGGCCAAGGCAGCGGTCCTACGCATTCGGCCCCCTGCCTTGCGCAGCCAGGATTGCTAACCAACTGCCTTCTCAGAAGGCGGCGAAACAACAAAAAAAAAGGAGCACGTCAATTATAATACCAGAATACGACGCAGCACCACACAAGCTTTAGCAGCGCACCGGAAGTCCCTCACACATGGATGCGGTTGTCGCCCTGAGGAGAGGGAAAATGCCGCGGGATGCTTCTTTCATCAGCGGAGAGCACGCGGCTTCTGCGACCTCCAGCGGACCCTTAGAAAGAGTTGTCATGCGATGCAAAAAAAAGTCGCACCCGGACCATGAGTTCCGGAAGATGAGTCGGGCTTTACCACGTTGCGTAATTGGTGGTGCAGGGGGGGGGGTAAGTGAACCGAATCCCAAAGAAGATGACGCTCCCCAAGCCGTATTTTCTACAATCACGGAATCAGGAACTGTGGAAAAAGAGATACTTTAGCAACTGTCAGAGCCCCGCGCAAGCGCCATCTCTCATCAAGGCCTCCCTAAGGAAAATGCACAACATCCGAAAACTAGAACAACGACAACTCAGCGAGGTGCCGCCTACACCCTCGAAAACGATCTCGCTCAGGTTGCAAATCTCGCTCAACAGGAGGAAAAGAGGGGAATCGGGGAAATCGGATCAAAGGCGATTTTCGAAAACCATCGGGGGTCACCGGTCAGGATCCCCGATATCGCCTAGGGCAGATAAGTTTAGGATGGGGTTGCACCCAGGTTACTGAACTTGTGAGCATGATGGAGAGAGGCGGAGCTCACGAGCGGTCTGGACAAGATACTCAATAAGCCGTCAGTGATTGCCGGCGGGGTTCCGCAACGAGATCAGGGAAGTGGGTCCTTATCCCTACGAAACCGAAGACGGCCAGCCCGCATCATCGCAGCGGTCCATGGGCGCGAATCCCAACCGGAACTGCTTGGACTCGCTCCGGAGCTACTCTGGAGGCCAAGAAAGCCTAATGTATCTCTACGCCGGATTATGCGACAGCACCCTAAAGCAGAAGGTCGACACGCAGAAATGGAGGGGGGCGGCCTGGGAATTGGCCGATCGCGAACCCGAACGTGGGTGCAAAAGCGCCACTACCGCAGATTGGCGTGCCGCACAAGGGGCAAACTGGGGGAAGGCGAGCGTGCGCGCGAAGGCAGTAGCCCTGGAGCGCAATGCAGGGGAAAAGAGGCGGCGTCGAAAGGACGAACGAAGACTTAAGGGGGGGCGGCTGCGATAAGGCTGCTCGTCACGAGGGGGTGCATTTTGAAGGAAGAACCTAAACGCTTCTCGGTACGCAGCTCGAACAAAAAAAGAGACTCGAAAGGTGGGTTGGCCATCCTTGCCGCGATTGGGCTGCTTGGGGGGGGCCGTCGGTTTGCCCAGTCCGAGCGGCCGGTCGGGAACGTCGGAGGTGCGGTCAGGCAGAAGGCCGGCGGTTGCAAGGTTACGCAATAGCCTTTATGCCGGCTGCACCGGAAGCAATGCTCAAAAAACGCGGGAGGCCGAAATTGGATTCTCGCGTACCAAAATGACCTCGAAGGGAAGAGGGAAAAAGTCGGATCAATCAGAAACTTGAAGGATGTGGTCATTCAGCCGCAAGCAATGAAGACGGCGACGTCGCCTCGGCCCCAAAGGTTTCCCATGAATTAGGGAACGGCTGCGCGTGTACTGCGAGGGGGGAAAGGCAAGAGAAGAGGAGCGCCCGACGAGGTTGTTTCTTCCAGAGAGCGGCGAGCGTGCCGACGTTGCCAGGGAGCTGACCAGGCGGTGCGGGGAGCCCGGGTCCTAAGCCAGGGGCGCAGCGAGGCAATTGCAGATCCACTACCGATCAACCGGCACCAGGTTGACAGACCCCTTTGAGGGATTTTCTATAACAAAAAGGCGGATGTAGCGGGGGATGAGGTGGGACGGGAACGGGGACGCGGGGCGGCTTACCGTGTAACCACTTCTGGGACAAAAAATGAAAAAAAGGCAAAAGGAGGCTACCTTCGGGTGGTTGGAAGGTTTGGTTCATACTATTCGGGAATAAACGCGCTTGACCCCATTACTGGACATTGGGCGGCGAGCCGTAGATGCAAAGCTACGCTTGAAGATAATCAGCGCGAAGGAAGGAAAAACCGATCGGGAACACGATTGGGTTTCGTAGGGTTCTCGCGGGGGCTCTGGCGGGGATATGGGTGCTGTAGTTAGTCAGTGCACGCACGCGGGCGTTTGGGAAAAAGAGGTTGGATAACAGGGGCGGCTAAGGCTGGTGTCATTGGGGAGGGGTGTGAGGGATGTTTTTGTTGCCGTTGAGGGGGGATAGTGAGGGGAGGGAACTGGGGCTGGAGGTATTTCAAGACGGCCAGGAAGGCCATCGTGGGGAAAGGTGCCTTCAGTGTTTGCTTGCGGCAGGAGTGGGAGTATCTTTTCCAGTAGAGGGGAAAAGGCGCTGCTCGGTCGAGTAAATAGATCTAGCAAAAAAAAAAAGAGGAGAAAGAGAGATTTTGACTCACGCAGGCAGCGCCTGTACACCCAAGCCCCGCACGGTCGAAGCACTCACCGCAGAAAGACCCCAAAGACACCGGAACTAGAATGCGGAGTCTGTAATAAAGAAAATAAGATCCACGCTATCAAAAAAAATAGCCAAGCGGCCCCGGCCCCCAACAACATCACCAGCCATAAAACAACTCCCTGACCAAAGCGAGTAGCCTGTCCCCTTCTGCTCTCCAAAAGGGACGGCAAAAAAACATCCCCGCGTGCGCATCTAACAGGGAACGCCAGCAAACACATAGAACGCCAGATCCACCGTCCGCGACCGCAACGAAAATCGTGCAAACGATCGAGAAGTCCCGCCGCGGATATCTGCTCGTAGCAGCGAGGAAAAGCCATGTCCCGCACGAGCGTGTAATCGGGTCACAAAAGTAAGGCGGAAAAAAAGGCGCCCCAAAGAACCAGTCTGACTGTCGTTATCTGACCGAAGGGTGGTACAAATGCGAAAAAGTTCGAAACATCAGCCGCCACGCCTACACCCGCCGAGAGACGGGGGTAGAAGAATCAACCGGGTTGAGCAAAATGCGTGGCCGTGTTGATCATCCCCCGGAACAATCCTCCGAACCGCTTTTTCTATTATCACCAAACGGGGAAAAGGAAAACGTCGGGTCGAAGTCCAAACCCGGCATCGGGGGCACGGTGCGCAACGGCGAAACAAACTCATCGGATCGCTGCCTTTCACATTGCCTCCGCCAGAAACGAAGAGAAATCCAACCGTCTCTGAGCCAAAGGCGGATTGGCGAGCGATCCCACAAGCCGGGATCGGAAATACCCTTAAAGTTGATGATTTGCATTCAACGGGAAAAGGAGACAGGAACGGCACGTTCATGCGGTACGCGATGAAGAAGAAAAAAAAGGTCGGATTGCAGCGTAAAGCAGAGACGTTGATGAGCATGCTGAGACCAACAGCAGCCGCGTCGAAAGACTGCATAAACTTGAACACGCAGGCCGGTGCTGCAGGATGTCAGCCAGCAGCCCGAATCCTTGCTAGCAGCTCGAGGAAGGTCACCAGGAAAATGCCGGCCATGATAACCAGCACAAGGTTCTCTGAAGGTCGATCGCAGCCGAAACTGAGAGATGAACAAAATCGCAACCATCGGAACGAGCACTCAAGTACGCCAGATCGACCCGCAAGCAAGAATGCGAGGCCGGCAAAACGTGAAAGCTCTCCCCTGCGTGCGCCCAAAGAGGAAAGGACGAACATCGCCGTAGCGACTCCACTCTGCGCGCAAATCAAGGGGCCACGTTGCACCAATCGATAAAAGTATCGAGGCGAAAGCACATCGTTCGCTCAGGGAATAAGAGCCAAGCATGTATGAGGTTGTCGGGGCCTGCTCGGAATATCCCTCGGATGCGGAACGGCAGAACGTCCGCAATTCGGCGTCGCTGAACAGAGTAGCCGGAGCGAGCCGACGAATAGTTCTGTAAATGCAGACGCACCCTGGCCATGTGGAAGATATGCGGCGGGTGACACTTTGAGCGTTTCGGAAGGCGGGGGAGAGAGGAAAGAAAGATCCAGCACTCCGAATCGTGGTGGCAGAGAAGGGGTATTGGCTTGTCCACACTTACGATCGAGTAGGGGAGAAAATACTGAGTCACTGACAGCGGCAACGAGTTTCTCCATGAGCATCAAGTGGAGCCCTATTAAAAGAAAGCACTTTCAATAAAAACTCCGGCGCGGAGGGGGATTTCCGGCCGACCGGAACCGATGTAGAAAATCGCGGGGGTTTTCACCCCTATCTCAATGATCAGCAACACGTAGGATAGGATAGAGGAAAAAACCCTGAGACGATCGACCGACTTTACAGGGGGTCACATTGGAATGGGCGGCGCGTACGCGCTTATTGTGTCGGGGGCTCGTGGGGGGGTAGGGGTTTTCACCCTGGTACTCATATGCAGACTATGGGAGCGCCGCGGGCCGACTGCAGTGACACGTGGTGGATGACTCAAGATCTGGGGAAAACATGATTGGGGGCAAGTACACCCATTGCCTTTTTTTGGGGATGAGACGTAGTGCTGGAGCCGTCGGGGTTGCTTAGCAGGAAGAAAAAGAAATTCAACGCCAGCCCGTACGTTCCGCGAAAATGGTCCGGAGTGGAAAAGAATCGCGGCGTCTCTGCTCCGGATAGGAGGGGTCAGCGAACACTTTGCGGACGCTCTACCTCCGGGGATAAAAGCACCAGTTTAGCGCAGAAGGTTCACAAATGTTTCTCCACGGACAAAATAATTAGGAAGTCGAAAAACTGTTAGCTAGGTTTCTTCCTCTGCCTGGGTATTAAAAGATTGCGGATCCAAAGTTGCAAAAGGTAGGATTGCGCGCAGCGATGGACGGAGCCAGGCGGTCCTCATTGGGAAAATAAAGGGGCAGCGCGTAGAAAAATGGCGAGGCCTTCTTCTGTGCGGCTGGGCGCGGGGATTAGCGTCTTTGAAGTTGTGGCGGATGTTTTGCTCGCTACTAGCTCTCTGAGACGGGGACTCGAGCATCCTGTGGGTGGGCTGGGGGGGGAAAAAATGGCCGGCGGCGTTTTTGTGCGTCGTGGACCCTGGAAAGCGCAAGATTCCCGGTGGTTCTAATCACGGCGAACGCCGGATAAAGGGTTACTAAGATGAGCCGCGTCCTTTATGCCTGGCCGGAGCAAGCAGGAGAAAGCGCAGCCAAGCGGACACCGCGGGTGGGTGATATTCCATCGCGGGGAAAACTGCCATGAAAATGTCTTAATGGAAAGAAGTCAATCAAAGATAGGGTGGGAGGTCATCATGCCTCATATGAAAGGGAAGCAGGATCAGGGACGTGGGGGGAAATCGGCACCACTTTCAGAGACGAAGCCGGTGGCAACGGTCGCCGGGTGACGTGGGCCTTAAATTACAATCGAGAGGTACTAGTCACCGTCATTCTTCCGTGCACTAGGAGTAAAGATGCGGCGCGATATACAATAATGACGAGGGGAAGCCGTGTGGGGCATCAAATCTTGGCTCGAGAATGTCGACGATAGACGTCCTGTGGACAGACCCGTGATGGTTTACACAAGGAGAAAGAGGAGAGTGGCGGAGGATTGGACATGAGAACGTGGTACTCGGGACGTGCCTTCGTCAGATCCCGGACAATACAGAACAACTGTCTTTTGGGGGCGCCTGGGGGGGGCATAGTGGTCCTTACGCGTGTGATCCGAGTAAAAGTATTCGTGCTGTATGGCGGGCGGGTTGCCCGGGAGCGACTAAGCTTGAGATATCCGCGCAAGTACTTGAAATTGGTGGAGGGGCGGGTTCCGCGGAGTGCCTCTGGGAGAGTGCGTTTGTGTAAAAGGTGTCAGGGTTCATTTCACTCACAGGGGGAGTTGGGGGGGGGCGTTAGACCTCAGATGGGGGTAATTGGCAGGTTAGGTGATGGCTAAGGGGAAGTTGGATATGTCTTTTGCTGCGCGGCTGGAGGTAGAGGAAGACGACCGGGGCCAGAGGGCGTCGCACTGTGTGGATGGGAGGACGGGAGGGGTTGCGTTCGCGTGCCAGCAGGCGGGCTGCGAGATGATGGATACAGGCTCTGGTGGATATATCAGAAGGGCGAAAAGAAGAGAGATATATGTCCGCCTCAGAGGGCAAGGGAATAACACAAACTAAAAGCACGAAGAAGGGCAGCCGAAGCAACAAGGGAAGCTGGCAATAACAAATCAACCGTGGCAACAAGAAAAGATGGAAAGCCACGCGAGCAAAGACAGCCCAACTCCATGCCCCTTCAAACAACACCTCAAAAAGAAAATCAGCAGCCACAAGAGTAGCCCCCAACAACAGATCAATCAAGAAAAGTTCTTGCACTTGTACCTGAAGGACAATCACGCCAACCATGACGGAAGCAACGCCCGCGAACCCAACACAATCGTTCAAAAAAAGAGAGCGGAGGGTTCCGAGGATATCTTCAATCTTATCGGGAGGGAGACGACGGGGGGAGTGTCCATCATCAAGGGGTCACCTAGACGGGAGGATGAGACGTATGACAAACAGCCCCCAAAAGAAGGGAGATCCTCTGAAAAGGCGTCCGGAGGAAAAGGAGGTTTTACAGGAAGCGCAAACGCCCGTACCTTGATCATCGCACATAGCTACAAAAGAATCGGGGGGAAATCCCCCGGCGGGGAGTTAAAAAGGAACGACGGGTAGGCCTGCGGAAATTCGCTTCTAGATTGGGGCTGCACCTAGCCCGGAAACCGGATTGGGCGAAGTCGAAAGGAGAGGCACGCCGATTGACTAGAATGAAACAACTTCGCAGACGGACGAGGCCAGAACGAAGCGATGTGCCGTCACATGCAAAAAAACCACTAAAGATGGAAGGGAAGCCACCGTCGTGCGCCCAGACAAAAAAAGAGCGATCCACGCGGGTGTCATTGCGGCTTCGATGACCCCCTTTAGGGAGGGATAAGTGACACTGACCCAAGGTCATGGGAGAGTACGCGATCCCAGGGAAAAAAGGCTTTGGGACAGCAGGGGAGCAAGCGCTTGAAGTGAGCAGGTTCGCAGAAGTACGAAGAGCTTAACCGCGAAGACTTGCAACCTTGCAAAGCCGTGCAAAAAAGTCCAGCAAGCTAGCAAACAGAAGATTGGGAGAGAAGGAGGGCAAAAAAAAGACCAGGTCGGCCAGGAGTAGGGCACACACTCGAGTCGATGGGAGTCGGCGCGAGTAAAGAGAAGAAAGGGAGGCCGTAATCGAAATCTCAACAAAAGCGGAACAGAGCCACTGCCATCGATGAAAAGACACCGCACAGCCATATTAGCTCGGGCCATCGCGTCCGACTAAGAGACCAATGTCCACGGCAGTTCCCTTTTAAATCGAATGAACGCTTTCGGAAACAAGGGGCACTTTGGGGGGAGCACTCAATAAGGCAGCCAGCAAGCACCCACATAATCTTTAGCTCTCAACCGAGAAGGTGGCCCATGCAAAAAAGAAATTGTGGGCCTTCTTCGCTAATTCAAAGGCTTTAGAAGCATAACGGCGTAGAGAGGCCGAAAGTGGGCTTTGGGCGAGAGACCACAGTAAAAAAAGAGCGAGACGGAAAAGGGGAGGGCATTCTATTCACGCGCACCGTTGACCATAGGATAGGAAAGAGAAGAGGGACCACGTTGAGAGAAAATTGAGGAAAGAAAAGGCTGCATCCATCACTCACCTATCTCGTAGCAAAACAAGCCTGGGTTGGCACTGAGACGCTCTTTATTATCGGGGAAAGAAAACACGTGAGCACTGGAGCGAGTGATCCAGCCATTCTGACCGGAACGGGGGAAACCCATCACGTCCAAGGTAGCCAAAAGACCCTAGAGTAATGGTCGCGGGGATACGCCCATGCCGGGAAAACGATGTCCAGAAAAGACGTCCTGGAACCCCGCTCTCTCACCAAAAAAGATTAGGTGGGAGAAGGGGGTTAACACCCTAGTAGAGTCGGGAGAGACTTGGTCCCCATTTAGGGTTCCTGTGCGATCCCCGCCGGAATTACCAGAAGGTTTAGGGGGGGCTCCTATTTGAAGGATGTGGGGGGGTTGTGGGGTGTTGTGTTTTTTGGGTTTGTTGTTGGGTGGTGTTTTTGTTTGGGTTGGGGGGTTGTTTTTTTGTGGGTTGGGGGTTTGTGGTGGGTTGTTTGGTGTCAGGAGGCGGCCTTCGGGTGAAAATGAAGTGGATCTGGAGGGCAGCAAAGGGGGCGACTTTCTTTCCCACGATACTAAGAGGCAGGTTGAGAGGCGGGGGGGATCGGGGAAAAAGAGACGTCGATGAGCCGGGTTCCTGTCCAGAAAAAGAAGCAAGTGGTCAAAGCACATTTCAGAGGGAGATGTCAGGGTGTCCGAGAAAAGCAAAACCAAAGACTCTGTCGGGGGCGCTCCCTGGGGGGGGCAAGAGACGGGGTGAGCAACGCCTAACTTTCTTACTCGAGCCCGGGAAATGATTCGAAAGCATCCAATCGTAAGCGAAGAAGGACAACCTCATCCGGCTGACGCAAATTAGTCGGGAGCGCGAAAAAGGAGGGGGTGGGTGAGAACCGGGGGACGTGGATCATCATTGGCGCCAACTTTTGTCAAAACTGGGGGGGCTGCGAAGCACTAGAAATGGCGTAGTTACCATCCACCTCGGCATGGCTGCGTCGGCGACTGCTTTAAGAGACGTAGGTGGAGGGAGATGAAGCACGAGGTATTTCTCTCGGGATGTGGCGTTTGGGGTCAGACCTACCTCAGAGGACTTTCAATCGGTACGCGCTAAGGAAAACGCACGAGGCCAGCCTGTGGGTGGGTCTGGTTTGGGGGGGGCCAAAAAAAAAGGGGGCAGGGAGGGGATTGGGGGTTACTGGCGTGGGTGGATTAACTTCACTCCCGAGTACGGGGGGGCAAGGATTTGCAAAAGAAGCATCACGGGCAGCAAGACGGCCAAGGGGGGAAAGTCGTAAACGCAGGCGTCCTTTTATGCCGCAGGAAAAGCATGCGAGGGGAAACGCTGCTTACAAAGCACAGCCGGGGGTTTGGCTGAGAGGACCTGAAAACGTGCCGGATGTAACTAGGGGATCATGCGAAAAGGGGGGGGGAGGTCTCGGGCCAATTCGGGGGATCCGTGAGGGAAACGTAAGGCGCGACCGCCGGTGGCTTGGTCCCGGCTGATCGTTTAGGGAGAAAGGGAAGGCAAGGAAAGAGGGATCCTCAGGGGAAAAAGCGGATTGGTCGCCAATGCTTGACTCGTGCGATCGTGCAAGCTCTGACCCGGACAGGCGGGAGCCGGTGGACAGCATCCAAAGCTGGAGCATGGGAATGTGGAAAAAGGATAAGAAAAAAAGGCAAAGGTGACATCCCCCTTGGAGTTTATCTGATATCACCAATGCGAGCGGAGGGGGGTGTCGAGTGACTAATTAGAACTTGGGAAGGGCGTTGCGCGTCGAAAAACCTTATCCGGACAATGAGACCAAGGAGCAAAGGGAGGGGGGAAAAGGGGGAAGTCCATTAATCTCGGGAACTATTACACGCGAGTGTGAACCGTCGATCACGAAGGGGGGGGAGACGAATATATGAGGAACGACCTGGTAACACGATTGGGGTCGTTCTTTTGTACGGAGGCGGTGGGTGCATTGAGAGGGGGAGGGCGGGCTTTAGTTTCGTGTTGCACGCTGGAATCCGCGGGCCGAAGAACGTTACTTCTACTCGCTGGTGAAAATTTTGGCAGTGGAGGGTGGGGTGTGGGTTGTCCGGGCGTCTTTGGGGGTCCTTTAAGAGGGGGGGAGAAGTCCAGAAGACATTCCTAGCGGGTTTTTTTCGGGGTGCTGGGGACGTGCGGGATCGGTGGGATGTCGGAAGTGGGCTGCTCTGGTGGATTTACATGTGAGGAGT
>Ga0179593_1455856_pt1 | contig 14761 bp, 12 predicted proteins | sample CZODoug2_1_08_16_FD_185931 | JGI IMG/M metagenome (GOLD analysis project Ga0179593, IMG submission 185931) | Vadose zone soil fungal communities from Angelo Coast Range Reserve, California, USA - CZODoug2_1_08_16fungal (PacBio error correction) | ecosystem: Environmental > Terrestrial > Soil >...
TGGGCGGTGGTGGGAAATGCAGCGGCGGTCTTTATCACCTACCGAGGTCTCGACTGAAAAAACAAAACCCAAGCGACACGCGAAGAAGCATACTGCAAGGGGAAAAGACGTCAGATCCCTTACCTCGGGCCCCTGACCAGTGTAGGCGACCACTTCAAAGGCAAGGAGCGCCTCCACCCGAAAATAAACAACACACGAGGAACCACTGTTCCAGGTGAGGGCAAGCCGGGAAGAAAACAGTCCCACCGCCCCGGGTCGCTGTCTAAAACTACCCGGTTCAAAACTGAGATGGATGCGTCGGCCCGGGAAAGACCAGTCGCCGAAAATTCAACCGCATCAGATGAATGGGTTATGGTACTTGCGCCCCCCTCGGACTAACTCGAGACCTCAATCGGCAGGTACAGCCGCTTGGCCTGGCCCTACTGGGTGACAGAATGGGGGACGACACGGGCAAAATCACAAAGGTCACACCGAATCCCCTACGCAACAGACCACGAGACGGAAATCATCAGCTCGAGTCTCCCCGCGCGTCAATATGTCCCCCAAGCAGAAATCTCAGAAAAAAGGGTGACACCTGACTCTGCAAGAGTCAACGCTACCTGGATCTTAGTAGAAGAGGGGCTGTACTACCAATGGGTACGGTAACAAAGCCGAAAAATGCCGTGAAAGGCCGGAACATGGGTAAAAGGTCCTAAAGTGTGTGGTCTAGGGAGAGCAGTACTACCTGGGCAACCTGGCAGGGAAGGCCAAGACTGTCAACTACAGCGAAATCGGCCTACGCGGCAAAGCCAGGGGGCGGACCGGGTCAGGCTAAAGACCCGATACATGCGGGCCGAAATGGGGTAAGGCCAGGGAGCAAGCGGCGACAACAAGACCGCGAGGACTCACAATGTTTGGGTGGCGGAAACTTGAACGACGGCTACATTACGGAAGCGGAGGCAAGCATAAGGACAAAAAAGAAGAGGGAAAGCAAGAGGGTCGTGTCCATGTCCCCAGGAGGTGTCGTAGGAGAGGGGGCTGTCGCGAACAAGGACGGCAAAGGACTGCAGGCAGGCACACTCCTAGTAAGGCGGGTCAGATGGAAAAAAAAGGGCGGAGAGGGTCAAAAGGGGTGCACTGTCCGAACCGTCCCTGAGTGGGGGGGATGGAGTGTTGGACACCTATGAGTGTCCGCAGAGTGCGAGCTCGCTTGGAGGAATGGTCAAGGGGAAACTGCTTCGAGCCCATGGGAGGAAGGGGATTGTAACCGCAGAGTGAGAAATCTCTTATTATCATTCGGGATACATGCCAAGGCACAGCCGCGCCGCGCCACGACAGGGCTCTGTGAGGGTTAGAAATGGAAGGGTAAAAGCATTGAGGCGAGGAATCGACAAGCAAGAGAGGGCCACGTGGGGCGGGGCTTCGACTGAGAGAGCCAGATTTTAAAAAGGCAGATGACCAGAATCGATCTGAGTATACAAAATTGTGAACCCACGAGCATAAGATCCGGAGCAGTGGGGGGAACGCAAAGAATGGCAGTGTGGCAAGTGCTCCGAGAAGGATCAGTACACGTAGCAGGTAAACGCCCGCAATCGAGTGATTTCGCGTCTGTAACGACCGCTGGCATGCAGTGGTAGAACGGGATTCTCGACGCCTTGCGGGAACCAGGCCTCAAGGAAAAAGTTAAGCGGGGGAAGGCGCACGCAGGCCCGGACACGCGGCACTGGCTACCGTGGCGGTACTAGGAGGGGAACAAGGACGTGTGGTAACGGGCGTCGACGGCCAGGTGAACGAAGGTGCGAAGAAATCGCGAGGTCCGTCGGAGTAAGGCACCGGTTCTGACCCGAGCACGCGAGTTCCAGGTACTAAAGAAAGAAAAGAATGTCGAAAGGGACAAATCTGAGAGCAGGGGGGAAACAGCAACAAGCTCGTTTCCCCATGACGTAAGGGGGAATGGTCCAAACAAAAGGTGGTCGACCAGGACGGGCAAAGTGCAAAAAGTCACTTTTAAAAACTGGGACATGAAAATGGAGCCCCAGAACAGACTACTTCACACATGAGTCTTGACAAAAACATACGGACTGACGGGCCCTACGATACAGGACGAAGGGTTAGTAATATACTGCTTCAAAGAAAGCATGACGGATAGGAATAGAGCGAGACGTCAACGCAGAATACACAAATGGGGTAGGACGCCCACTATTACCCACTCTTAAAAAAGCGCTCTGCAAAAAAACCGAAGTCATTATTGTCGAGCCGAAGCGTGTCGAAGATAGCCGTAGCGCGTGGGTAGGACGTCGGACTACGGCGAAGAAAACCAACGGGGGGCCGGTCTTACAGAGATCGGACCAGGGCTGCGTAACGTGGCTGGCGCTAGTAAACCGCGAAGAGGTCGCATCGTCCCGCGTCGAAAATCACCCCGACAACCCCCGCACCCTATTACCCGGAGAGTCACAAACGAAAATCGCCACAATTCTCGGGGAACGCTGGTACACCTCTTCCGCCTGACCCAAGACTAACAAGCGGGACTCAGCAGCACCCCCCCCGCCTGACCGCTCACGATAACAACCACGATCGCAAAGCAAAAGGGAACCGGGAATAACGGCAAAGGCAAATAGTGGATCTTCGAGCTCTTAACGAGCCCACACCACACACAAAACCTCAATTGCATAAAGAAGACCCGGCTGTGGGGAACCTCTGTCCCGTTAGATGGAGACATCTAAGGGACCTCATAGGTGAAAAAAAAACTGTAAATAAGACCCTTGAGGTTCCAAAGTCATCTAGATAAAAAGAAAGGACAACAAATATTGGGATTCAAAGAGACTCAAGACCCTTGCTTGGCGGGTTATGAATTCAAGAGCTGGGAACAAGTCGGCAACCCGTGCATCTTTGCCACCCATGGTGTAACAGTATAGACACGCCACTGCCTGGGCAAAAACAGCGGGTAACTAAAGCGCCGAATGCACCTCTCCCACGCAACACCTTCACGCGACAACTTCTAGGGCTAAAAAACAGACAATTTAGATCCCCTGGCCCGAGATCGGCGACACAGGCAGGGGGTGCACAGTCAGCCGTCGCACCAGACTATCAAGGGCGTTAACTCAGGGGGACAATAGTGGGGTGGGGCCCTATAGAAGGCCCTCCCCCGGGTGACAAAGCTAGAACCTGCTACAGACAGCAAAAACCGGCTGTGCGAAATGTACGGAGTAAGTGGAAAGTCACAAACTACGAGCACGAGTGCCACAAAAGAACGGGCGCGATGTTTACACAACTAAAGTCAAAAGCGACGGCGCCATATCAGGCGCGGCGGTATGGATGTAAAAGGCGTTCGCGTCAAGAAAAGGACCGGAGACCGAGAAGGTTGCAAGGTATTAGAGACGATCGAGAAGAGATACCAAAGCAGACCCAAATCTCCTCGACCCTTAATAGCGGGAAACCTTGTTGTGCCAGGTCCGTGAAAAAAAGGGGCCCGGGACCCTGACACAAACAACGCTATGCTTCTTCTCAACAGTCTGGGATCTTCGATCGGGGCATCTCCGGTGAGAACCCTAGGTGACAGACTTACGTCCTCTCAAAGCCGGTGGATCGGACAATGCCCGGGGCCCGGGTGTGCGGTTTCCCTTGAACAGTCGACCTTGAAAAACCCCAAGCGAAGTCCAGATGGTCGGGCACGGACATCATGACACGAGGGGTAAGCCCGTAACTGAAAACAACCTTATCAAGCCGTGTCACACCCTTGAAATTTACAAAATAAACTACGGACGGGGGAAAAGGTTGCAACCTTGCCAGCTTCGAACCGCGGGGGCTTACAAATCAGATCCTATAAGCGAGAATCCGAGACAACTGGTGACGTATACAGGCCTAGCAAAAGGGTCGCAGGAGGCCACGCTACAGACTCGCCATCTCAGGCCCACGGTGGCGCCGTGCTCCGACCCAAGGCCGAATAACTGGGACATTTTTTGCCAAAGCGAACGGCGGGCCCCTCGGGGAACCGGAGAAAGCACGCAGGGTCGTCAATGCAAAGTCCTCGAGTTGGGTAATAGCAGCCCACTGCCAAGCGCCCTAAGACGGGGAGGCCATGACAACGCCCACAGGGGAAGGACACAAATTACAGCCTGGGCGGGGGGGAATCCCTAACTATGAGCTCTACACGACCTGAGACGCTACAGGGACCTAGGTAATAGGCGCGGGCGAAACGAAAATGGAAGACGTACAAATTGGTAACCCATTTTCTCGAGCAAAAACTGGTAGACGCTGGGGCAGTGGGCCAAGAAATGCAGGGGGGTGAAAAAAACGTTCCATGAGACGCTAGATCTAACAGCACGGGTGATAAGGGGGCACAGCCACCTTGGGTTACTGGTCTGCCGGGACAAGGTTTCACCGTGAAAGAAAGCTGTCCCGTAGGAACATCTGGTCCCGCGGACTGCGCTCAACAGGAGCGTGGGGCACACGTCGATGGGTCGAAGCAACTCGCAGGAACTCTATGGTTTACGAGTTCCAAAAGTAAGACCGCTACTAGGCAGAGGGCAAGTCGATGGTTGATAAACAGGCATTTACCCTCATCGACTGAGCGTTACGTGGACACGTTTCAATGCCAAATATCGAAGGGAGGCTCCTGGTAAGACATAACGTTAAGCGACACTGGGCTCAGTCGCCAAGACGGCCAGGCACACCCGGAGCAACCGAGTTCTAGAACAAGGTTAGAGAGGGGAAGGCCGTAAGGAAAGGAAGGCAGCCCTTCCGGTCCTCAATGCAGCCGATCAGTGCCCCAGCTGACGAAAACAATGTACGGGGACAGTGGGGACGGCCTCAAATGAGATCGGGACGGGCCAGAGGTCAGAGAGATCTCAGCCAGAAAGTTAAAGGAGCGCTGGGAAGACAGGCTCACACATGGCGTACAAAAAAAATCTGACGGTCCAGAAATAACAGGTGCGAACTCTCCGCTGATGAGCGGTGACGAGACAGGGCGTTTGTCTATCCCGCTTGTTTAACGGGAACTGGAAAGGTCCGAACTGTTTGTGTCGGGGGGGGCCGGTTAGAGGTAAAAAATTCTTACGGGCCCGTACTATGGGGCAAGAAGATCGGTCGTCGGGGGGGCGAAAAGGGTATGATCCACCGGCCTGGCATGCAGCAGCGAAGAAGGGTCGCTGGCAAACACCGGGCCAGAACAGAGAGGACTGAGCCGTAGACATGGTCGTAAAGGCAGGCCCATGGGATGCAAGCACGATCCATGCAACAGGGGCACATGGCACGTCGGGAAGGCGTCTCAAAAATGTCGCATCACTCTACCCAGTAAACCCTGCCGGGACACGATCCGGCGACGCACCTAGGTAGGTGGGGATCAGGGACGCCACATCGAGAAAAGAGTATGGATGGAACCAATTTAGAGACACACAATCTCTTGCTCAAAACACTAATGAGTATGGCCTGAGGCCTAGGAGGGATGGTATCGCAAGTGGAAAACTATCTAGGACGGGAGGAAAAGCGTGATCACCGCGTAGTCACTATGTAATGTGATTATCACCGATGCATCCTGTCTAGATGCCGGAGGGCGGCGGAAGTTGTTCCAGCTGTTGTGGGGAGGTGTTTTTCTTGCCAGGGGCTGCACTACTCAACGGACCATGATTGAAATGGACGAGGCCGGGAGTCACCACAGCCAGGCTGGGAAGAACTTCTAAGGGACAAGGTAGAGTGGACGTGAGCCAGGGGCAACGCTCGTGGGGGCCTCCTGATGTCGAGGCCATTTAAGTGTTTCCTGTTCTTCGTCCCCAGGAAGAATCGAAACATCAGGGGATTGACCTCCTCTGACCTGACAGGAACGAAAAACAACAGTGAAGAAAGAGCCGGTAAGGAAACAACTACCAATCGGTTAATCTAATAAAATGAAGAGCTGTCGCGTAATAGTCACCGTATGGGGGGCATCGCGACTAATCGACATGGGAAAAATTAGCGAGATGTGAAAGACGAAAAGGGGCATGAAGCAGAGAACTCAATGGTGCCGCAGAAGTTAAACCGTCATTGTTGGTCGGACAGAGCTACCATAAGGGCACAGGTTATTTAAAGGCCGCAGCGGAAAGAGCCGCGAGCCGGGAAAAATGGAAAATCAGAAGAAGGGAATAGGTGCCCTTCTTTGTGGAGAGACAGTAAAATTTGCGCTTAAGGGGTGAGAGAAAGCCCAGACATGTCAGAGAGGTGAGTGGGCGGGAAAAAACGCCTGAGAGACGGAACGGGTCATCTATCAGGGCAGAAGAAAACCGGAGAACTTACACCGCGCCGAGATCGGACTTGAACCGAGGATCACGAGGAAGGGAGACACGAAGGGATAGACGCCAACGCAGACAGAACAAAAGAAATTACGAATCATCATAACGGGGAGCAAAGGAAAGGAAATCTCAACGGAAAATGCACTGAAGGAGGAAGTATCGTATCGGAAAGATTGCTTCCCATATCCCTAGGCTTTGAGATAGAAGTCTTAGGAACAGACGCGGTAGGGGTCCCAGGGAGGACGTGAAGGAAAATCAAAACGTACGGGAGAAGGAATAAGAGGAAAAGGGAACGGAAAAAAGGTCTTCTGTCGCTTTCACGGGTACAAAAGAGGAAAAGCGCCATCAGGACCATCAGAGAAGTTGACGCGGTAAACGGTCAAGGGAGAAGGATAATAGGAGGGGAAGAGGAGGAGAAGTCGGGACTTCCGGGAGAAAACCCTTTGATCTACGGCATAATTGGTACCGGGGAAGGCTAAAAGGAACTCAAAATGAGTTGGCGAGAAAGACGCGGGAGGTTCCAAAAAGGGTAACCTTACCATTGACGCGGTCAGTTGGGAAACAACAAGCTATGCCATGATTCCGCGAGTTACAATATTGGCTGCAAGTGGGGCAAAGGATCGACGGGCGGACTTCTCTGTTTGGACCCGTAATCAGACTCATCTGGGCCGAGTCTGTCTCGCCGGCCCAGGACCTAGCTAATCGTTATTGAGACCTCAAATATGAGCTTGGCAATCTAATTGCCCAACACGGGGCACAGTCAAAAGTAGGATGGGGAGATCAATGGGTAAAAAGGAAGGGCAAGAGGTTGCAGGGGAAAGAAATCGTCTAGCCTGGCGCCCAGAACCAGCCGTATGAACAGCTCGACTGCGGGGTTTCAACCGTCGAACGGGTACGGGCCAAGAAAAAAGCAGTGGGAAGAGCTCTAAAAAGTCGCGCCCTCTGGAGGATCCGGTCTCAAGTCCAGTCGGCATTTTTGCTCCCCGCCCTCGTCTGGGTCAAGAGCAATGGCATGGCTCGACGAAGAGAGCCGGGTTCAGGCGGAGGGGGGTACCCGACGCCAACACTTTAGCCCTCCATTAGTGGCATAGAGTAACAGCTTTCGGATGGACCGACCAACTAGAGGCACCTTGAAAATAAAGAGTGGTCAGAACAGGAAAGAATACCCGCATCATAAGTTAGGACCGCGAAACGGGATCATGTTCTTGTGGAAATCGCTAACTTACTTTACACACATCAGGCTTTGAGTCCCCTTCTTCAGGTCAAAAAAGAAGGCTGGAGAGTTCCTTCAAAAAAAAGAGGTCCATCGAGTAAAGCTTTCCTTCAGAGGTCCAGGCACAAAGTAAAACAACGCTGATCTATGATCGCCTTGTGACCCCCAGACAAAAACCCCCTGTGATAAATTGAAGAGATATGGGCGTGGGACATCGAAGGCCACTTTCGACTAATCGATCAATTGGATGCATGTAACTGAGAAACATATTGCATGACTGGGAAGGAGATGGGAAACCTGGGTAGGCCGAGGAAAACGGACTCCCTTTTTAAAACTCTCCGTGTGCCGACCTGCCCTCTGCATAGGAAGGGCGGACGTAAAGAGTAAGGCGGCCTGCAAAAGAATGTACCCTGAGAAGATCGCTAAAACTGTGCACTTCTGTTATGCACTCTGACCTGTTAAAAACGCGAGTTCAGTTTCCGGAGATTGAAGAAGGAGAGCGACGTGAAGGCCTTCATCACGCTTCCTCTCTCCAAGAGGTACGATCGGAGGAAGAAAGGGGGTGGTAAGGGAGGGGAAAAAGAAGCAGACACAAAGGCGGCGCAGTCCCGGAGGGGCATAGGAAGTCGGATATTAAAGCCAAGACAGAATGAACAAGGGGGGAAAAGAAGACGCTAAGGCACGGGAGGAAAACGCGATCATCCCTCACGCGAGAGGGTGACGGAAAAGGGAACCCTCTAAACCTATCGCAGGGTTTAACGCCCAAAGAAGAGAAGTCACCGACTGGAGGGGTCGTAAAAACAATGTACAACCAATTTTACCCGGGAGGCAAAAAACGAAGGAACACGGAACATGAAAAAGGGAAATGAACAAGGAAAACCAGAAAGAAAGGGGGAAATGAGAATCCGATTTCCAAGTTGTCTACCTAAGGAATAGGGTATTAGAGAAGGTGTGCGCACGGTTGAAGGAACAGGAAGTAGCGTGACGAGTAAGAAGAGAATCTCAAGGACGCCCCGAGGGCGAAGAGAGAACGGCTAATCGTGACCCAGATGGCGGATACGTGGGTAAGGACCGTGAGGAAAGAGAAGGCAGAAGTGGGATGTCCGACGGAAGGAAAGTATCAGTGTCATTCACGGCGCCGAAGAGGACGCCAAATCATCGCTTATGTACTGCCTTGCAACGTTGTGAGCCTATAAGAATCAAAAAGGGCCTCCGTGTGGGGTTGAACCGAGCGGAAGGAGCGGGCAAAACCGAGACACCCTCTTCGGCCTCGAAAAATAAAAAGGGAGGGACAGCACGGCATGGGAAGATGCGAGGCTGGGACGCAACGTTCCTGAGAAAAAGGATGGAAGAGAATCAACGGCATTTAGACGAGCCAAAAGGGGTACAGTGCTACGGAGCTTCCTTACGAGGGAACCAGACCGGGGAAGGGGAAGAACTCTAGCGAAGCACCGTTATTGCAGTGTTCCTCGCAGAAATGGAAAACAGCCAGGGATCACCGTACGCCATGCCGATGAACCTTGACAGGCTCTCAGTAGGAAACATATTGCTGTATTGCGTGATCGGGACACGTTCGACTCGGCGGGAATGGGGGAAGAAACTTAATATATAAAATGGAACTGGGTCCTAGGGACAAATAAAGCCCCCGAAGGCTGAGAGTAAGAGGAGTGGGGCTCAGCTGGGTTCCCTCGAGCAGATTATCTGGGACACAGGGCCAGGTACACTGACCACTGCCTGGTTAAACATGGAGGGGAAACGAAGGAGCGAGACAAGAGTCATGGCCGTTGATGACAGAACTCTCACGGGCAAAAGGGACCAAAGAGAAGAGCTGAAGAAAGGGCAGGCGTCCTATGAGCTTATAAAGGGGGGGGGGGGGGGCCGCACGAGAAGGCAAGAAAAAAGGGAGCCATACGACAAGGCTGAAATAACATAAATGGAAGGTGGTTGACCAGGGTCAGTCACGAGCCGCGCCGAAACACTGAGGGGTCTCTGTGAACAATGGGGCGGAGGAAAAGATATAACAGGTAGCCATAGAAGGGGTAAACGCGGGTAACTGTCGGGAGCGTACTGGCGACTGGCGAAAGAAAACGAAAGGTCCATCAGATCTGGGCATGGAAGAGCGGGGGGAAGATAATTGTTTCTCCTAAGCTGGAAAACGGATCCAGGGTGCGTTACAAAAGTGGTGTTTTCAAAGTTCCAGGCGCAAGGGAAGTGAAAGGCCCCGCAGGGGCTCGGGGGTGAAATGGAGTACAGACGGTGCCATGGCGGCTCGACACACGGCCGACCGTTGGCGGGAGCCGGGGAAATTTCCTTGCTGACGGAGCGCAGACTGGCCCTGGGCTGTTGCTTTCACAGGCCTATTATGAACAGGTCTGTGAACGGCCGGGAGCGGAGGACTGCCAGGGAAATCAAGGAAACGGGTGAGCACTTGAAGAGAAGGCCCTGTCACGAGTCAGAAAGTGGGACCAGTTAAAGACAAGGGTATAGGAAAAGAATCAAGAGCAATCCGACTAGAACGAGGAGTGAATGGGGGAGAAAGAAGAATGGGGGGGGGGGATAACTGGGAAAAGGGGTGCTAGCCGTCCAGTATCAGCTGGTCGGAATAGATGGGCAGAGGAGCAATCAGAACTCGGGCATGTCTCGGGTGAGACGGACACGGCATAAAACAGGGCTCAGGAAAGATTACCTAGTCCGGCCGGTAACCTGTGTCAGGGAGTTACTAACGTAGACGCCAGGTGAACCGTGCAGCGGAAACTAACCCCGCTTACCAGCGAAGAGAAGACACTGGAGGTGGAATGTGGAAGTCGAAAAAAAAAAAGAGGACAGGATAGACCTTCATCCTTCCCTTGAAAATAAAATAAGCTAGCAAAAATTGGAATAATCGGTCTCACGGGGGCAAGGGGGAAGAATGAGCTGGGAAATGTATAAAGCCAGGCCGCGAGTGGGAGATGATGTATTAACGAATACTGGAAAGGTGGATTACGCTCCAGAAGGAAAAGGCACGTAAACACACCCCTGGGGTAGAGGGATTAGTCTATATGTGACGGCGAGGAACCTCTGGCAAAGGGGGAATGAGGTTGAGGCAGGAACTGGAAACATTCATTGGGCTTGAAGAAAATCAGCTACAAGTAAAAAGATGAGGGAAGAATAGTGAGGGAAAATACGGCAGGCGGAAAGGGTGACAGATAAAAGTTTAGGGAACGATCAAGGGAAAGTGCTCGGGGGAAACGAGGTTCGACTTCTGGCAAAACTATCTGATTAGAAATGGGGTGGCGATGCGGGACCAGGCGCGCAAAAGAAGGTCGTCAGTTTTCAGGGAACTTGGAAAGGAAACGCTTAGCAGAATTACGAAAGACCGGTGCATAGCACGCAGCGGCACCGCGACGCCTTCACGGAGCAGCATCTCTGTCCAGAGGACAGGAGAAAAGTCGTGAAGAAGGGAAGAAGCGCGAACTCAGACATCCTGGCCTCAGCAAAGAAAAAGCAAAACGGTCAACGGGCAAGAGAACGCAAAAGCGGGTCGAAGTCCTGGTGCAGTGAAGGAAGCCGGGGCGGGGAACAGAGGTCAAAAGATGTTCGTGCTCAGCTTCTGGGAGGAGAAGCTCTGGCGCCCGGGGTGAGGGGGGAAAACTCGACCATTTAAGTGCTAGGGAAATGGAAGGGTGAGGGAAAAGGGACCGGATCGTCGGGCCAAGGGGGTCCACAAAATCGGCGGAATCACGCTTGCAGGACCGCCTCGGCGTAACGTAGGCGATGGGTAATGAGTTCGAGGGCAGTCGGGCCAGGAACAAAAACGGTCCACCAAGCCTGGGGGCGGGCGATAGGGGGTACGGCGCTGTCCATGCTGCAGCTAAAAACATGAGGAGGAAGGAAGGAGGAGGGGAGGTGTACCTTAAAAAGGCGGCAGGTAAGGCGGAACACCTTCTTTCAATACTGGCGTGAGATAGGGCCTGAGTCAACGTGAAAATGGGCCGGGCCATCTCAGCCGGGGCAGTTCCGAAATAGAAGAAGGGCTTAGAAGGGGGGAAAATCTAATCCAAAAGGTAGTCGAAAGCCTGGATAAGGACACATATGCGTGCTAAGAAAAAGCGGGTGACCACCGGTGAAAAAATGACGGGTCATCCGACGTTCCAACCGTAACCATCCGGACGGTAATTGCAAGGCATGTGTGACCGGGATGTCACCATGGGGGTAGCAAAATAAGGGAGGAAGGAAACAAAACAATCAAGGGACTGTATCTTGGGGTGGCGGTGGGGGAAAACGCGGAAAGGGTCTGAAGTGCAAAGGACCAAAAAGTTTGCGGGGACAAGGAAAAAGAGCGGTGGAGAGATACGGCTTGGAGATGAAAGCATTCTTCCCGAGTATTTGGTATTACAAAGTCCCTCGCCCGTTAAAAACTTCTTTCAGGCGACAAGGCAATCCGGGGGGTCTATGTTGTCAAAGAAAGCGGCAAACGGGCGGTTCCCGACTAATTGAGGGAACAGGCTCATCGAGACGGATCGGAAGGAGAAAAGGGTACGTCTCGAGTCTCTGGTACCTAAAAGAACGAAGATCCAGTTGAAAAAGTAGGGGGGCTCTCTGAGAAGTCCGCTGAGGAAAACGGGTACGGGGGAGTCTGGAGAAGAGGGACTTGACTCACATCGGGCCACTGCAATTAACAGAGGCGTCGCAACCGGGCAGTCTTGGTCAAATTGGGGTATGGCCGCTAGAAAGCCCTAAAACAGGCGTACAAGAAGGAACAGTATAGGGCATCCTGGGGAAGGAAGGCCATAACGGTATCTCTATCAACGAGGGTGGAGAACTCAAATCCAGACTAACACAAGAAAAACTTTTATGGGATGTTAAGGGGTCCAAGGGGGAAGGAAAATAGCGAAGGATGCAAGAAAAATATCCGGCTGCCATAGATGGCCAATCGTTTAATTTCCGTAGAGTGTTCAGAAAAGTTTTACGCCTAATAAAAAGGTTGGGGGCGCAGAAGCGGGAAATGGTAGGGGGAGGAATTAGGGGCACTTCGGAGGGGACTCCAAGAAAATGGTAACGTCATCGGAAAGTGCGCAAGGAGCGGTTCGTGCCTTTGGGAAAAAGGGCAGAGCAGGGAAGGAGGCGCAAAAAGAAAAAAGCTAACGTATCAAATAACCAGCTCGTCGAGATGAAAAAACCATTGACTACTGAGGAAGACCTTGGAATAGGGAGATGGGGGGGGACCACGAAAGGACAGACAGACCGGCGAAAACGGCCACAAAAAACAAGGGGTCAATTTCGGCGAGGTTCGGGGGGGAGACCCCTAACATGGGAAGAATAAAAGGGGGGAAGAAGAATTAAAGGCGGGAAAAGCTATAATGAACCAAGCACGACCGCTGAACGATTCCCGAGGCGCAAGTAAGACAGGGCGGGGACACCCCAACGCGTCGCATCTACTACCTTCTGGAGCGTGTGGGTCGAGACCAGGTCAAAACAACGAGGAAAGCGGAAGGGACAACCAAAAGACGGGGAAACCCGTGTGCCGGTTGAACAATTCCACCTTGGCAAAGCTGGGGGCAAAGCGGCGGGGGGGGGGCCAGAAGGGGGACCGGGTCAAGGGGCCACGGATAGATACGATGGATCACCGTGACAAGGTGGACAGAAGACGCCGCCGGCGAATAACAGAGGGGCGAGGCGGGGAAAAGGACAAACAGGATCGATAGCCATGCGATAAAGGGGGGCAAAGTGAAGGGGAACGGGGCGGAAGGGGAGCCGAATCAAGGGAGCATGGGTAAACGGGAAAGGGCAAATCGAGCAAGGTAGGAACACTGCACATCCTTCGCACATAAAGAAACTCCCCGAGTGCAGGGACTCGGGACTAGGGAGCAGAAACGGTTAAACATCGCAAGACGTAATGACCAGTTTTTACAATGGACGTCAAGTGGTGGGGGGGGGGGGATGGTGCCAGACGTCAAGAGAATGGTAGAAAAAGCTGAGAGGGGAGACGACACTTATCGGACGACTTTATCACTGCGAGGAAAGGCTTTCAGGCGCGGGACCACGTGCCTGCAGACATACTCCAGTCTTGGGTAATAAAAGGGAATCGGCATAGCTCCGAAGCCCCCGAAAGGGGGTAGAGATGATCATCTATCAAATCTTCGACCGATGTTCCAAAGACGGTTTCCAGGAGACCTCGTATGATCAAACAAGGGGATGCACACAAAAGTTCCTCGCTGCGAGGAAGGCGAAGAGAGGGAAGTGCCAGCCTCGGTACGCGGTCTTTCAGAAGGACGAAATAGCTGCGTCAGAGGGTCCGTGGTCGAAGAACAGGGCGAGTGGCGGACCGCGAGGAAAGGGCGCCACGTGAAGGGGTTCCGGGCAGGCAGGGGGCGGGTTTGTCGAGGATGTGTCCTCATGACAAGGACAAAACGGAAACAAGTTTTCCGAAAAGGGAAACCCCCCGACGACCCTGGGCCTGGACAAGGTCGCTCTACCCCCGCCCTAAAAACGATGACAACCGCGCCATCGTGGGGGGAAGGGAGAAGGCACAGGGAACTGGAAAAAAAATCAGGGTGGCAGGAAATCACCGGGTCGGCCGATCGCGAGACCGGAAAGACCCTGCCGGTAAAGGAAGGTCCTGACAACCGGCGAATGTAGCAAGGGGACCAAGGACGGGGGTCGGGTTTCCATTGCCCCGGGAGAAATGGAGGCTCTGTACCAAAGCGTTCGAGGTCAAAGAGAGAGAAGTGACCAGGTCAGGTATTGGGACTTCGGAAGCTGAACGGTGCGGCGGCCGAGGCGACAGCGAGCATCTGCGTGAGCGCAGAAGAATGTCTGGTCCGTTATCGGTGACCAGATCCCAAAGTGTTCGAAGGTTGTAGGGTGGGGAGCGGGGCAGAGGAAAAAGCACTTCTTAGCGGCCCTGACTCAAGATGCTCGAGGGAAAGTCCTGGGCGGGGCATAACTCGGCCAGTGGGGGTGAGGGCCGGAAAAGTCGACCAGGGTAGCTGTATGGTAAAAAATGCACGTGGCACCTGGACAGGCGAGCAGCTATACAAAGTACGGGCATAAAGGTGGCGGAAAGGAGGGGGGATGAGTACATGGGGCGAGGGTTGAGGCGCTCGGGGCTTCATGCGTGGACATAGTGTGCACGCTGGTGCAGATACGGAGACAAGAGGAGGGAAGAACGGAGACTTCCTGCCTTAAACGAAGGGGGCAGATCTGTCCACCTGGAAGGGGCCCACCGGAATGCGGCAGTCAGAAAAACACGGGAGAGAAAGTAGGGATACGTGGTGGTGAAGCGCAAGGGGAAGCCCAAGACTGGAGGACTGGCTAACCTGTCGCG
>Ga0179593_1428520_pt1 | contig 14760 bp, 16 predicted proteins | sample CZODoug2_1_08_16_FD_185931 | JGI IMG/M metagenome (GOLD analysis project Ga0179593, IMG submission 185931) | Vadose zone soil fungal communities from Angelo Coast Range Reserve, California, USA - CZODoug2_1_08_16fungal (PacBio error correction) | ecosystem: Environmental > Terrestrial > Soil >...
GAGGCTTGGCTATTTTCAATAGGGAGAACGCGCGGGTAGTGGAACGACACCTAGAGAGAAAGGTTTTGGGTCACCAAAAAAGGGAACTTCCGGATGTGAAGACAGGTCTGGGGGGCGACGGAGGAGAAAAGCGACAGTTTTCTGCACGAAAACATGGCCCGAACAGCATTGCTAATGGAAAGTTCGCGAAGAAAATCAGCCACACCGCGAAGCCCGGACCATCTCACCGCAAGTTGGAAGTCGAGAAACCGCTTTCCGAAGGAAAACCTCTACCGAGAGGTAAGCAGAGGCGGGAAGGGCAGCAAACCAGCAGCAAAAGGGGGGGGACTACGCAATCAATGGCTACGCGACTAAAAACTAATTGATCCGAGGGAAGAGCAACGTGAAAGAGGACTGTACTTTGAGCACACGCCCATCGCCTAAAAAGAGATACGAGAAGACTTCACACAAAAAGGGTACGAGGCACCGAGGCTTCAACTAAAGAGATGGAGATGTACAAGGACCAGAGGGAAGGGGCGAACAAGTGGTAGCAGCTGGTACGTTATAAAGGCCGAAGTGGGAGAATGGTAAGGGCCTGGGGGCACATAAAAGCTCCCCGAAGACCCGCACAGGGGAGCGTCAAAAGGAACAAAGGTCCAAAAATCGTGGAGGAGAAAAAGGTGATAGAGCCAACGCGTCCGACCTGTAATCGCCCGGCACCTAGGGAGAAGAAACTTTCAACGTGATCTGGATACTTTCCTGAAACCGCGTGTGAAGGAAGGGGGGAGGGTGGGGACGCAAAAGCCGCGAAACCAAGGCTGGCGTCGCAAATCAAAAGAAACTATTTCCGTGGCCTTTTGCAAAAGGGGTGGGAGCTTGAAGGCGGATTTGAGGTTTGGGGTGTCGCGCTTGTGAAAGGATGGAGCAGGGCGCCGAACGAATCGGGAAGGGGGTGTAGGGCGCAAAACGTCGAAAAAGAAAAAGGGGGGGAGGGGAGAAGGGGGAATGAACGCTCGACGACGGCAGTACTTAGGCGCTTGAAACAAATTTCCTTGTTGGGGAACTGTTGAAGAGGAGCACCGAGATTTAACCTAATTTCAACCCTTTAAGGCGGAGAAGCGAACAAAGTGGGTGATCCTAATTTCATAGAGGAGGGGCAAACGGCAGGTACGGACTCCATGTGGGTGAATCGAGGCTGAAGCCGCGAGGGAATGCCAGTTCCAAACGGATTTAGCTCAACGAAAATAAGAATTCGAAAAAGGCTTTCCTGGGATCCTGGAGGAAAGGAGGAATAGGATGAACGCAAAAAGAGGGCGGGGGAAGGAACATGGCAGGGCCATGAGGGGTTGGGTCTGAAGGGTAAAGGGGCGTGGCAGAGCTGATGCTAAGCGGGCAGATCTCAATGAGGCAGTGGAAGAAAGAGAGAGAAAAACAACCAAAACTGGATATATAGGAACGAAGAAGGGAGGGAAATCAGGCAAGATATATCCCAACCACTCGTAACGAAACGGAACCAACAACACGCCTTGAGCGGCGACTTCCTATCCTCGGGCATTTCATAAGACAGAAGGGAAAGCGCACTAAAGCAGTTTGGTGTCAGAAGGATTAAATGGCAGGGCTTAAAAAGCCAGGGGAATAAATGGGGGAAAATAAATCCTTTAAAATGAACACAAAAAAATGGTAGTGCGGGGGTCGAAAGCCTTGTTTGGGCAATTTACGGGGGAACAGAAAAACCGTGAGAGCGGAGGAAGGCAGCCAAGGATGGGGGGTGTTCACAGCAATCCCCAGGAAAAGGGGGAATGGCGGGGAAGAGAAGGGCATGCCTGCCGCGTCCGTCCTCTTTACGGAATCACTCAACAGGTCCGTGAGGGGTCGAATAAGCGACGCCAGAAAAATGACCAGCGACGAAAAATCCAATCAATTTACAGAACACAAGCAAATAGAAAGGAATAAACGAGCCAAAAACCGAACCATGAAAGTATTAAGAGTCGACGACACAAAAAAGTTTGCCGATCCCTAGACCGGGGCGGCCCAAGCTCCGATTCGGTGTAAGGGGAACAAGAACAAGAGTCAACAGGAAAGGGAAGTAGAACGAAGTCTGCCTGAAGCAGGCATAAAAGCAGAAGCGGGGAGGTCACATTCGAAGCACGATGGTTGGGAATGACTGGCCATGAAGGAGGCCAATTGAGAAAGAGGGAAGAGAGGGTGTGTGCAATCCAGGAAAGGGACATAATAAGATAACGGAACCAGAAAAGGGAACACGGCACGAAAAAGGCGACCTCTTCCAGATACGGGACCGGGGGGAAGAGAATCTTGCTAAGGTTGAAATGCAAAGTTGCAGGAGGAGAGCGGTCTCGGGAGAAGGAAGGTGGGGAGGGGGGGACAAGTATACGATTTCACGAAAGCGTGATCAGCAGTCGGTTTGGAAACTGACCAACGTCAAACATGCATAGGGGAGGGTAAACAAACTCGCGGAGGGGGAACAATCATCAAGGAGCAGGAAGACGGGAGAGGGAGGGTAAGAGGGGCAACGTGAGGCAGCGGTAAAGCGAACCCGTAACCATGCGGTTAGCTTTGTCACTAGGGAGAGTTGGGGATGGGGTATGTTTCTTCCAGAAAGGAATTCAAAAGGTCAGGGATTCAGGGGGGTGCACTCAACAGGTCCAACTCGGAGGAGAAGGACGGGGGGAGCACCGGGGTCGTCGCTTGAAAGCTTGCGGGAACAACATTGCAAAAATATCTTCCTGAACTACCAAGCGCATAAATTAAAAGACCGACCCCACGCGAAGAAGGGAGAAGTCCGCAGAGAATTCTCAGTTTTCGCTGAGGTCAAAAAAAAGGCCAGTCCAGCGACACTCATGCAGGGAGGGACCGGTTCCATTGCGCTTCGGAAAGACGCGGAAGAAAGATTCAGGCACAAGACCGAGAGATAAGAACGCAGGGAGATGAGGCTGCGTAAAAAAAATGAAGCTCATCCGAAACACATTAGACGCCGGAAAGCGTTGTGGACATTGGACGCCGCAACAGCATGACGTCTAGGAGAAACTCGAGATGAAGATGCTCTACTTTTTGCACTCTTGGTCAGGGGGAAGAGACCGAATGCAAAAGGTCCGAGGAAACAATCACAACAAAAACTTATTGTAAGAGAGAGATCATCAGCTGAAGGGAAGGAAGTCCGATGTCAAGGAAACAGACAAAAAGTAAAACTCGCAGCCAGACGAATCTCTACTCCTGCACGGGAGGCCACCAGAGGAAAACTGCCGAAGCGAAATCAAACGTTTTTGGCGTTTGGCGACGCCTGCCGAGCAGGAGCGCGGTGAGTGCGATAGGGGGAAAGGCTCGATATACCTGAATCACGCGGAATGAAACCGAAAAAGGAGGGGGAGAGGGGAAGGGGGCTCCGGCGGTGATGCGCGGAAAAGGAATCCATACCTAGTGGAAGGTCGACGATAAGCAACGCGGTGCGCGGTCAAAGGGAGATTGGTTTAGCGAATGAGCGCTTGTAGGGGCCTTCAAAAATATCTATACAAGGGTGGAAAGAAAGACGAAGGGAATTAGAGAGTGAAGCGATGAGTGTCTTGTTGCTCAATCCGGTTAATTCTGAAAAAGGGAAGGTGGCGGCACGAAAAAGAATAGAGAAGGAGAGCGAAAATGGACAAGTTCCGCGAATAAAATCATATACAAGCCAGGAAAAGAACTACACCCAGGGAATGGTTCGCGACCGCCATACCCTCTAGAACCGATTTCTTTAAAGCCTAGGTCTTGATTTGCTGAAAACCGGGCACAGAAGGGGGAAAAGTCGCTAGGGAAATTGTGAAGGGAAAACGAATTGCTTAGAAACCTGAAGCCTTTAGACACTTGCTCAAGAAAGGAAAAAGGCCCGGAGCCGATAACAGGGCTCGCTCCTTCACAGAGGGCAAAATAAATGCCAACAAAATATGAGAGTGAAAAGGCTGGGAGGAGGGAGAACAGGGACGGGAAGTTGTGTTACCCGTCCCTGGGGCGGGGGCTCCGTCGCCGTAAGGATTGCAAGCGGAAAGAAAAGATCGCACGGGTGAAAGCGGTGCAAAGTACAAATGCAAAAAATCGGGCAAGGTCGATTTGAGGGACGCCGGTCTGAGAAAAAAAGAGACGACGCAAATAGGCGATGACCTTTGCAATCTTGAGATGTGGAGAAAGATTCCTTACAAGAGCGATGGAGGGGGGAGGGAGAAGTCCTCAGAATCGTGCAGCGTCACAATCATAACGACCTATGAAGGGGTCTGGGGGGGGGGTGAAGTGGCCGGTCCGTCGTATTTGCGGTTTTGCTTCTGATGTGACCGGGGATTGGGAGGCAGGCGAAGGGGAAAACCAGTTCCGGGAGAAAAAAGAGCGATTCTGGGTGAGCCTGCATCGCGGGAAAAAAGGAAGGGAAAGGACAAGAGAGGGCAGCCAAACAAATGGCGTTTGCAAGCCTTGGAACGAGGAAGATAGGGGGGAAAACCTCCTTTCTTGGACTGAAAGGGAAACAGCAATTCTGGGGACTTTCGCGCGAATGGGAAAAACCAGGCGGCGAGGGGAAAGAACAAATGTTTGTGTCGCGGGATGATCAATGAATTTTCCAGGGTAAACCGATAAAGGAAAAGGAGAAAACAAAGGCTTTGAGGGGGGTAGTCAAAGGTCCGAAAGTGTATGTGAGAAAGGCCGAGGAGGGGGTTCTTGGGGAAGGTAGGTCTTGAGTAGGGGGGGGGGGGTCTGGAAGTCTAATCGAAATAGGAGGGGGGGCTAGATAAAAAAAAAAAAAAGAGTGGGGAAAGAAAGAGAGATAAAACTACCTCCTTGAGTGGACCGGGCTAAAAAAGACCTCGCCACACTGCCGCAAAACACCACCTTGCGGGAGAAGCCTGGAGAGAAGAACGCGGGTTTGAGGGAATAAGAGACTTAAAAGTAGCGGACTCAAGGGGGGTGTCCGAGGAGGGGACGGAGGGGCCGGTCTGAACTGGGGGACGACATGAGGAAAGCCGCATCCAACTGAGGGGCGTTGCAGAAACCGCCTGGTGTCAAATTAGCGGAGGGAAGAAAGAACAGGGGAGGGTGGAGAAGGCTACGGGCAGGCAAAAGAAAGGATGGTGTTCATCAAGGAAAAGAAACCGAGAACAGGAAAAAGAAAAAGGGGAGGCAACGGAATGCATCAAAGGTCCGTCAATCTTAGTCCCCATGAAATTGGCAATGTCGAATGACTCCGGTGACACGGCAGAAGTCAACACGTGGACGAGCGCAAAAGAAGACAGACCGCACAAAACGAAAGGAAAAGGTACACAAAAAAAAAGGCGAAATAGGGGGCTTGGGGATTTCACGTCCATAAAACGTGAGATCCCGAATTCAAGGCGGTAAGGCCCAGCCTGCAATACATCGCGAGGGCAGTAGTCAAAAACAAAAAAACAGGCAATAAGCTGCACGCGGCGGGTGAAGAAAAAGCTCAGAAGCGGAAAGACTACGCCGAACGATTTTGTCAGGCGGGGAAAAAAAAAACTTGACGCCTCAAAAGGAACTTACTGTTCATCGGGCAATCCCGTCACTGAACATGCAGCGGAAAGAGATAACGTCCGGGAGGAAAAGGAAAAACCGGGTCGACCTCGACAGACCCGTGTAAAGTCTCTCTGCGCTGAAAGGGGGGGGGGCAAAAGGAAAAGAGCGAAGGCCGTCTCCGATTAAAATGAAATTGGCGTGGGGAATGAGGTTCCGGGCGCAAGTCAGGTAAAAGGAGGGGGGAGACCAAAAGAGGAAAGAAGAAGAAAGCGGTCGTACATCTCTTGCTAAGGTTGGTCTAAAGAAGAGTCATAAGGAAATCGTGCGCGCGGGTAGTCGAAAATCTTGCAAAGATCTGACCAAAAGGCGCCAGTGGCGGTAGAGGGGGAGGATGGAAGAAGGGAGAAAGTGAAAATTAAAGCACTGAAGGTCGGGGAGAAATGTGGGGAGGCATCCACCACTTCAAAGGGGTTCCAAAACAGGGGAAGAGCGCGATCTCCAGATTTCTCGGATTTACAACCTGGGATATAAAAAAAAAAAAATGAGTTGTGACACAACACATGGCGAGATAAGTCTGAAAAAACCAGACGCGAATCTAGTAAAAAATCGTACCAGCTTTCACACGAAGAACGCCACGTCGAATTCACGCGAGAAGCCTTCCGTTTCGCGATCAACCGAGAACAACCCACCAAAGACAACTCCGTCAGTTCTAAAATTGGCGGAGTTTATTAAAGAGGGAAAAAGATGTGGAAGAGGAGAAAAAATAGTAGGAACATAACGACAATCACGAAAGTCCAGGAGGCGATGAGAATAAAGTCCGGAAAAACGATTGAGTACGTCCGTAAACTGAAATGGTGCCTCAACTGTCTCCAATCGAGACGAGGCGTTTAGAGCTTGCGAGTCCTGTGGGGAAAAGTTTGGATGGGGGAAATCGATATGGGGCCAAATGGTTCGCTGAGATCTAGAGAACAACAAGGGGGAGAGGGAAAAGAAAAGAGTGCTCAGCGACATGTGGCATATCTAAAATATTGAAAAGTCCAATTTCAAAAGACACAAAACAAAAAAAAACGCCAGAAAAGTCGCAGAGGGAGTGGCGCGCTACGCCGGACAAAGTTTCGTGCCATAACAAATAGCATTCAGTCGGAATCAGGGAAACATCGTGGGGGGAGATGGCTGAGGAGTATCCTCATTGAAGAAATTCATCTGTCTTAGAGATGAAGGGGGTAGCGAAGAGGGTCCTCAGTTCTTTGACCCTGGACTCTCTGAAAAGAAATACTTATAGTGCCGGGGGATCCTGAGCGGGGAAAACGGGAAGGCATTCTACGGAGGAAGGGATACGCTATCGGGGTATGTAACGAGAGGGGTAGGATTTTGGGAAGGGCTCGGCGGGGGGGAAGTTTGAAGAAAAAGCCAATGTGGGGAAAGAATCTATGTCAGGAGAAGGATCGAAGGGACGAAGAACTTAAGCAATCCGTCATCTTTAACCGTCTGAGTGGTGGAGGGGGAAATCAAAAAAATGCGCGCCCTGCAGCATGCCGATTCACTAAAACGCAACCCCACAAACTCAGACGAAGCGGACAGTCCGGAAAACGCCAACCCATGGTTCGCGTTGCAAGGCTGCTCCGAGGCCAGAAAGAAAAAAAGGTCGGACGCAGATGGAGGAAGGGGCAACCCTCGCGGTGACTACAGATAAAGGGGGGGACGGGAGGGGGAAAAAGAGAAGAAACGAATTGCGGACATACGAAGAAACCGCCGGGCACCCCAACGCAAACAAAGTCGAAGAGGGAAAAAATCGTGCTCAAGAGTTAAAAAAGGAACCATGCGAAGAGAAATCACGCAAAAGAAAAAAAATGGGCGCTATGGAGAGTCTAAATGAAAGGTGAAGTTTCGTCAAGGGAGACAGGGGCCGCCGTGATATGTGATGCCGGGGTGGCCAAACCGATCTGAACCGAAGGCTCTCAGAGCACAAATTAGAAATGGGAAAATCGTGCGAGAATTTGATCGAGAAGATAGTACTGCGAAAACGCTCAAGAGAGCCATCGTCTAATACAGGGAAAGGGATAGGTGGACGCAAAAAGGAGGGACTGGAAGCAGGGCGTCAGCAATCAAAGGGATCGCCCGAAAGGAGGAGACATCAGACGACCGAGGCCTGAAACTGGGGGGGAAAGAGTGAGGGAAGGATCTTTGCGGGTTGAACGAGGGGGTACAGGATTCGGTAAAAAAGCCAAAAACTAAAAATGGGCCGGGGAACGAGGAAGAATCTACAATGGACAAAGGACTGTGGAGCCTTGCATAAACGAGGCCGAAAAGCCCTTGCCAGAGATAAAGAGATGGCCGCCAAGTGCCAGTGTCCTGGACACTCAGCGGAATAGTGCGAAACTAAGGTGAAGGTGGACATACCCTTATCCTACTCAACTCGCAGGGGGTCGTGGCAAAAAGGATCGTCAAACTGCGGAGGGGAAAACAAGCTCTAAACATTAATCTCCTGTGGGGTTATAGGCGGCTTGAAAGAAGATGGGGAAAAAGGTCAAACAGGGGACTTAAAAGACGCTAACATCAAACAAGGATGGAAATGGATAAAGGGAAGTAATGTCTTGCAAAAAGAGGTCTTGCGAAAATCAAGGGGGCGGGGTTTCGTTGCAGGGCGGAACCTGCAGGGGGGGAGAAGGTTTCTTGGGTCTCACGAAGGTCGTATGAGGCGAGTTTGAGAGAACTCGCTCGAACAACAAAAACATAAATACCAGGGACTAGGGGGATCTGCCCGCTCTAGGCCAAAAACGAAAGCAAAACGGCCCGGAAACTAAAACCGCAGTGCTCGTCTCTAGGGGCAAAAAAGCAACCGAGGGTGTGGGGCGTTCATCAAAGAAACGTATTCTAACTCAATCATTTTGGTAGGAATTCTTATTGAAGCTGGAAAAAGGAGAAAAGGGGGAAAAGTCATTAAAGAGTGATGCCGCGCAAAAAATGGACGGGCTTCAAAAACCTTGTGGGAAAATGGCGGATGAGAAGGAAAAGAAAAACTGAGGTAAAAAGGGCTAAGGTGCAAGGAAAGGATGGGTTTAAAACAAAAAGGACGCCAATAGAAAGTATTGGACAAAGATAAAGGCACTCCATCGTCCGTCTCAGACTAGAAAAAGGAGACTCCCAGGACATGGCAGTATCTCTAAAACGCGAACCTGCCAGCGGCGGGTGGAAGCGCAGACCAAGAAAGGGGGGGAAAAAAAACCAAAAAACGCAAAGCTACGGAAATAAACAAAATAACACACAACAAAAAAACACACGTACCCAAAAAGGTCGTTATGAGGAGACGAAACCAAACCCTGGGGTTCCGAGACCGGGGAAAATTCCACCGAGCGACCCGCCCTCCAGAAAGTCCATAGAGATGTCATGACAAGCCAAAAAAAAAAAAAAAAACCCAAAAGAAAAAAACACAACCCCACCACCACGCAAACGAAGGTACGACGGGCAGTCCTCATTCTTCATCATAAAGAACTAGTGGCATCAAATTCAGGAAGAAGATTTTTGGAGCTTGCAAAAAGATGCAAGTAACGCCGAAGGGTCCGAAGGACATCGGTGGGGGAAATCCACGGCAAGGAAAGACAAAAGCCGAGGGACCGGAAGAAAAGAATGGAAGGAAAAAACTTCACCAAATCTCTAATCGAAAGAGACGAATGATCTCCTCTGGCGTTAATGCGCATGGTCCTCATTTGAATTGGGTGAAGGACTGATTACTCGATTAGCGAGCCCGTAAGCAAGTAAGAGCGATTGAACGGGGCTATCGTCCCAGCAATTCTGTGCCGCTTACCACAGAGGAGAAAGAAGCGTCTTAAACCTCGCGGGCGCGCTGACTCGGCAATATCAGATCAATAAATACGGGCGGCGGCGGTTATCGGCACAAAGGGAGCACGGAGAAACCGGAAAGTAGTGGAGAGGGAAGGGGGGAGGGACTGTGTGGGGACAGAGAACTGTAAATTCGATGCGTCGAGAGGAGTTGGTTGAAGTGCACGCCAACATTCAAGAAAAAAAAGGCTACGATGGAAAAAAAAAATGGAAGCAACCATCAGCTTGCAGAAGCACAGAGAGTTGGAAAACAAAAACAATCGACGATAGGCCGTCTTCAAATACACCCGACAGACAACAGACGCAAATTCTACCAGCTTCTCACGCGCCACGAGCAGAAAAAAAAAGTCCACTTACAAAATGTCCCTTCCGGTGGAGGAGATACACCGAAGCCAAGCGAAGTGGATACCACGTCCGTTTCATTCGGTCCATGGCCGTGGCTTAAGAGGGGGGGAAAGAAGGCGGTAGCGTCGCGCACCCGCATCAATAGCCAAGTCCACCGGGGCGCGAGAACGGACAGATAGAGACGAAAAAAAAACACAAACTTAAAAGGAAGAATCAGGCCGCGATGGGGGAAAAGAACGAGACTAGCAGGCACAACTCTAGGTCAGTTTTCACTGATTCCCAGGGGGGGACGCGTGGAATGGGATCTACGGGCTAGAAAAGGTCTTGCGAATCTCAAAACAACAACAGGGATGAAAAAAAAAAGTTCGTCAGTCGACATTTGCATGAGAACACAACGGTGAAACAATAAAAAACAGCCGGAAAAGAGCGATCAGAGTGGCAAAAAGACAAATGCCCGTTGTCGGGCGGGAAACAAAAAGGGGGGGAACACGCTTTCCGATCCCATGACGTTTGAGGGGAGACCATCCGATACTCCTGCGAAAAATCCTTGATAGACTAGGTGCCGAAGATGATCCTCTTAGAACCGCGGGAAAAGAAAGTTAAACGGGGGGAAGAACGAAGTGTTCGCCGGACGGGGGTCAGGATGATCGCGAAAAGGGGCGGCTTCGCGGATTCCGACCCACGAAGTAGGCGTGTTCGAGCAGATGTTGGAGGAGGTAGGGAAGGAGGTAGGGACCCTATCGAGATTTTTGGGGGCAAGTACTGGGAAGGTGGGGAGCTGATCGATCTTGATCCACCGCGCTCATAACTCGAAAGTGAGGAAACGCTGAATGTGGGAGTCAAGAGCACTCCATCTGGAGAAGGCAACAGGCGAATTTCACTTCGCAAAAGCATGAACACGCAGACACCAGGAAAAGAGCCCATGCAAAAGTTCCGGCTTCGCGAAACCACAACTTGAAGGGAAAAAGACGGGAACCGATTGCTTGTTTACGCCTAAAACCCCCTACCAAATGGAACAAGCGATATGCTGACGTGGTCACCAAAAAATGCAAGAAAGGCTAGCTGCCTAAATCGGCTTATACTGACCAAAAGAATAAGAAAGGACGATAATCAGACGAGGCTTCTTACAAACGAAAGGGAAAAGGGCATTAACGCGCCAAGAGGAGATACAAGAAAGTCGGTCACAGGGGGGGAGGGGGAGGGGAACGGCCCTGATTCATGGAAGAGAATGCTAGTAGACTGGTGCACCCCCGATCTTGAAAAGAAAAGGTTGCGGAGGAAAAGTAAAAAAGAAGCACAAAAGACGTTCGGGAGGGAAATTGATGAGCCAAGAGACTGAGAAAAACCAGGGAAGGGCCTCTTCTAACCTTTACCTCCGGAAAAAAAAGGAATGGGGAGGACATTACTGAAAAAGAGGGGGGTAGTGAGAGTGGTCCTGAATCGCAGGAATAAAAACGGTGGAGCGAAATAATAAAGACATATTTTACAGTCCTGGTTTGGCGGAGGGGGAGGTCCTTCGTATGTTCTGGGTAGTGCGAGGAAAGGATTGGGGACTGCTCGCCGAAAGCCCGAGTTGTGAAAGAAAAACAAGAGTGACGAATGAAAAGGTGGAATGCGCAGCCTCACACGCATGAAACTAATCAGGGCAAATGCAAAGTAAGCCTGGCCGCATGGGGTTCTATTCAAACTTCACAAAGGGCTGAAAAAAAACAGTCTGGGAAAGCCCGTACCGATAAGCAATTTTCTTGAAAGGAATCGGGGAGCAGTTGCACCAAATGCGGGGTACTAAACTGGGGAGACGGCTGTAACAGCGAAGAAGGGCAATGTGTTCTGAAGGTCAGGAGGAACAACCGGAAGAGGCAGAACAAAGCGGGGGGAGGGACGGTAGAAGGAATGCCCCTATGATGAAAGACAAACCTACGAACATGCATTACCAGCAAAATTTATTGAGCAGTGAGACGTGTCGGCGGAGTGGTCTGGGGGGAAGGATCGGCAAGAATGGGGAGAAGGAGAGCTCGAAAAACACGGGAAAGGAACGATAGAGAGCCCCGGCTCATTTCAGTCCTGGAACTAGAGAGCAAAGACCCTCGCCGCCACGAAATGGGCATGCAAACGAAAAATCAAACGCCTTCAACTGCGAAGGACGGTCGAAATCCCGCTTTTTGTGCAGCAAGAATTAGACAGAAAAATAAAGGGCGGGGGGAGGTGGGGTACGGGATTCTTATGGAGCGGACTCCGTGTCGAATTGGGAACATAAGTCGCGGCTGAGGACCCGGTATCCCAGGGAGGTACGCTAAAAAAAAAGTGTGGGAATGAAAGAGGTGGTTAAAAAACCCGGCTGTTAATAAGTTCAAAGGATGGTTTGACAGCAATCCCTGAACGGACACCAGCAATTGAACAAGAGACGGGTCTGCATGAAGCGGAAGGAACAAAGGGAGTCAGCAAAGAAAAGTTCAATTGAAGAAATCATCAAACGCAAATCCAAAATTCAAGAGGCTGAGGCGGAGCATCAACATTGGGAACGAACAAAAACGCAATACGGAAAAGAACTAGGCAAAACCAGACCAGGAAATATTTCTGGGTTATTTCAAGCCAGAAGATCCCAGATTAAAAGGGCGGCGCCAAGCTCTGCAGTACATCCTAATACCCCCAAAAAAGAGGCAACTAGGGCAAGGTAGAGAAACTGAAGGGGCGGAGCGGGGGGTCAGATAATCTCAGAAGATGCGGTCAAGGACCGGGAACTTTGGGGATCTTGCTAAATGCAAAGGAGGGGAAGATAGGGGTGTGGAAAGAAGAAACGGACAATAGCAGAGGCCCGAGATACCAGGACCTGAAAATCAAAAAGCAACCTTTTCTACCTCTTCAATAGAAACCTTTAGCCAGAGGGCGCTTGCAGTGACGCATGTTCCATTGGTAGTGACCGGTGGAAGAAGTGGAGTGGGGGACAAGTAAAGAGATTTACAAGGCGCTCCGCCAAGGACTGGTAGCTGACCAGCAGTAGAAAAGCGAGGAAGTAACCGTCGAGCATGTGGTTGGGAGGGGAATAAGAAAGGAAGGAGTCAAATCTGATTAGGACAGCGGAGAACAAAGAAAGGGAGGGGGGCAGGGTCACAGGAGGAGAAAGGGTTGAGGGAGAAAAGAATTCGCATGCTGCAGGATAAGGGGTGCACGCACATTCGCGTTCCAACGGCGAGCCGAATTAGACCGATCGTAGCTACAATAGAGTACATTCGCGCGACGGGCTAGGGGAGAACTGCAAACTAAAAAAAGAAGAGACAGAAAGATAAAGCGACTTCGACACGTAATCATGAGAGAATCAGTCGAATGCGAAACAGACGGAGGACCAAGGAAACAACCCCCACCGGAATTTTCTTCCTGTCCATGCCAGAAAAAGAAAAAGGAAGAGAGACACACTCGAGACAAAGCTCGACATCAAAGGACGCAAGTCAGGAAGGTTATCGACGCAGCACCCCTCCACAAAATAGATGAAGGAAAAAAACGAAAATCGTGGGGTCGCCCCCGAAGTGCGCACAACTCCTTCTCTTCTCGATTGGACCGTGTCACGCGGGTAAATGGAAAAGAGAAGGGATACCAAAGTAGGCGGGGAAGATCATCAAAACACGGGAGGAGGGAGACTCTCAATCCGTTATTAAAAAGCGTAAATAAGTATAACAAGCTAACGAGATTGGGGAGAGATAAAAAGAATGGGGGGCTGCGGTGAAACGCAAAGAAAAGGGAAAAGTTAAAGATAGTAATACCAGAGTTGGCGTGGGTTCCCTATACGGGAGCGCTGTGAGAGGGGGGGAAGGGAGGGGCAAAAAGGAGAAAGGCTGTTGAAAATTACGCGTCAATTAAACGGAGAGTTTGTAGATGGCGGGGCTAAAGGGAGGTAGAAACGAAAAAAGCTTTCGATCACGAGCGGACCTAAGGGGAGAGGTTAAAAGAATTTTTCATAAGGCGCGGGAAGAAAAGCTAGAGAGCCATGGTGGGGGTACCGGGGGAAGATAGTGAAAATCGAATTGCATCCGAACGAAAAGAAAAGCCTCTTACAGCTGTGTGGAAAAACAGGCGCGCCCTCTCGAATGCTTCGCAAATCAAGAAAAAGGGAGGACAAACCGGAAAAAACGGCCACAGGCAGGTTCCGGGTTCAGCGAAGCCACAATACCAGCGCGCAAAGAAATTGTACTTTAGAAAAAAAAAAACAGCTCCCCGCACCTGGTAAACCACTATGCGCACTAAATCTGGACGAGCCGCCCAAAGAATCGCCTGTTGCTCCCAAACGGGATCCTCGCCGGGAGAGAGAAGACCTACTTGCAACCAATACCGCGACAACTACTTCAGGATTTCTGGCTGGAATATGTCTAAATTGTGAATGGTAAGAAGTGTTACTCGGCCGCCGTGCAATTGAAGGATTTAAAAACCGATCACCGAAGGGGGCGAAAAGACTGGAAAGGCAAAAAATCGTGAGTCAGGCAAAAAGATGAATTCTGACTCGACTGCACCTCTATTACAGTGCCTATGAAATGATTACTAAAAAAATACAGCGCGAGGAGGTTCAGAGCTGTCTTAACATGGCGGGAGGAACAGGGGGGATGGAGGAGAAAAAAGAGAAACGGGATATTTCAGGTGGCGAGGGGAAGTCTTTCCGTCAGTTTTTGGACTTTGTGCGAGGATTCCATGGCTAGAAGGAAGAAGATGAAGTGGGAGACCGGGCCCGGAGAGGAGACATCCAATGACCGGATGCACTCACGCGAAAACGCCGGGGCAACATAGAACAAATAAGGGGGGAATGTTCCCTCCGCGCATGCACAGCATTGGACGTGGGGCATGCCCCGGAAGATAGCAACATCCGATTCCTATGAAAAATTAAAACCAAGGCGAAAAAACTCCAGGGGGGGGGGTTCGAGCTCCATAAATGGAAAAGGAAAGGGCTTGAAAGCGAAAGACGAAAAAATGTTGCGAAACAAAAGGCTTCCTTGAGAAGTATGCACGCAAAAAGAGGCTGGAGAAGGGAATTAGTCGGCGGTTTGACTTTCAGCAGGCGGGAGCGAGGATGATAAAGGGGAAGATCGAAGGAGGCGAGGTCTC
>Ga0179593_1476771_pt1 | contig 14760 bp, 15 predicted proteins | sample CZODoug2_1_08_16_FD_185931 | JGI IMG/M metagenome (GOLD analysis project Ga0179593, IMG submission 185931) | Vadose zone soil fungal communities from Angelo Coast Range Reserve, California, USA - CZODoug2_1_08_16fungal (PacBio error correction) | ecosystem: Environmental > Terrestrial > Soil >...
GCGGGGAGCATCCACCCACACCATTCCGCTGCCACGGAGTTAAAAAAAAGAGAACACAAGGCAAAGCAGCTCCCAAAGCCAGAGATGACGCCGTGGCACATAACGGAAAGATCACAAGGTTTCTCAGGGAAAAACTGGGTTGTTTTTCGCAAAAAGATGAAAGAGATGATCAAACCCGCAGGATCAACGACAAGTGAAATGGAGGGAATGAAATAAACGAAAATCACGATGCCAGTCCAAGAACCGTACAGGGGCGGCGGGGGAATGTGCGCATATTGTACTCAGGAACCGCTGCCACGGACCGAAAGGACGCTGAGGGACTAGGCGCGGGCAAACTTTATGAACGGGGCCCATGAGACGAGGAATAGGAGAAGACAGTCATAAGGCGGATACAAAAAGGGGAAGTGTCGTGTCAACCCATGGCGTAAGGACTGGAGGCGTACAAGTGGAAAGTAAAGGGGTGGGGGGGGAAAACATTCATGACCGAATGCGGTAGGGGGGGGGGGGAGACACCGTCAGGGATGAATAAAAACGGAAAAGAATTCAGAGAGGAGAAGGGGAGCCTAAGCCACTTGTTACAGTTGACATGATCCAAAGAAGGAACAGCACTTGAAACACGCGAGCAGCGGCACCTGCGGGAATGTTCACCAGGGTTGGAGAGAACAAACATGCACACCTATTAGTACAGAGTGGCGTAAAAAAAAAAGAAGGAGAAAAGAGAAAGAGGAAGTTCCATATGCGCCAAAAAAAGGCGGGGGTGCCAGCACAGCACAAAAGTGGTCCAACGGGTCCTCATAAGAAAACCAAGAGGAGAGGAGGAATGCACAAAGGAGTTTTCTGTCACCCGTGAGGGTCCACATTCTCGGAAGTGGGTCTGTACGCAAGAAAAGGAGAAAGGAAGGCAGAGGGCCCTTATGTGGGGGTAGGCTGTTTCGGAAACGAGGAAGGTGGGGAGAAGGATTGGGGGTCGAAGAAACAAATTGAGACATCTTTTGTAATTTCAATATGCTTCGTTTACCGGATTCTGGGGGGAAAATGGCGCATTGAGGAATGAGTGGAAGGGAACAGCAAGAGGAACGGTAAAAACAGGGAAACTCTCACATACAGCACCATAAAAAAAACTAGAAGACCCACTAAACGGATTGCTGGGCAGTCTAGACCGCGCGAGAGAGGCGGGGACAGGAGTGACCTTGGGTGAGAAAAAAAAAGGACTGCAAGGGGGCGCACATCAAGGAGCGCGTCTAACAACAAAACGAGGGAGGGAGACTTGGGGTGAAAAAAAAAGCCGGAATTAGTCACCACAGTACCCTTGAAAACTCAGCCCAACGATCGACTAAGTCCTTATTTAGACCCTTCAAACGAAAAGATTCAGGGGGGGAAGAAGAAGAGTTTGAGGTGGATGAGGACGTATTCGAGGGGCCAAGATTGGGGGGGGGTGTTGCACATCTTAATCGTGCTGTGAGGGGAAACTAGAGGAGAAGGACTTGAAGGTCTGGGTCCTCGCATGCAGGACCCACCCAGACTTTTTTAAACAGCTTATTGTCCAGAAAGAAAGCAAAAAGGGAGTCCGAGGTAGGAACGGCGATTACAAACATACAGATGAAATATTACAAAGCCTACCAAGGAACTATCGAAATAAGAGGCTGGAAGTGTGCGATCCAAACCGGTAAAAGAGAAGAGAAAAATGAACGCCACGTCGTGCCCGCAAGAAAGGCAAAGAATCTCTCTTGGAGAACATGAAGGAAGTGCGCGTGCGCAACACTCCTTTTTTCCCTTGCAATTAGGTGGAAGGAGACGGTGAGGAGGGGTAATAACTAAAAAGCCAAGCTTAAATAGACCTTAGGGTGCCCCGTGCAGAAAAACCGGGAAGGAACCAGGCGGCCCATCCCGTAAGTATTCACTTGATCAGGGTCCTGCCCTGAAAAGTTGCCTCCCCAGGTACAGTGTGGTAATAGTTGCGTTTAATGGGGGAGACCAGAGGGAAAAATGCGGCGTAATCAATCATTTGGAATGGGTAAGGATTTTAAAGGGGGTCAAAGGAAATGAGGGGTTGAAACTAAAGGGCTATCCTGTTTTACGTCTTGACCGGGGGGCTGGAGGTCGACCCGCCCCGTTGGTTCTAGGTCCTCTTAAAAGGGATACGCAAAATCAAAAAAAGAAGCAGGAAAGGAGGAGAAGGGGCACAGATCATAAGTAGGAAGCAGGAAGGGGGGCTCAAGGGTTATTTAGGGGCCAGTTTCGTCGACTATTTTTCAGTAAGAGGGCAAACAGATTCAAAAATGGGAAAAGAGGGGCATGGTGGGGTAAGAACGAGGCAGCAAGGGGGCAAGGGGACTGTCTTGTTGCGCTGTTTTCCCAGTAAAAAGGGGGGAGACACTTAAAAAAAACTCCCGAACAGGGGGTCATGGCCTGGGCAACTAAAAGGGTTTACTCACGTCACTCACTTCCAATCTTCGATTGAAAAAGTAAGTCGAAAAAAGCGAAAACTGGTTGACTATCAAAAGGGAAGGAAGAGGGAGTCAGGATGTTTTAGTAACTGCTGAATCGAGAAGAACAGTATGAAAGGAAAAGGAACGGAAACTCAGCACGGGCTTATTATTGACGATCGGGCAGTTTTGCGAAGGAATCGCCGCTCAGAGAGTCCTAGGGGGGAGACGTATAAAGGGAAGATCAAGGGGGTGGGGCGACCATGCTTGCGAAAAGGCAAGGTTAGGAAAAAAGAAGGCATCGCCTGTTAGAAAGAGGGGGTTGGTCTGAGGAGAAAGGGGAGTCAAAGCCCTAGGAAGTGGAGGAAAGCAAGACTGAAACTCATCACCTAGACTCAAAAAAACGAAAAAAAAAAAAACAGCTTAGGGTAAAGGCGGGCTGAAAAAGAGTAAGTGCCCCTCTGTGCACGACTCAGGAAGTCAGGGGGAACACCTCAAGGGAATAGGAGTTTTATGATACAGAGAGGCAGCTGGCGGGAGCCAAAAAAAAAAAAAACCTGGCAAAAAAGTACTTATACATAGAAAGAGAAAAGGGGGAAAGAGGGGACACGATTCATTCATCAACTAGGGAGTAGGTCTGCAAGGTTAAGGGGGGGCGAAATAATCCGGGAACAAGAAGACAATTCCGAATAGAAAAACTGTAAAAACGGAGGGGTTACGGCCGGGTCCTGCGGGGGGGGAAAACGGAGATCGTTATCTTTTCTATGGGATAAAAGGAACTGTAAATAGCCCACTAAAAGGCAAACGCACCGAGGAAAGGCTCGGACTAACATGGTTTAGGTGTAAATTAAGGAAAGAGGGTGAAAATTGTGCCAGCTCGGCAGGGCCGTCTTGAGGTTGGGGGGCGTTTGAAGAGAGCGGGGTGGGACCAGGGAGGCGGGATACCTCTTCAAAAAGAAAGCGAGGACAGCCGGCTATTCTAGGATAACCCGAAAGGCGCAAAGAGGGGAGGATTCTTCCTACGGCAAGTGGATTGCTCTAACGCTGGGCCATTCTATTTGAAAAAAAAACATCTGAGGGGGAAGCAGCGCACTTTCACAAAACTAGAAGAAGGGAGGAACAGGGGAAAATAAACCCCTGCATAAAACGCTTCCTTACTCGAATATCACTCGGGCGTAACAGTATGTCCGCGTGTCTCCTGTGAAAAAAAGAACAGCGGAGAAAGGGTCTGGAGATAGCATGTTGCAATGACAATCGCGAGGGGGGAAGGGAAGAGGGGGGAAAAGGGACTGAAAATACACTTGCTAGAAATCTGAACGTTGGGGGAGGGCTTTGACCTGGGAATCTAGAAGGAGGGGCTCCGAAAGCCGATAAGAGAAGAGGAGGAGAGAAAACCCTAAGAAACCATCTCAAATCTCAAACAAAAAACTATTAGTAATCTAGGTTCAAATGTGTTGAAAAAGTATTCGTCTAAGGAAAATAGGATGGTTGGCATGCGAATCAGACGTCGTCACCCAGGTACGCACGACAAAGGAGAAAGAAGGATAGAGTCCGTTGTCTCAGTTCACATTCTTCATATCGAGAAAAGGAAAAGACCTGAAAGAAGGGGAAGGGGGTCACTCCATCGATAGAAAAGGGAGGTTCTCGGAGGATGCATCGGCACGCTGAACCACGATGCTTTAACTCGCCAATATGAGAGTAAAAAAGGAAGGAATTTGAAAGTCAAACTAATGTTAATCCCGAAGATAACAGTTAGACGATATGGAAATTGCGGCGAGACAGGGGGGGCGGAGTGGTTCTCTGGAGGAAAGAGGCGCCCGGCGGAGGGATTCCCTCCAAAGGCAGTATGCATACTCGGTACTAAGAAGCGTGGCTTGGTCGCAGATCCCAGCGAAAAGAGCTCCCATGTGAAAAGGACCAGAGGGAAAGGAAAGTTCCATAAATAGGAGTAACATCCTAAACAAAACTCCAATCATGAATGAGGTGGCGCAAGCCAACTAAAAGGGGGAAACGGTAAATCACCTAAACCCATGATTGTCCAGAGGGGAAGAGGCGGGGGGCCGTTGTGGATGCCTTTAAAATTGAGCGGAATTGTACTGGGGGGGAAAAGAAGAAACTCAGTGACGAAAAGCGTAAGAAGCCGGGCCCCCCGAAACGGAAAAAGGGGAATAAAAAGACGTTCACAGGGGTGAACCGGCTTCTCGGACTCGGACAGCTAAAGGGAGTGCACGTGAAAACGACCGGACACGCGGCAGGAAGAAAGGACTTGATAAAGGAAAGCCGTGCCAAATGGTGAACGGAGGGGGAACAAGAGGGAAGGGGTGTCCTGTGAGCTTCAAGGAAGCATTCTCATTGAACATCCATTAGACAGAACGATGTGGAAGAAGGAAGGCCGAGTGAGGGCGACCAGCAGTTCATACTCGGCCGGGGGGCAGCCGAACGGTTGCGAGAAAAAAGCGCGGGCGGGGGTGATCTTTTGAGCTAGGGAGGATTTTTCAGCAGATCTTGGGGAAAACAGAAAAGGGCGGTGTCAAAAATGGATACGCCAAAACAAAGGACTCTCGCCAGCAGACGGAGTGGGTCGTACGGGGGGGAAGGAAGGTTCGAAGAAATCGCCGGAAAAATTCGCATCAGAGCAAAGGTAAGCTATATCAGGAATAGGAAGTATGGAGAGGAGAGAGAGGGCGATCAAAAATCGCAGCAAGGAGGGGTAAAACGGAAATACCGCGTCTCCAGTTGGAAATCGGTCGTTTCTGAGCGAAGCAAGAGGGAAAATAAAAATTAAATTCCTCCCGAAAATTTGAGACTGGAAAAAAAGGTAGATCCAAAGGAAGTGAGTAGTTTAGAGTCAAAAAAAAAGGGGGGGATCCAGGAATCTTTCATGCAGCACAAAAAGCGTTCGGGCGAAGGGGAGAGAAGAAAGGTAATAGAAAAAAGACCAGGCGAACCGGAGACCACCAGCTGATGACTACTGGCGGTACAACATGCGACCATGTCTCAAGGGGTGGGGTGTACAAAAGGATAATCACAAGGAGAAATTCACGAAAGAAGGGGATAAAAGAAAGCTATCCAGCAGACGGAAATGGCTATCGGAGATATGGGGGTAAATCTAAGAGGTGAAGCTCGCACCTCGACAAAAAACTCGATATAAGGGGGGGGGGAATACATAAAACGTCAGGGGCTGTCGGGTCGAAAGCAAAATGTCAATAAAAGGAAAAAGGAAAAGGAAACAAAGCCACGATCCAGCCTTTGAAAAGGGGGAAGGGATCAAACTGACTCATTGGCCTTCAATGGCTTGATTCAAAAAACAGAAGACGGGGATGACATAGGAAGGGGAAAAAAAGATCTTAAACAAAGCAATTTTTCAAGTCGCAGGCCTAGGGGTGGACGGCGGGCGGGGACGAATATAAAAAAAGTGACCCTTCGTGTAAAAGGAAAAGGGGAGAAATAGCACAACGATTGGTGCGTAAACACCCAACAGAGGTAAAAGGAAGCTTAGATGGCGGTAACAGGGAAAAGAACGCAGAATTGTACATATTGAATCTATTATCTCAGATTTGGCGAAGAAACATCTATTAATCAGAAATGCAATAGATTCTTAAAGGAAAAAAAGGAAGGTGTTGGAAACAAACAGTCGGCATTAGAACTAAGAACCAAAGGCTGGTATGGAGACGCAACCACAAAGGAAAGAGGGTGGACCGTGGGGTAAAGATAAAATTCGCCTTAATTTTAACTTGGAGGATATCCCAAGCTCGTCGGCGCCCTGATTGTCCGAAAAAGATAAAGGGAAAAAAAGGAAGTCTGACCATGAGGGCTGCGTAAAGGGAAGGGGGCCAAGAAGGGGGGGACAGGAAAAAAGACAGTAAAAGAGAACAGACTTAGTTTTGGCCGTTAAGAAATCAGACTGTGACAACAAAATTGAAAGAGGCAAGAACAGGGCGCATCCCCTCACACTGCGGTATAACGAACGAGATTATGAAAGTCAAGAATAAAAACATCGATAGTCATCTGGCCTAGAATTGGGAGAAGACGAACGCCAGGAGGAGGGAGAAAGCAAAGGAAGCTTCAAAAAAGGAGAAGAGAGATAATGTTAGAACTGCCGCACGTTTCGTCAAAGCAAAGGGAAGAGCCCAAAACGAAGAGAAACTGACGGAAAGGGAAAAGAAAAGCAAAAGAGAAAGTGGGCGTATACGAAGTTGGGGAGGCCGCAGGAGGGTGAGAGTGAACCGGGGGGGGGAAAACTTATGGCATTGGAAGGACTAGGAGGTCTCGTTCCTTTCAATTTTGTCAAGACCAATAGCCAACAAGTGCTTTAAAGCAGCCGGGGGGGAAAAAGGGAAACAGAAAACAAAGCTCGGGTTCAGAAGAAAATCAGAAGGGAGGAAAGGAAAAAGAACGAGGAAAAGAGGGGTCCGAAAGGAACAACTTCAGGCAATTGGGGCTAAGAAAAAGACTCGGAAAAAAACTAGCTGAGGTCAGGGTTGGAAGGGGGAGGGTCAAGACCCAAAGGGTTCTCTCTACAGAGACTGAAAGAACGACGGGATTGGAAAGGTGAAAGTGAATGAATATATATTTAGCGCATTCTGAGGAAGGAGGTGTCGTCTTTCGGACGGTTGCTAACTCTAGAAAGGGGGGGGGAAAGTAGAAGCGTCAAAAAGAGCCTAACGCCTTTAAAAGAGGAAAGAGGAATGAAGAAGGGGGGGGGGGGAACAGTGTTGAATCAAAAGGGATATCTGCCGTCAGACCGCTGCGCTATTCCCGTCCCGAAGGAGTCACAGGAGATTCCTGCAGACACTGGGGAAGGAAACAATATGACTTGCACGACTGAAAATATTGCGTGGAAGAGCTTGACTGTCAAAGAAAAGAAAGAGGAAGAGAGCGTGGAAATCAGCAGGAAGGAAATGAGCACTTAGGTTTATTTATCAAGAAGAAACACCTGGGTGAAAATACAGAAGGGGGAAAAAGTAAACTGTGTCTTGTAAGTAGGGAAACCTTTAATGACTGGGTCAGCCGAGGCGACCAAAAACGTTTGAAGATGGGTCATAAATAAGCGGCCGGGGTATCCTAAGATCGGGCAAGGGTCCCAATGAAATTTTAAAAAAAGAATGGAGTGACGAGCACAGATGACGATTATAGGACAATGTCGTTATTATGACAAGGCAATATGGAATCGAAAAGGACGGGGAGAAGATACTCGCTAAAAAACCGTTAAAAATTCTGGCGAAAAGGGAAAGGCAGAACCTGGTAGGGGCTCGATGGGGATTGGGGGTCTAGTGTGTAAGTGGCGCCAATGAAAAGTCCGCCCGAGCTTGGGTCATGCTCATGAAGAATGAAAAGCAGTGGGGGAAAAGGCAACGCTAACTCATATGGGGGTGAGAGAGTGTGTTACGAAGAAAACCTTTTGGCGGCTGCATTGTCCAGGAACTGCTTCAGTATTGGTCGGGAAGAGACTATATTAAAAAGGAAAAACGATATGTCAATACGTCCACTAGCAGGCAGGCCGACGGCTAATCTGGCGTTGTAATGCAAAGGCAATGGTTGGTTTGGGGAGACCGTCAATGATCTCTCTCATATAATACTTGACTTTGGTGATAAGGCGTATACTACTATCGAAGGGTTTGGGAGTCGATACGCAATGCTGTAAGGAAGGGGAAAAGAGTGAAATTTTTAGGCTATCAGTGGGACCCTGTTTATATTTGGGTATAGACAAAGAGGGGAGCAAGTAAGATCCCATTCCGGAGGAAAAACTATGAAAGAAAATACAAAACGATCACGAACAGTTGGGGATATTAATTCTTTTTAGAGGATGCACATGCCGAAAAGTTTATTGGGGGGACCAGCTATGGGGGAAACCGCACGACCTGCAGCTGAAACATCGGACCAAGTTTAATGGAGATACACCAATAGCAGATTGCGAGGACCACCATAATCAACATTCCACCAACGGAAATAAACGCGTAAACTGGCGACGAGTTACAGGGACAGGCTTTTCTGGCACGGTACCGATCGGGCTGGAAAGGAGGGCATTGTAATCATTCAGAACGCTGAAAGAAATGCCCTAGAAAGCAGGTGGCAAGAGGGGAGAATCTGGGGGGGGGCGGAAGTGCCGGGGTTGTGACCCCGTGAGGTGGGTAATTCGCTGCTGCGCGTGAGAGGAAATAAAAGAGGGGGGGGAAAATATGCAGGGCAAAATAGCAAGGAGGGCCGGTAATACAGTCGTGCCTCACGAAAGATTACTCCCGACGTCAAGGAGAGGAAAAAAATCATTGAGTACTGCCGCTGAGATCTGGGGTGAAGTGGGATTGTCGGCACAAGCGCTGCGGAGGGAGGGTTGGGGGGGGTGTTGTTAAGAAATCTTGTATGATATTTGCTTCGGACTAGGGAACACAGTTCTGGAAACGAAGCAGGTGACTGAGAAAAGAGGAACTGCGAGCAGGGCGCAGAGTGAAAGTAAAAGGAGGAAGAAAATAATGAGCTCTCAGAAGCTTGCTAGTATTGGAATCCAATAAAAAGCCTCGAAATAAAGACTTTTAAACGTTTTGACCCCGAGCAGAGAGAAATGGAAAATAATGCGAATTTAAGGGTCACGGAAAACTAATGGACTAGCAAAACATTCGTCACGGTTTAGACAAAGAGGGGGGGAGGAGAAAGAACGGGTGACCGCTTAACTAGGGCAAACTGAGAAAACGAAATCTGAGATATTGCCATATACAATCGACGTACTTGAAGAGGGGAGATTCACAAAAACAACGGCTATCATACTGAAAAGTGGGGGAGGGACGGGGACGAGAGGGGATAAACTGGAGAAACCAAACTGCCTGATTCTAGGTTCGGGCTCGTCGATGGGAATCCCCCCTCTCCACGTACAAAATGGTCAAGGAGAGGGGGGGAAAGGAGAAGATCAAATTGGTCGGGGCGGAGAGGTATGACGATCGACAAAAAAGAGAAAGGAGTGCGAAAAAACCGAGCGACGGATCCCAAGAGACCCTCCTCCTCCACTTCTGGAAAGGGTTAGCCATACGTTTTCGGGTGAAAATTAGATCAAGAAGGACTTAAATCGCTTTAAGTGGCACTACATCTAGTCTAAAACCCGGGGGAGGATGGGAAAAAAAGGGGATTGGCGGCAGTCGAGCACGGAAAAGGAAAGGTCTCGCCATCGAAAGAGTACACCTACTACGGCAGCGTTGCAGCTCAAGCTGGAAGTCGAACAAACTTAGTTAATTCCAGAATGAGAGATAGGGGGAAGATGTCGAGTGCCGGATTTTCTCGGCGGAAAAAAGAAGAAGCCCCGCGGTCAGAGAAAGCATCAACGAGCAATCGTGGCTTTCACTCTCTCGCTGGGCGCAAGAGTCGCTCGTAAAAGCCAAAGACAGGATGAGAAGGGACGTCGGTGACGGGGAAATTCTCCACCAGACGGTCAAAAAATATTCTTAACAACAAACCTCCAAGACTGACTAATTGGGAGAAAAACTAAAGAATTTAAGTGGAAGGGTACGGAACGAAAACCCATGAGTTCGCAGAGGAAGTGAAAGGGCGGCGGATTTGGACCGAACTTTAATTGCCGGCGCCTTGTCAGACGCACTTCACAACTTGTACCTCTCACAGTCGATCGCCGTGACCCAACCGCACAAAAAAGGCACTTCGCAAAGATAAAGTTCAACTGAACCTCCTTTTCGCGAAGTTCAAACAGATAGAGCCAAGGAAGGAGGGACATCCCGCCGATACGGTGATTAAAAAAAACTTGACAGGACACGCAGGGGCATCGAGGGGAGGGAGGGGGGTCGGAGCTGAGCTGGGAACAACCGGGCATCGCATTTAATTAATAAAAATGAAACTCCTGGAGGAAATAGTGAATCCATTAATGAAGAGGGAGTCGAAAACACAGGGGGACCCAGAAGGAGACTCGCCTGGCAAAAAAGCATTGGCAACAAGGCATTCGCGATCCTTACCGTCTTATCGGTTGGTAGAAGATAGGGGTTGTTATTTGCAGCACTGAAATAGGACCTCAAGGGAGGTGGTTGGACAATAAGTAGACGCCCAGACAAGACACCGCACAATAAGGGGTGGTCTCGGCGAGTCACTCAAAGAAAAAAGAAGGCAAAACAAGAATTATCAAGAAAAAAAAATCGCTCTCTTAATGATAAGCGATGGGGAAACACTTATAGTCTGAGAGCTCAGCATATTGCCGGATAAAACCAGGCGGATCTACCCTAAAACAGATGCAAATTCGGCAATGAAGTAAAAAGTAGGTCAGATCGATCGTATCTGAAGCCACAAGGTTACCAAAAAAGATGCAGATGAGAGTGCCTACGAGAGGCAGACAGAAGATAAGGTTGACCGACACATGAGGAGCCGCAAGAGAAGGGTGGCAGTTGATAAAAAAGGGAAAACGCGTGGAGCCCCTTATAAGTTCCTGAGAAGTTCTCGCGCTCTTTACGGCAAGGGCGCCAAGGAAAAACAGAAAAGGACAGCGAAAGGAGGATGAAGAAAACGGTAGTCTTTAACATGCGTTCCAGGGTTGGAGTTGCTAAAAGGAGATTGAAGAACCCAGAGTCAAAAGAGAAAGAATGGAAAGAAATACGACAGAAAAGAAGCACCGGCCAGGGCGAATCGGAGACTTGGCCTGTTTTACGCTCAGGGGTCAATGGCCGCCTCGGACAAGGGAGATTTCAGGTACCCGGAATGAGCACAGCTGAAACAGGGAGGGGAGGGGAATGAGGTAGACAACTTACTTATAAAGGAAAGAAAAAAAAAAAATGTTTAACCACTGGAGGGATTGATCCCTAAGGTCTTCAAAGGAAAATAAGATTGATTTTCAAACCAGAAGCCTCATGCTGCATGAAGTCGGTTTGTATCCAAAGTCAAATAGCTTAACAAAGCCCGATTACACGTGAGAGAAGGGGGGGGAAGTCAAGTGAGACGCTAGGAAAGGAAGGGGACTGGCAGACTCGCGGAAAACTGCGGCTAAGTATCAAAAATTTGGATCGTAAACACCAGGGCAAAATAGCTGGTCCCGGAGACTTAATAGAAAGAAATGAAATAGAGATAGAGCCAACTAGGTTTGGGGCTCAGAGAAAAATCACCTAGGGGCCTAAGAATGCCGTCATGATCCTGGGAAAAGAGAGGTCTGTAAGCAAAAACCGTCGCGTGACATTCGAATACCACAGGCTTGGTCTTGATCCACAAGGCCTCAGCCAGAGAATTTGGGGGGGAAAGTCCGTAAATAGTTTCTGGGAGTAGATCGAGTCCCGGAGTTAGCCTGATTTCTGAGAAAAAAACAGGGAGGCTCGTTCCTAACAAGGGTGCGTTAATGAATTGGTCGCCAGCATTGTAGATGAAACAATTAGGCCTCAATGGGACTGAAAAGCCGATTAGAGGTGCTACTCCACATCATGGTATCAAAACAAAATAAAAGAAAAGGACGTATGGAACAAACCACGTTAAGGGAGGAGAAAAGGGGTGCTAGTCCACTAGTTGGGGCGATACCTTGGCGTTGAACCACGGCCGAAAAAGGAGAAAATAATTAATCAAAACACGGAGAGGGCAGAGGGGCATGAGGGAAGAAAAGGGAAGCCGTCACGCATTCACTAGTGAAAAAGAAAATCTACTACCCGGTATTATTTAACAAGTCAGAGGAGGGGGTTTGACGTACAGACCGAAAGGGTATTGGGGGGGATTCACAAAAGGAAACATTTTTTCCACCTATTGGGGGGATGTGTGGCTGTGAAAGAACAAGAGGGGGACGCGAGGGGGCTTTATGTTTGAAAAAAAAGAAGTTATTAACACCTTATTGGTTGACCTGGAGCCTTAGTGCTTCTTCAGGGTAAAAGGACAACTCAACTCGAAGCGGATTGAGTACAATCCACTTCAGAGAATTGGGTCAGATCATGAAAACGGACAGAAGCAAACGAAAGGGGGGTGCAGCCAAGACGTTGGTTCTAGACCAGAGGATCGCCCCGCGCCAGAAACAACACTTCACGGATCTCTCGTGGAAGAGGCTATGAGTAATACGAGTGCGCGTTTCCGAACTAAGGTGGGCGATAGAACCTCGAAGGAAATTATTGGAAATTCAACTGAGGTCGCGTGGAAGCACTAACGACCTGAAAGTACACTCGGCTAGGGGGCTTATGGTGCCTCCGGGGGTTTTTTGAATATATTCCCTCAGGGGGGGAAGATTCTCGTCGGCATTCCCAGATAGCCCAGGAAGGAGCCCTTACACAGGGGAAGGGGCCCCCCAGGATATGGTTGACTGAAATATCGTGAAGGTGGGAAGTTGAAGCTCTTGACTGGGAGACAAAAAAACTTACAGTTCAGAAGGCGGTCTTTTGAAAAGCAAGATCCCGGGGAAGAATTAAGAGGTGGGGGGATCAAGAAAAAAGGGTGGAATAACAAGGGCTGTATCCTGTGTGGAGAGGGTATCCGTCTTTAAAGGGTTAACTATCCCAGCAGAAAAAAACTTTGGTGCTCAAACCCTGAGGAGGGCCTATCGCGAAGAATCGCAACGGTCCCGATGCTCTGAACCTTTAGGAGTAAAACATCATACGTCATCAGAACTGAAGGCAAATGGAAAGAGGCAGAACGTTTTATTTATGACATTAAAGGGAGGGGAGGAAAGTATAAAAGGCTATTCTAGAAAGGGTGGGGGGAAAAAAGCCCGTTGAAGAACCCGGTATCATGGGGGGTAAAGACCTAGAGGCATAACAGGGTTGGGGGAGCTCGCTATGAAGTGGTGAGAGGTAAAAAAATTGGCGCCACTGCGAAGAGCGCAAGAACGGGGGCATGCTACGAAGGGCAATACCACCGCAACAAAACGTCTCACTCACTGCCATAGGGAGGAGAGAAAGTTTCGAACCTTAAGGGGTGGGGGGGGAGACGGCAGTGAATTCAGCATCGGCGTCATGTGGTGGACGTAAACTATGACGGACAACCAAAAGGACCTACTGTGCGCAAGTTAACGGCATACTGATTTGTCTGGAGGAGAGAGAAGGTTTGCCGGCTGGGGGAGAAGAGAAAAAGATAAGGGGTCTAAGGCGTATACCTGAAGAGGAGGAAAGTTGTAGTAGATCCGCAATGCGTTGCCGAAAATGTGAAACCTTTCTGCCGAGGACATGTTCACGGGGAGACGGGGAAGGGTTCAGATTTGGTCGGCGTCTCAAAAAGGAGGGGAAGCAACTGCGTCCTGAGGCCCTCAGAAAAACCCAAAAGAAAAGTCCATCAAACCCATCACGGAGAAGAAAAAGAGAGACCGCTGCTTAGGATAGGAGAGTGCTTTAAGGAGGGCTGCCAAAAGGCGACGTAAAAATTTATGGCCTCCAAGGAAGGAATCTGGCAACACGCGTCCGCATGATTTAAGGGGAAGAGACAGCTCATCGATTAGGAAAAAATCAAGCGAGCAACGCTACCACAGGCAACACATAGTCAATCATAGGTCACTGCGGCTTTCATGTCAGAGTGTGTACAAAAGAAAAATCCGGCGTCCGGAGGAAGGGCGAACTCCTCCATAACGAGGAATACAGGCCAAATCATGTGAAAGGGAAAGCGTTACTTCTGTGAGGAAGTCCGTTGGTAGTTTCGCTGAGTGGGGGGAAAGGGACTATCTTCAGAAAACAGGAATAGGAGGGGGTCGATTAATTGGGAGTTCCAAGTAGCCCGTGACAGTCGGCCTCACTAAAAAGTAAGTCTCCGCTCAAAAGTGGCGACTCATGGATTTGAAGTACCCCTCTAGATTGGTGAGTGGGAGGGAACAACTGCTTGGGGGGGACAGGTGGGGGGTTGAGGCTGTTCCTTCAATTGTATTGGACCGAGGGTGTTCTTCGGTTCAGAAAGCTCGGCACTGAACTACGGGCAACGCCTTCACTGGAAGATGCGACGCGAAAATGAGAACGCCTAGAAAGTAAGATCAGAGCTACGGCGCTTAGGATCTACGGCGGAAATCTAGAACCGCCAGAAAAGACCGAGCAATTTTTCAAGGTTGTAAGCCCCGATCGAAAAGAGAGAGAAGAGATTAAGTTGGTTCGACTTCCAGTCACCGCAGAAGTAACGATATCCTACGCGGTAGATCAAGACGAGGGGCAAGAAGACGGTTTCCGGGAAGCTGCAAAAAATAACCTGAGAAAAAGAAGGGTCTGAAGTTCATCTTTTGGGCCAATGTAAAAAAAACAGCGAGCGGGTACTTTCCTGTGAGAATTGGGAAAAAAGGGAAAATGCGGTGGAATCCTTTGGAAAGAGGGGGGAGGCGGGCTCAGTGGATCCGCGAGAAGGTTTCGCAAAGCAATAATATCTATTTGGTAAGTCGCAAGTACGAATTCGATACCACACTCTGAAACATTTGGCC
>Ga0179593_1503080_pt1 | contig 14760 bp, 12 predicted proteins | sample CZODoug2_1_08_16_FD_185931 | JGI IMG/M metagenome (GOLD analysis project Ga0179593, IMG submission 185931) | Vadose zone soil fungal communities from Angelo Coast Range Reserve, California, USA - CZODoug2_1_08_16fungal (PacBio error correction) | ecosystem: Environmental > Terrestrial > Soil >...
ACTTCGTGAAACAGCGGTCTCAGCATCTGCAGGGGGGGGGGGGGGGAAGCAGTGTGGAAAATGCCGAGAGACAGCTAGGAATAAGGCGCGCATAAAATTGAGTATTCAAAAGCGGTAATGTGGGAACCATGCGGGGACACGGTAGTGAAACGACAAGAGGGCCGCTCATGAAAAAAAGTTTGGGGGTCACGTTCGGTTTGGGGTGCGCATAAAAAACGAAAGAAAAGCTGTTTCCGACTGCCCGAGGAAGTAACAGGGGAACCAACAAGGGGGAACAAAGGGAGGGTGGGGCAAAGTTCCCGACTAAAAAAAAAACCTTTGGGTTTTTTTTTTTTTGTTAACACAGTAGAAGGAAGAACTTGGAAATGACGTCGAGAGAAAACAAACGTTGGGCAAATCATCTTGTTCTCGAGGAGGGTTTTCGGGAAAACATTCCCCCCGCAGAAGATAGAAAAAAACTGGCGCAAGCGCGGGAGATTGGGCGCAGGGAAATAGCCAAAATGTTCTTATTTGGTTTGGGGGGAAAGGGGGGAACACCAAGGGGCGGTCAGGGGGCTTATGGTGGGGCGAAGGGGCGATTTCCTAAAAAAACATAAGGAACAAACATCCAAACCAAGAATAGGGCGAAACAAAGAAAAACAAATAGGAAGGTCTACGCCCCATCACGAAACTCAGACGGCGCAACTAAACAAAATAAAAGTAACGTGGGGGCTTTGGGGGGACAAGCAGTCCTCAACAGGCTTGGACTAGTAAAAAGGGTGGGGAATGACTCTAACCCTGAAAGATTGGTGGGGGGGCGCTCGTGGGTCAAGGAGGGGGCAGGGCATGTTAGGCAGATAAAAAAAAAAAAAAAGGGAGATTGAAAAAAAGCCCAGAAAAACTCAAAGGCTGACACCAACAACTAAATCCTCTGAAAAAGTAAGCAAGGACCGAGATGACCGAGGCTCAGGGGAGAGTCAAGGGGAGCTAGGGCACACAACCGAAGAGGGAACAACCAAGGTAAGGACCGGAAAATTCCCACGGGAGCAGCCACTAAATTTATACTCTTTGGTGCAATCTCCCCAACTGAACACAGCAAAAAAAAAAAGGAAAGCGGACGACGGCAAACGTTCCACCACAACGTAGCTGGACAGCAAAGAAAATCAATGAAGACAAGAACACCCAAAGAAAAGTTTAAAGGAACACAAAAACTGAGTGACAAAACAACAGAGGGTGGTTGGGAAATGTGTCCGGGACAAAAAGACGACATTTCCCAACACGTAAAATGACTTTCAAAGTCACAAATTCAAGGGAAAATAGGGAGGTTGAGTAGGGGGGAGGAGTGGTCAAACGCACACTTCTCACTTCCCTCTTTTGCAATGGGGCAGGGAAACTCACATCTGAAAACCCACAACTAAACACATACAAAAAAAGCAGAGGTGAAGGCAAAACGGGCGGCAAAGTGACCAGTTAGTTTGCGGAAACATTTACTTGGTAAAGATTTACCAGGGGGGTCCCGGTGGGTAAAAAAAGCCAGAACAGTCGAGGTAAACACAAGGTGGGAAAATCAAGAACATAAATGTTGGGGGGAACCAAACTATGGGAACAAAAAAGGTGGTGGGACGTTGCACCAAATGGGTAACCGCGAGGGTTACAAAAACGTAACCAGACCAAGAAATCTTATTGGCCAAAAACGCTAGCAAGAAAAGGAGCCGTCTCAAAAAAACATGGATTGGGGAAAAAAATGGGGGGGGAAGCTCAACGTACAGGGAAGAGGGGGACCAACAAGTGGAAGGGAATTGCCGATGGTCTTTGGCTAAGGGACGCCGCCAGGGGGGGAATGATAAAAAAATAAAAAAAACAATGGGAAAACGCAAAATTTTAAGTACTTACACCACTCCCAAAAAGTAAGTCTTGGGGGACGTGAGATTGGTCAAAGTATGGGGGGGGGTGGTTGGGGAAAGAAGGGGGGTTAAAAGGACTGTCTTTAGATATGCTCTACGTTTGGAAAGGGGTGGTTTCTACTGGACTTAAATAAACCGTAAAAAGTAAGCATTGGGGGGGTACGGACTATGTAAAAGGGGGGGGGGCGGGTATAAAAAGGTGGGGTACAGATTGGACTTAGTTCACCGGGGAAGCCACCCAAAAAACCCATTTTAAAAATTTGATGGGCGGAAAAGGAGGTCCTCTTAAAATTGAACAGTAAAATGTCACACAAAGGGCTTGGTGACATGGAAAAAACTGAGGAAAGAAAGGGCGGACCAAAAAAATAAGAAGGGGCGGTTGGGGGGGGGGATACACCACCACCCGGCGGCATTTGGTTTGGATCGTGGGTGGGGAGACAATGACAATCATGTGTGTGTCGGTAAAAGGGGTGGTGGGGGGGATGAGGGGGGGGGGACCTCACAAAAAAAACTGGTGGCCCGAAAGAACATGTTTCTAACCAAAAACACAAAAAGAGGAACAAGGTGGGGTTGAGAAAATGAAGAGTTCCAACTTGACTCAAATTTGTAGGTACGGCAAAGTGCCTTGAAAAAAAAACGCGGGCACAAAAGGTTGGGGGACAGGGGAGTGGAACCCAAGGCGATGTGGAGAAAAAGCCAATTGATTGAAGAACTAAAAAAGAACAAGGTGGGACCCACCCCAAAAACCAAAACCCCTCACACTCTTGCAGCTTCCCAAACGAGCCTTGAAATCGGAAATCAGGCGATCGGAGGGGAGCATATGCAAGAAACCTTGACCTCCCGAAAAAGAGCCAACAACAGTAGCCTCAACGCGTATGTTTTAACGTGGGGAACGGGGTTTTGAGCCGAGTGGTTAGGAAAGAAAAGAGGCCGAAAGGGCGCAGGGGGGGAAATATGTCAACCAGGACCAAGGGTCGCGGATAATTAAGAAAGACCTACAGGGGGTTCTACCAAGGAACTGGCCCCAAAAAACAAAACAAACGTAAAAAGCTCGGTGAAACCACCGGGGAATGGAAATCTCCCAGAGCCTCAACCCCGTCAGGCGCAGAGGCGACGACAGGCCCCCGTTACAACCCCGACCCATGGGGGGACTAAGGGCCAGTAAAAAGTCGAGTCGAATTGGTTGAAAGGGACAAACGCGGGATTGAACGACGGAGACCGGGGGACAACCGCAAAGGCCACGTGGGGGGTGGATTCCAGGGACATCAACAGGGTCAAACACCTCGGGAAAAAATGGTGGTGGGTGATGGCAAACGGGGTAACGGCTAATGAAAGGGTTAGAACGACAAAAAAACAAAGGTAAAAATCAAAAAAACATCACCGCGACGAACCCCCCCCCCACAAAGGTAGGGCTGGAGGGAAAAAATGCTCGTTGGTAAAAGGTGGGGGTTGGGGATGTTACATAACCAACGCTCACAAACGACGGGAGTTGTCAACACCCCTGTGAACCCCGACAACCGCTATTTGGTCGGTTCCCTTTTGTCAGGCCAAAAAAAACAAACAACCAAAGCACGGTCCGGTGGTGTGAAGGGGACTCCGTAAAGGTTAACCCCGAAAGGGCAGACGGAATCACTCTAGAACGGTAGCCCAACTTGGTTGCTGTAAGAAGCAAGCGGGTGGGAAAAAAGGAATAAGGGTAACGTTTGTGGGGTTGGGGGGGGGGGGTCGACTGGCGGGAAAAAACACAACAAAAAACCCCCAATGGGAGAACATTGGAACCGCTGGGAGGATTGACAAAAGGCTTGACAAGTCCTGTCAGGTGCAAAAGTCGGACTAACCAAAACGTTCCCAAAAAAAACAGACTCTGATCGATTTGGGGGTGGTCGAAGCTTTGGCGGAAAGTAAAAGGGGAAGGTCAAAGCAAACGCGAAGCATCACCCGTTAGGGGATACCTTGGGGAAGGGGGGGGGGAACCGAAAGTAAACGGGTGAGGCGAAGAAACCAAGTTTACAGCTCGGGTCAAAACAGGGCGGGGGCCAAGGGTAAAGGAAAAATGGGTGGAAAAAACCCGGGAAAAGTGGCACCTTCGACTCCAGGCCACGCAAATCAGAAAAGCTCGGGTAAAAAACGGGGGGGGCCAGGGCAGGTTGGTTTGGGGGGGGTAAAGAAGGTGTGCCCTTTTCTGGGACACCTGGAGTTTGGGGGGGGTACAAACAGGTCCCTGGGCGTGGGGGGGGGGAAGAGTCCACCGGAAACCAAAACGCACGGGCCGCCAACGTGGGAACCTTTAATGGGAAAAAAAAGGTACCCCAAGTCAACGCTCTTTTGTGTGGTGGGGGGAAATGTGGGAAGGGAACCGAAAAACCCCGAGAGTATTGAAGGAAATCATTCCGCAAACCATGCAAGGGCCAGGGGGCGTTTCTCTTGGGAAATGAATGAGGAAATTGTTTTGCCGACAGGGGACATTTAAACGAAAATGGGAAAAAAAGTCCAAGGACAGCTTGGGAAGTAAGCGGGAACAAACAAAAAAAGGATACAAAACAGGGTGCCAGATAAAAAAAGTCGCGAGCAATAGTAAACGCCCAAACAATAACAACAAGGCCTTAACACCCTCCCCGCCGACCCGGAAAAAAAACAAAAACCCTCCTGATCGTCACGTGTGGTTCAAAACAAGGGGGTAAGTTTGCAGGTTTTCCGCAGGGGGGGGTGGGATAAAAGTTTGGCCGCCGTTCCCGTAAACAGACAATTATCGGGCAAAAGCCCAAAAAAACCAACCACGGTTGTCAAAAAGAATCCAACGACAGAGCCGGGGGACGAATTTCCCAATTACCACAAAAAAGGGGATGAGGGTACATCCACGGTGGGGCTCTTTGTGCATAATCCGTGGAACTGGGGCAGGGGTGGGCCAACTGGAAGGGGGGGGTAGGGTAAAAACATGAGGGGGGGGGGGTAAAAAAGCACCACCAACCTGCGTGTTCAATTCTTGGGGGAAATGTTTTACACAAAGGAAAAAAAATCATGTGCCGGAAAAGGTGTGGTTTTTCCCACGAATTTGGGAAAAAGCAGGACGGGGCAAAAAAACAAAAAGAACAGTAGATGCAAACAGGAAATCGTTTAAACGAAACCGGATCCTTCTGCGGGGGAAATAAAAAGGGGCACTTGTGGGGGGGCACCTTGGCGGGCATTAACACACATCGGTCGGAAAAATGTATGTGGAGGTGGGGCAAAGGATCATGTTATCAGCAAAGAAAAGTGATGAGGGGGTGAAGTGGGAGACAGCAAGAGGAAAAATTGGGGGTGGAGGGAAATCGTTCTAGGGGGAAAACATGGGGGGGAGATAAAAAAACGTTGGACAAAAAAAAAGGTTTCCAACAGCTAAAGTGTTTGGGGGGGGGTTGCACCTAGTCAAAAATTGAGGGGGAGAAATTATGCTTGGCGCAGCTTCCAGAAAAAAGCCATTGTTCAGAGCAGGGTCCAAAGGGGGACAAGAGTCCTGCATTTGGTGGATCATCTTTTTCACGCATGGGTGTCAGACTCAAAGAAAAAAAAATGGGGCATGTTTTTGGTCCGTCTGAGAATCGGCGAACCGGGAAAGAAAGACTCGGATTCATGCCGGCTAAAACTCAAAAGTACGGGAAAACATAGGAAGGTTGGGGAATTAAGCAAAAATTGGCTGCATCAAGAACCTGTTGAATGATGCAAATAAGGAAAAAGAAAACAAGAAACGGGGGGGGGGGGGGGGGGGGGGGGGGGGGGGGGGTGGAAGTTGTTTGGTGGGGGGGGGGGGTGTAGGGTGACTCATTTATGAAGACCTCAAGGACGCTTGGAGCCAGCAAAAAGGGACGTGGATGTGAAAAAAAAACATACTCTCTTCGTCAGCACCGCTCACGGTGGTTTTGGCCTCAGCCGTAGAGACGGAGAAATTTTCGGAGGGAGTCTAAATCCGCACGTGACCCAAAGAAGGAAACCAAAATAAGCCCCGGGAGGGGGAACGGGCAATATACCGCGCTGGCGTCACTATAGACTGGGAATTATAGCTGTCGGACAAGGGCACAATTTGACGGGAGGTTCTGCCGTAAAAACAAGAGGGAAACGAAAACTTTTTCACACGAAATGGCCCAAAAAAGGCAGATTGGGGTCAGGGGGGGACGGGCAAAAACGGAAGGAGAGGTGAAACCAATATACAGCAAAATGGCAAAAAAAAGGGGGGGGAAATGCAAAAAACAAAAAAGCGGATCGCTGGACCTGACTTGCGGGAGGGTTGTGGACTGAGGAAAAAGAGGGATTACAACTCCACACAGCAGCAAGAGGGTCTGGCAAAAAGTTCCAAGGGGGAAACAGCCGAAGAGGATTGGGTCAGGTAGATCGCGAACGCTTGTTGGGGCCAACTAGACACGGCAGAAAAACAGTGGTCTGGGGGAATAAACCAGACCGGTAAGATCGTGGTCAAAAACTAACCACAAGTTGGGGGGAACAAGGGTAAGAGAGGGAACGGCGTGCATTTACCAAAAACAACCTCAAAACCGCTTTGGGAACTATTCGGGGTGCTGGGGTTGAGCTGACAAAAGCACAGGTCGTTAAAAGTGGGGTGGGCCTCAAAACCAAAGGCACAAAAAATGTAAAAGGGCGGAAGAATTGCAATGAAAAAAAACGAGCTTTGGTGGGCAAGGGAGGGGAGTTCCTAACGGCCTCACATAACTGGGGGGGCATCTCTGGAAACGATGGACGGGGGGACATGGAAAAGAAACCATGTCAAGAGATGTTGAAGGAACGAGGCTGACCGTAGGATGTGCCGCAGGTAACCAACCAGAACCTTCATCAATTCGAACTGAAGTTCAAAAATAGTTTTCTAACGGCCGGCACATTTTTTTTTTTGGGCCGTGGGCCCAACAAAAAGAGGACGCGGGGGGGGGGGGGGGACAAGGAAGTGACTTGACGAAACGGTGGGGCCGCTGTTAACGGAAGGAATATTGAACCAAAAAACGGCAGCGGTACAAGGGTACGCCGCAATATATTCAAAAAACAAAAGGGGAAACAAAAGAGGTATATAAACATTGGAAAACGCAAAACAAGCGACAGAGAGGGTAGAAAAAGTCTGCGGGGTCTTGGGGGGATGTGAAAGGTCAATAGCAAAAAAACAGGAAACAGAAATTAGATTTCCGAGAAACATAAAAAATAGGACGGCCCTGAAACTAACGGCGCGAGGAACTAAAAAAGCCTAGGGGCAGCCCCCAGAAAGTGGTTGGTTGGGTTTGGCCTAACGCTCTTGTGCACGAAATTAATGGGGAGAGCACATCAAGACTTCAAAAAAAGAATGTTCGGGGAACGGGTGATAACAGGGCGGTGCGGCAAGCAAAAAAGATGTACTGAAAAAAAGGGTGCAAACGCGCTGATAGGGTTGGGGGGGGGGGGGGGCCTCCTAAGGGACCTTACAAGTAGGGAAGGTAACACGGAAAAATAACTCTGACGGATACAAGACGACCGGTACAGTTGCAAGGGGAAGAAAATTAAAAACAGAGGATGCGCACGAAAAAAAAGGAATCCACACGCTGGAAACTGGAGCCATCAGGCCAACATGCAAGGACTGGGGGAGGATGTCATCAGAAAAAGGGGGGGTAAGAAATAAAAAAAGATGGTTGACCAGATTAATCAAAACAACTAAACGGTTGGGCCATCTTGCTCCCATAACAGGGTTTCAAACCCTGAAGGATAAGGTGGGGTGGGGGTAACAAGGTCAAAAAATTATAAAGTAGAGGGTTTATCACTTTAAAACACGTCGTTACATGTACCAGGGCCGGGTTAAACTCCCATTAGGGTGAAACCAATCACCAAAGCAAATAAAAAATTTTAGAGGAAAGGGAGTGAGTGCCAAACCCATGAAAAAAAAGGGGGGGAAAAAAAGTAAAATAACACAAGGGAGGTTTCACAAAGGGAAAAAAGCAGAAATTTAACATGGTACGAAAACGATTGGCCACGCGTGGGGGAGTGAGGCGCCTTTATTGTCATGGCAAAACAAAAGGATTTGGGAAGTAAATTGACAAATCCTAGGGGGTAAGCGATTCCCCGAGAACAAGACAAGTGGGGGGGACCCATTTGTTTAAGCCGAAAAACAGAAAGTCAAATCTTGGATTGAACCGAAGAAAACTAAGAAGAACACACAGAAACAATTGGCATGGTGGACATCGACGGAGGAATTCTTACAAACGGATGGGGTTGCACCTCATTTTATGTTTAGCATCACCGAAATCCTTCAGGACTGCGGGGTAAACGGGGGGGAAAACTGCAAATGGGGGGGAAAAGTAACTTGGATAAAAAAAGGGAACAAACCCGGGTGTCGCAGGGGTAATGGGGGTTCGAACGCGGGGGGGGGGGATCGTGTAGTTGACGATGAGCGCACAGGGGGCTATTTGTGGTCGTAAAAGGAAACAAACACACCGCTGAAAAATCATTTGGGACCCACGGCGTCAAAAAAAAAGGGGTGAGGGAGAAAATTTGGGCCCAAATAGGCCCGTGAAAAAAAAAAAAAATCAAAAGGGAATGGAGAAAAAAACCGAGGGCGGATTTCCAAAACAAAAGGGGGGGACTAAACGTGCGGAGGGGAAGGCTCAAAAAAAAGCGGCTTTGGAAACTACCAAGGAATTCCCCTGTGTTGGGGTGGGTCTGTGTGGGCTTTATGACGGCATGGGAAATAATCCTGGGGTCCAAACCCGGTACAACACGGGGGGAAAAAATTTTTTCAAAATGCCACCCAAAGAAGGAAAAGTGGGAAGAACTGGCAAGGATTGGGCGGGGTGGGACCTGAGTCAACGAGTGAACAAGAGGGGGGAAACTCAAGGGGCCTGTACAGGGGACGTTTTACTAAAGAAGGATGGGGAAACCTCTTTCAGTGAGCCAACAAAAGACGATTACGCTGTACTCACAAAGGAAGGGGTAGAGCAGCGGAGAAATAGTGCGGAGGGTGCTACCAACGCAACATATCTTGTCTAATCGTCCAAAAAATCTGCGGGACCATTCAACCACGTTATGGTTTCACGGGTTGAACTTGTTTGAGGGTGCTAGTTGTTTTTGTTATATTCGGGCTGCCCAACGAAAAAAAGGGCCCAGCCAGCGTAACTTGGTATGGATGACTTGGGGTATTATCTCATATTGAAATCTTTAGGGACTAATCCACAGAGGGTCAGACCTCGGGCAAAAAAAAAAAAATAAGTAATAGGGGGAAAAACAAAACCGGAACGAAAAATCTAGAAATAGACCCGGCATCCCTCTGTAACACGCAACAGGCAGCGGGCTCTGAAGCAGCTCAGGGGTTCAGTCACGGAGTGAACGCGAGCCACGGCCATCACAACGACGCAGGATGCGTTGGGGCTTTTGTCGGGGGGTACAAAAATTGACGAAAAAAGCGATAGCCGTGATGATTCACAACCGGGAGCGATAAAACAAATGATTTTGCTGAAAGGGGAAAAAAAAAAAAAAAATGTCCCCGACCTTAATTTCCAATCATCCAAAACTGGCCAAACAAACGTATTATGGGACGCCTAAAAAAAGATAGATGTGTTGGTGTAGCGTTTTAAGAAAAGAGGTTCCTGCGCTCTAAAAAAAAGCATTTTAAAAAATCAACGGGAAGGTGTGGGCACGTAATTTGGCGCTAGGGGCAAACAAAAAGGGCAAACCAATCTTAAAGGATTAAACCGTCGTAACCCAGTCGTTCACCCCCGTGAAAGAGTAAGTCAAGTGGATCGAAAGGGTGAGAGCAGCAGCGGTTAATATAAATGTGGGGTTTTTTGTGTGGACGACCTTGAAAAAACAGTCGTGCGAAGGGAAGCGGGGGGGAGTAAGCGACAAGCTGAAGAATGAAGACCTTGACCAACAGTATTCAAAAGTCGAACTAAACCCTGGCAAAACAACAAGGGAAGCCGAGAGAAAGATTGATGGGACCTTGGGATGGAATGGAGGGAGGTAAAAAATTAACAAGCGGGGACCCAAAAGCCTTGCAGGGGGGAAGAAGGAGGCGTACATCGTAAGGGGTTAGTAATCGAAAAAGATGTGTCACAGAGAGGGGGTTTAGAAATTCGAACATTCACAAACGTTGACCCCGGGGGGTCCAAATCAGGGACTCAAGTGCAAAGGACTGAAAGAATAGCATTTGTCATGAAAAAATGTGACTCTTGGGTTGGTGGTGGGGAAAAAAATTGGGACCTTTTTCAACGTTGGGGGGACAAAGGAGTCTGTAATCAAGTGATTGTACCATATCGCAAACAAACGAAAAAAAAAAATGCCGTGGGTTCGAATCCTAGGGGGGGGGGGGGAAGAATCGAAGGGTACGTCACGCGGGGTTTTAAATAATAAAGAGGGCTGAACAGGACATGGTACGGGGTTTTTCTAAAAAAGAGGGAAAGTAGTGGGAAAAATTTGGTAGAGCAGTTCGCAATCGGGCAAATACTTGCAAGGGAGGGGCTTAAAGGAGGAAAATTAAAAAGGGGAAAAAGAAAGTTGCCCTTCGCTATAGAAAAACAACACGCGTCTGAACTCTACTCCCAGACACCCAAATTAGGCTGAACAAAATGGGACATTGTCCCGTTTGAAAGAAATCCCTGACAATCCAGTAAATAATCGGGAGGACAAAAATAGGTTCAAAAAATTAACGACGAAGGTGAAGTAAACACCCCCAATCCAATTGTTGGATTGATTACAGGCGGCTTTCATGGTTAGAACAGAACTGTCAAAGGGTTACCGTGGGAGGTGAGAATCGGGGAAAAATGTTTGAAAGCACAAACCAACCTTTGCTGTTCAAGCGGGCGTTGTTAAAACATGTCCGGAAAGTTTTTCCAACTCTGGAGGGAAAAAAAAAAAACCAAAAAAAAAAAAAAAAAAAAAAAAAAAAACGATAATAGCACGTAATCACACGAAAATCGTTCTAAAAAGATGGGCAGGGAGGAAGGGAAAAGGGCACTTATGGGAGAAAGGATGAAATGACAACTCGAGAAAAGGGATGGGTGTGTATTTTTGAAAGATGAATAGGCAAAGAAAGTATGAGTGCGAAACAAAATTAAAAAAGTGGAAAAAGAAGGAGAATGTGGAAAACGGGAGGGGAATGGCCCAAAGGGTGTTTGCTGAATGGTTGCTAATTTAAAAGGGAGAAGATTACCTAGAGGGGGCATCAGCAATGCGGAGATACGCGTGGAAAGGGAGCGGGAGAAAAGGTTAAAGGTGAAGACTGCCATACTCTCAGGGGCATTTTCCGGACGACAGGTGGATCTAGAAAGAACAAAGGCCGGAGTCGAAGAGATACTAGGGGGGGATGTACAAAAAGTGGATCCACTTATCGGAGGTAGAAAAAACCAGTGCCTGAAATAAATAAACAAAAAATATTTTTGGGATCTATATCTCCTCAAGGAAGATTTTGGGTACAAAATTAAGTTCTGGCAAAAACCTAGCGGCGGTAGAGAGATGGTTGTTCAATGAAGACTTTATCATTTGTCAGATAACCTTTTAGGGTTGAACGTAAGGAACCCCGGGTGAAACTCCCTGGAACAAGGACCGTCCTAACCCAAACGACAAAGTACTTTAGGATCCAAGGCGACCACAAAAAAATGAAGATTAGAGATGGGGAACTGGGGGATTAGAAAAAAAAGTGCTGGGGGAAAGATGCCAAAATGCCCTCCTGAAAGCTCACTCTCTGGAACTTTGCACCCCCTGTGGCCGCGGGAAAGATGGTGGGGGGCGCCAGGAAAAAACCGTCGTTGAAAAAAATTAAAGCATGCTGCAGGGGAAAAGAAAAAAAAATCTCTGATTTGATTGGCGGGAAGTGTTTTTCCGGGGGGGGGGATCAAAGATGCAAGAAAGCTCCCATCACAGGGGAAGGCTTTCGCCAAAAAAAGAAATCATACCGGCATAGGTGGATCTACGCGCGTAAAAAGGGGGAAAACTAACCGGGGCAGAAATAGCGAAGAAAAACGCTCGGGTAAAGGGGGGAGGAAAAAAAAAACATCCTTAATTAGATCAGGCAAAAAGATAAAGAGAAAGGGGGGTATTCCACAAGCGTGCAAACGTTGAAAAAAACCGCGCTTTTTCAAGAGGGTAGACTGCTCAACTAGTGACTCCGCCTCAATTGAGGGGATAGAGTCAGTCCGAGGTCACCAAATAAAAGAAGGGGGAAATCTAAGATACACTGGAAAAACTATTCCTGGGGGAGCAGCTTTTAAGGGGGACCTGCCGACAGAGACAGACACTGTGGAGGGGAGATCTTGAAAAAAGATCCGGTTTATCATGGAAAAACCACAAAGGGGGAAAAACAAGACTCAGCTCCGCCAATGTAAAGGGGGGGGGAGAATCCGACTGTGGGTTTGGTTGCGGGGTTGGACGCAAGAACCACGAACGAAAACAAAGAGTATCAAGAGGCACCATCGGTTGAGGAGTGGATGGTTTGGCTGTTTGAACAACGCTAGCCGCATCCCAAAAAAATAGGCACCTGCCAGGGGGCAATCAAAAGGGGTACACGCAGGTTGGGGGAGAAAGTTTATCCGGAGGGTAAAGAAGTTGTCCTGCAGCTTCAAGGCCTTCCGCTGAATGTAAGCCGGTAAAAAGAGGGAGCTCGAACCCTGAGATTGCTCAGAAAAACAAACGGGGTGTTGTGGGATGAGCCCTGTTATGCGGGAAAGGTATTAAGGGAACAAGAAGAAAGAAGGCAGGAAGAAAAGAACCGTTCGGAAAACCGCAGGCGGAGACCCACGCCGAAAATTTTGGGAAAGCAAATCAGGGCATCCAAAAAGAAGTCAATTATATCGACTCTACCCAAGATTGGGTGGGGCGGGGTAAGTGGGCCAGCTTCAAAATATAGAAAGGCAAAGGAACAGGGATTGCCCACCAGAAATGTCCCTTCTAATCATTAGAGGGGGGGCCGACCTTATGTCGCTCTGTCGAGAAACGACTCAGAAATAGCAACCAAAAATTTTCCAGGACTGGTAAAAATTCCCAATAGAGAAAAGAAAATGGCTCAACGCGAAAAAATGTTAAAAAAACGTACCGGCCGGAAAAAAAAACGTGGGTACATGCTTGGGGTACTTGTAAAAATAAAGTTGCCCTCTCCAAAAGAAATTTTAGACCCAATATCAAAAAAACAAACCGATTAGTTACCGTGACGTGTTCCCCAGTACAGCGAAACCAGGAACAGGGACACACAATTGCAAAATTTGACCTTGTATGAGAGGGGACAAAAGTAATTTCAGAAAATTCATGGGCGTTTCTCAGTGGTAAGACCCAAACCAAAATAACCAAAATCATTTGTGCTCCTAGGGGGGATGTCGCTCACAACCTTGGAAAGGGAGGACGGAGACAGAACGGGTAGAAAAAAAAGGGGAGGGCCGGTTTTGGCGACTAAGTTGGCCGAGGGAAAGAAAAATGATGATAAAACGAAAATCCTATTTTGGTACCCACGATTACAAGCACTTGACACAACAATTGTTGTTGCGGGGTGGGCACCTGGGGGACGCGCTACCGCCAAGGCATAATCGTGCCGGTGCAAGTCTAATCACTAGAGTCCTTCCTCCAAACGCATGGGCATGGTCAAGTCGCGTCTCCTTCCAACCTCGGTATGGTACACACAGAAAAAGGTGTTACTTACTGGATAATCTTGGCAAAGGGGGAGGGGGTGATACACAATACCAACCCCCTGGGAAATTGTTAAAACATACAGAAAAATGCAAGGGGCCGCAGGAGACGGTTTGGCAGCGCGTGGGGGTGGGGCGGTGGGCGCCTATTCTCGCGACTTAAGGAAGCGTGTTGTTTGTCGCTTAATAACAGAAAATAGCACGCCCAAAAAAAAAAAAAAAAAAAAAAAAAAAAACACCTACCTTCCCGCAATTTTGCTCGGGGAAAAGAAGGAAAAATGACCCTTTTTTTTTTGATCCCACCCTACTTTCGTTAGGCCTTTCCATCGCAAACAACCCCCCCTTCCCCGAGCGAAAACGCACGTTAGCTCTTGATTAAAATACCGCGGGGAGCGTTGCTGAGAAGCGAAATAAAAAAAAAGCGGGTTACCAACATTTGGGAGACCCCGCAAAAACCGGCCCTGGGGGGTTGTAAAAGGAATGGTGTTTGGCGACTTAGGGACAAGCAAGTAATGAAAGAAAAAATACTAACCCCAAGGGTGGGAACAAAAAACTGTCACCAGGGTCGTTGTTAAAAAAAGAAAAACAAAAAAGAGACAACAAGGTGAAGTGGAGGTGGGTATTGAGACTCGGTGCCTTCTTTGGAGTGTTTGAAAGTCCCCCAGAAAGGGAATAAAAAATGGGGTGAATAGGGGCCAAATTTCAGAAACAGGGCTGAAAAAAGTTTGCGCTAAATACCTAGGAAGAGTATAAAAGAATAAGTCAATGTATCTAATCTTGACGATACAGCAGTCCTAAAGACCTGAAGAGGAGCAAAAAGAAAGACAAATAAGACAAAGGCCGGGGGAAAGTTTGCCCCCAAGTGAAGGAAGGGGGGTCGAGAGTTTGTAATGCTAGGGAACACCGACCGCCAGGCCTCAAAGAGACAGCATGCACATTTAGGATCGGTAAGCGCCAGAAAGGTTAAGATCAGGTCAAACAAAAAGCTTTCCAGCGAGTGAACGCTGAGTGCTTCAACTAAAAATAAATCAAACAAGGAATCCTTGACGAAATAGACAATATTATATTGTCAAAGGTCCAACCGGGGTGGAAGACGACCGAATAGGAAAAATACTGTAAAAGAAACAATCGTGACGTTGTTCTATTCACGCAGCAAATGACGGGCACAATAAGTAGGGTGTAGGGAAAAAACGTGGGATCCAAAAAAAATAACATCTTAGTTAGTACCAAAAAAACAGGAAATGGGAACAAGTCAAAGGGACACCAATTCA